>Ga0070724_10001308_pt1 | contig 15128 bp, 12 predicted proteins | sample tdDd001_FD_67278 | JGI IMG/M metagenome (GOLD analysis project Ga0070724, IMG submission 67278) | Marine sediment microbial communities from the Atlantic coast under amendment with organic carbon and nitrate - tdDd00.1 | ecosystem: Environmental > Aquatic > Marine > Coastal > Sediment | place... | reverse complement strand
GTGGTTGATACGTGGGACGTGAATGAGTTCAGAAAAGGATTCAAGGCAAAACCTAACCCACAAGGACCTTTGGGACAGCAATTAGAAAAAGCTGAGAAAGTATCAGATCCTATATTACAATTGGTCATAAATGAATCTAAAAGTGAAGTCGGTTAAAGCCAGAGACGCATATTTAATGCATTCTGGCTTTTATGGTTTTTTGGAGTATAAAACACACTCAGTTTTGACCATCTGCTAAAGGGTATTTATCCAGTATGGGGAGAATATATTCCGAATTTCAAACTTTTCATTTTACTAAGGGAGGGAGTCAATTGAAAAACAATACAAGAGGGTGGATTGTTGTTCTTGCTGGCACTGGAATCAACCTTGCGTTTGGTGTTCTCTACGCTTGGAGTATCTTTGCTGGTAAGCTACAAGACTCATTGGGGTGGTCGAAGCTGGAGTCATCTTTACCTTACACAGTCGCAATTATTATGTTTGCTCTTATGATGATCCCTGCCGGTCGTCTACAAGACCGTTTTGGACCTAGAGTTGTTGCAACGGCAGGCGGCATCTTGATTGGTGGAGGCTGTATTCTAGCAGGGTCTTTAACAAGCCTTTGGGGTCTTGTTTTCTCATTTGGAGTACTAGCAGGCTCGGGCATAGGCCTTGGGTATGCTTCTACGACCCCACCGGCAGTAAAATGGTTCCCACCAGAGAAAAAAGGTCTGATCACAGGTATTGTTGTTGGTGGTTTTGGCCTTGCAAGCCTTTACATTGTTCCACTGAGTAAGTACCTTCTGCATCAGTATGATTTATTTACATCTTTCAGACTACTAGGTATTCTGTTCCTTATTATGACTGTACCACTCGCTCAGTTCGTAAAAAATCCAGATACACCGGCGAGATCAATCAATCCTGCTGCCGCTAAGAAGTCATACGACATAACTTTCCAACAAATGTTGAAGACAAAAGAATTCTACCTACTTTGGTTCATGTTCTTCGCAGGAGCAACGGGTGGCCTGATGACAATTGGTGGACTTAAGTCCATTGTCAAAGTTTCACTTGGTGAATCAGCAGCTTATCAGTTGGTTGCATTCGCTGCCATTGCCAACGCACTTGGCCGACCAGTGGCTGGCAGTATATCCGAAACACTGGGCCGTGGCAAGACAATGACACTGCTGTATATTATACAAGCAACTGCGTTGTTCTTCTTCCACAGCTTAACCACATATTTCGCAGTATTTTCTGCAGCGTGTATGATCTACTTTTCATATGGCGCAATGCTTTCCGTATTCCCTTCTGCATGTGGCGACAACTACGGCACACGAAACTTGGGTCTGAATTACGGGATATTATTCTCAGCTTGGGGCGTCGGTGGTACTGTTGGCCCAATGATCGGTGGACGTATTGCCGATTTGACGGGCTCATACGCACTCGCGTTTAATATAGCAGCTGTCCTACTTCTTGTAGCGGCATTTATTGGATTTGTTTATAAGCCTTATCAACATGAAGAGGCATAAGGTATAAGTAAAATAGGAGGCGATGAATACATGTTTGAGTGGAGAGAAGATTTTGAATTAGGGATTCAATCGATTGATGATCAACACAAAAAATTACTTGCAGTCGGAAATGAAATTAGTCATCTTTTAGCCGACCACGATGAGAACACGGACGATTATGATGAAATTATTAAAGTTATAGGAGAATTGAAAGAATACACAGTATATCATTTCAATACTGAAGAAGAGTTGTTCAAGCGCTATAATTACCCTGATTATGAGGCACATAAAAAAGAGCATGATGATTTTATTGCATACATTGATTCTTTTGATTTTAGCACTATTGATGATGATCAAAAGAAGGTTATTAGAGATCTTTTAAAAAAAATTATCAATTGGGTATTTAATCATATTATTACGACAGATTTCCTCTATAAAGAGTTTTTAATTAAACACGGAATAAAATAGAAAACATAAGTACAGCCCCACTTTGACAGTTCGTCAATGCTGGGGCTGTATTTTTCATTAATTCACTTTAACAAGCGAAACGTTCATTTGCGGTTCTAGCACAACTGTTTCTTCAAAGTTAAACCGTGTTACAGTTGCTTGGTCAAATTCACCTTGTGGAGATGTGTGAATTGGAACAACCACGCGTGGTTTAATAATTTCAGCAACTTCCATCGCTTCTTCAGGTCCCATGTTGTAGAAATCATCCATACAAATCAGTGCATAATCAATGTTAAGATCAGTCAATTCGGCCATTTCCTCGATCTTTGACGTGTCACCAGAATGATAGAATGTCAATCCATCCATCTTCAGTACAAATCCACAGCAAACTTCTTTTGCATGATTGTCGTTATATGCAGGGACAGCCATTATTTCAATCCCCTGCGCTTCTAAAGTATCACCCGCAGTCACATCCGTCGGACACTGAATGACCTGTCCGCCTTCGTTTAGAGTCACAAGATCGACATTGTTATGATCACCATGCTGATGTGTTACAAGTACCAGATCTGCTGGTTCTGAGTAATCCTCGGCACTCCCTGCAAAGGGATCGATATAAATCACTTTCCCATTTTCCAGTTCAATTTTTACAGAAGCACGCCCCAACATCGTCAAGTTTCCCACTGTCTCATCTCCCTTTTTTTCGCTCTCTATGCTACTCGCCTGCGCACAGCCGACCCCCGCAATTGCAATAACCATACAAAGTACTCCCACCAATAACCTTTTGATCATTTCCTACTCCCCCTACGCCTTATAATCCCTATTACTATATTTCCCATCATTACTAGTATATTATAAATCAAACTTATAGTGTAATTCAATACTTTTAGAACATTCTGTTTATTCTTATTCTTACCTGAAATTTAAACATATTCAAAACTTCATACAATTTATATTCCGAATCATGTATAATGCTAATGAAAAACTCTTAACCAATTTTTAGCAGCTTAGAACAATTAGAACACTCAATTAAAGGTGACTTATGATAAAAAGACTACTCATTGCAATATCACTCCTGTTGGTCATACTTTTTACCAACAGCCTCACAGAGCTTGAATATGACATGAATCTGTTCAATTACCTGTCATCTAACACAGCCTTGTCAGAAAATGAAATTGCATATTTAAACACACACAACACTTTAATTTACGGTGCCGATTACAATTCCCCGCCCCTGAGATACGTTAATGAAGCATCTCAGCAGTACGAAGGACTGGTTATAGACTACCTCCGCTTTCTTTCTATTGAGCTCGGGGTTAATATTGATTTCAAACCACTAATATGGAACGATGCGCTGGATCAACTCGGCTCTGGCGATACAGATATATGTGACATGTACAAGTCAGAAGAACGATCAAAGACGTTCTTATTTTCAAATCCAATCTATTATCAACGTGGTGCGATCCTTGTTCGCAAGTCTGACAACCAAATCACTTCCGTTAGCGACCTAGAGGGAAAGACCATCGCCGGTAGTAAAGGCGACTTTGTATTTGAATACATCGACACAGAGTTCGACAATATTACAGGAATTGAAACAGAGGACTTACAGGAGGCCATAGCCCTTCTAACAGATGACCGTATTGACGCAGTTCTTGGAGACGAATCCGTAATGAACTATTTCATTACGAAAGCTCAACTCAAAAACGAATATATGATTCTAGGTGATTACCTCTATGAACGTGAAGCGGTTCTTGCTGTTCATAAGGACAATCCTCAGCTCATTAACATACTGAATAAAGCCATCAGTAATTTGAACAAGAAAAAAACGATGGAAATGATTTATCAGAAATGGTTTGGAATCTCACCACTCATAACGAAAAATAGCAACAATGAGAAATCCACTCTCATTACAAAATTTGTTTTGTCTTTGATCTTCCTCCTAGCAGCTGCTTTATACTCGTGGAACCTGCAACTGAAAAAAGAAGTGAAAAGACAAACCAACGAACTTCGCATGTCAAAGAACGAACTAGAAACGGTGTTCAACGGTCTCACCCATCTTATGATTGTTGTAGATGAAGACTGTTACGTAAAAGATGTGAACAAGACATTCTGCGAAAAGTACAATCAGACGTTATCACAAGTGAAAAATGCCCACTGTAAAGATATCAATGGTATTTTAGGCTCTACATGTGAGGCATGTCCAATCCGCGACACTTTCAATAAAGGCCGCACAGTTATTAAAGAAGTCACGGACCAGAATAACATTTACAAAGTCAGCACTTATGTACTGGAGCAGCTGCCTGAAACCAAACAGCGAATCCTCGTTGTTATGGAAGATATAACAGAATTTAAAATGACAGAACGGAGTATGCTGCAATCAAACAAAATGGCCGCTATAGGTCAGCTTGCTGCCGGCATTGCACATGAAATAAGAACACCACTCGGAATTATCCGGAACAATTGCTACTTTATGAAACGCAGTAAATCCCAAGACGACAAAGACGAATCCATGACTGTAATAGAATCCTCAGTGGAAAGAGCCAATCGAATTATTGATAATCTACTCAATTTTTCACGTCTTACAGACAACAAGATCACAAATACAAACGTTTATAATCTGATCAGCAACATTTATGATTTAAGCAAAAAATCTTTTGCAAATAATCATGTTCTCTTTGGACTGGATTGTCCCGACGATTTGGTACTTACCATAAACTCCGGGTCACTGAAACATGTTATGATCAACCTGATCAACAACGCCATCGATGCCATGCCAAATGGCGGAGATCTTGATATTCACGTTACAGCGGATTCTAAAGGCATGATCATACTTGTATCTGATACTGGTATCGGTATCGAAGCTGATGTACTCGAAAACATATTTAATCCATTTTTCACAACGAAAGCCCCCGGATCTGGCACTGGGCTCGGTTTATATATCACCTTCAATGAAGTCCAGAAAATGAATGGTGTGATCAGCGTAGACAGCACCCCAGGATCAGGTACGACCTTTACACTGATCATTCCCCGACATGAAGAGCTGACAAAAAGGAGTATTCATAATGAGAGCTGAAGACTATTCAATTTTGATTGTTGATGATGAAATAGAATACACAAAAATATTAAAAAAAATTCTTGGCCTAGAAGGCTTCAATATTCAAACCGTTTCGAGTGCTGAAGACGCACTGTTTAAACTTAAGCTAAAACCCTATGACTTGGTTTTAACTGACTTGATGATGGACAACATGAACGGAATAGAGCTTCTCGAACGTGTTAAAGCAGGCATACCTGAAACCTTTGTCATTTTAATGACAGCCTATGCAACCATAGACAACGCTGTAGAGGCTATGAAAAAAGGAGCGGATTCCTATTTTGTGAAAGGCAATGATCCTGACGAGCTTGTCACAGAGATTTTAAGTATTTACACATCTCAAAAGCGAAAATCTGAATTTTCCCATGAGAGTGACGAACAAATACTGATCCCCACTTCAAAAAACAAAGCCTATAATCACACTCTCAAAATGGCAAAAAAAGCTGCAAGAAGCAATTTAAGCATTCTGCTGCTTGGGGAATCCGGCGTTGGTAAAGAGGTTTTCGCCAGATACATTCATCATGAAAGCAAGCGACACGATCAGGCTTTTGTAGCCGTTAACTGTCATGCTCTTCAGGATAATGTTCTTGAGTCTGAGTTGTTTGGACACTGCAAAGGTGCTTTCACAGGGGCTACAGCAGACCGTGTCGGCCGCTTTGAAGCCGCACATGGCGGTTCGCTTTTCCTCGATGAAATTGCAGACACACCCCTTTCTACTCAGGTCAAGCTGCTTAGAGTTTTAGATTCAAAAAATATCGAGCGTATGGGTTCTAACGAGAGCATCAACGTGGATTTTCGACTGATCACAGCGACAAACAAAGACTTGCAAAGCCTTATTCAAGACGAGCAGTTCCGTGAGGATTTCTACTACCGGATTAGTACGGTGGTATTAGAAATTCCATCCCTGCACGAGCGTCCTGAAGACTTGGAAGACTTGGTCCGCTATTTTGTAGAGCAAGCCTCAAAGGACATGGGAACTCCCATCCCCGAGATCTCACAAGATGTATTCTCAGCACTCAAAGATTACAACTTCCCTGGGAATATACGCGAACTTAAAAACATCGTTGAAAGACTGGTCGTGTTCTGTGAAAACGACATCATAAAACATGAAGACTTGCCTGCACGCATTGGTAATGCAGTACCAGATCCAGTCACTCTAAAAGAGGTCAGACAAGTCAGCGAGAAACAGCATATTGAAAAGGTTTTAATCGAGAACGATCATAAGATGGAAGTTTCGGCAGGTGTTCTTGGTATTACACGTCGACAACTCACCAATAAAGTCAAAGAATACGACATAAAAAAGAATAAGTCATAGAACATATTAAACATGCAAAGAGGAAATGTACTTCCGCCACGAGGAAATTCATTTCCTCTTTTGTTATTTTAATCTATTAGAAAGTTCATTTTATATTTTAAAGTAAAATCTTTAATACATTGGTACCATTGACTTTCAAGTTGAAATAGTGTGAAAATTTAAAACTTGGCATCTCTCTTGCGTTATATATTCAGCAAACGGACTTATATGATAATGGGAGGTAACAAATGAGCACAAAAACGAAAGATACGATTCTTATTGGTGCAGCATTATTCGCGATGTTCTTTGGCGCAGGCAACCTAATTTTTCCACCAGCGATTGGACTTATGGCCGGTGATCAATGGGGCCTTAGCCTACTCGGTTTTATTCTAACGGGTATTGGATTACCGGTACTCGGGGTTATTGCGGTCTCTAAGGCTGGCGGTACAATCAGTGACCTTGCAGGCCGTGTTGGACCTGTTTTCTCAACGATACTTGGATCAATCATAATTCTTGCAATCGGTCCTCTACTTGCTATTCCAAGAACCGGCGCGACAGTTTACGAAATCGGGATCGAACCTCTGCTTGGTTCAGTGAATCCCTTCATCGTCTCAGTTATCTATTTTTCAATCACTTTATTCTTTGTCATAAAACCATCTGGAATTATCGATAAGATCGGAAAGATCTTAACGCCAATTCTACTCGTTGTTACCCTTACAATAATCACAAAAGGTGTATTAGTTCCTCTCGGATCACCAGTTACAACAGGTATTGCCATGCCTTTCTCAAAAGGATTCACAGACGGATACCAGACAATGGATGCACTTGGATCTATCGTTATGGCAGGTATTGTTCTCGTTTCCCTGATTGAAAAGGGTTATACAAATAAAAAAGAACAAATAAGCATGACTATAAAAGCAGGCCTTATTGCAGGTGCAGGTTTACTTGCCATTTATGGTGGACTACTCTATTTAGGCGCAACATCAAGCGGCATTTTTGCAGCTGACATGCCTAAGTCAGAGCTCATTGTCAACATTACAAACAGCGTTCTTGGCAGCATGGGCCAGATCGGCATGTGCGTTGTCGTTTCTGCAGCGTGTCTTACAACATCTATTGGTCTTACAGCTATTGTCGGTAACTACTTCGCCGATTTATCAAAAGGACGTTTAAGCTACAAAGCTATTGTTATTGGAACTGTGACTTTCAGTGCAGTAATGGCCGTAGTCGGCGTTGAGCAGATTGTTAAACTGGCAGTGCCTCTACTGGTTCTAGTATATCCAGTGGCAATCATCCTCATTGTGCTTGGTTTATTCGATTCATTCATTAAGAATAAAAACGTATACAAAGGTGCTGTAACAGGAGCTCTTCTAGTCAGCGCTGTTGATGCACTTACTGCTATGAATATCAATGCTGGTGTTATGCAGAAATTTGCCACACAGCTTCCATTTTCAGCATCTGGATTCGGCTGGGTTGTGCCCACTGTGATTCTGGCCATACTCGCTGGATTTGTTCCAAGTAAAGAAGCAGCGAAAGAATCGCTGCAAGTTCTCGAAAACTACTAAAAGACAACTATCAAATTTCTGATCCCTATATGTAACATTCCCAACAAGCAACCCGGTACGCCATCACCCCTATAACTACAGATGGCGTATTGGGTTGTTTGTCTATTTGGCATAAAATGAATCTAAAGATAATAAAAAACACTAAAGTCATTCCTTATAATTGACGATAACCCCATTGACAGTATGTGGAAAGTACATCTTAGCATTGATATGGGGAGGATATTATGACAATCGAAAACAATGTAAACGCATCATCAGGCATATTGAAAACACTGAGCCGAAGAATACAAATGCAGAAGCTGGGAATTAGTGCACAGCAGGCCCCCCAGAACACTGAAGACGTATTTTCAGAAAACGTACTGAAGAGTACATCTAATGATATTCCAGTTGAGACCATTTCACTCATACCGATGACAAGTGAAGCACAAGAAGTACTAGATCAATATAATATCAATTTCAACCTGACAACCGCTACTGAAATATATATCTACGACGTGTCAAAACTGACTGATGCTTCAGGAAATAAACTCGGTGCATCAAAAGTTGTGTCCTACTCTGATATTTACGGAGATCAGAGGTTCGAAATTTGTCTGTCCGATACCAAAAGCAAAGGCCTACTGGATTCCTCAACAAGTGATATTGCCATAACATTGAAAGGGGCGAATAGCAGAGGTGTACTCGACGCCACAACTTTCAAAAATACAGTTGGGAAAGCTATGTTGATGATAACCCAAACTATGGAAACACGAAAACAGATCAGCCCAGATTACTGCCAAAATTATGGCTATGAACTTCAATACGATGCCACTACAAAAACTGCAAATCTGGATGGATTGGCAAAGGATCTCATAAGCCTAACCGACATCTTCTACGATAAAATTAACGCCTCTGAAGAAGATCCTCTATTGAATTTTGAGGAGTATAACGATCTTGCTGGTGAGTTGGAAACTTACTTGATGGATCTTATGGATGAGTTGTTGTAATACGACTGTATTAAAAAGAAGGCTTCTGCAATGTGCAGAAGCCTTCTTGAAATATAACCTTATTGTACTGACTTATTGTGCTTTATTACACCGGATATTAAGGAGCGTATCCAGTCTTTGATCCTTCTGGTAAAGCGTTAATGTTGCTCCGCCAAGCCCCTCAAGTTGAGTTGGTTGACCGCTTGCTACTTCAACGAGTTTGTCGATAACTCGGTTCGAAACAGTATCAAGATTCTCTTTGCCGTTCATGATCCCAGTTGCATCCACATCAATGTCATCATTGATCAGATCTTCGTTGCCACTGACGCGAATAACAGGAACAAGAGGATTTTCAAATCCTGCAGCACCACTTGTCCAAAGAATCATGTGTGCTCCATAAGATGCATAGTTTACACCTGCACCTCCACAAAGCATAGTCGCCTCAGATAAATAGAATCCTGATTTTGATGGCTTTTCTACAACTTTGTCATTGATCTCAAGAATATCAACAATTTCTTTTGATCCAAACTTGTGCATCGCACCAAGTGACTTCTCTTCTATTGTTGTCAGACCACCTATGCTGTTACCAATACTCATGGTCTCAACATCTGTACCTTCAACACTCCAGCGCATACGTTCATTTTCAATAAGACGTTCTATCTTCAAATATGTTTCGGGAGAAGATGCCCTAGCTCGAAGTGCATCCTGACAACCTTGAAGCTCGAAAAGTTCGCCACCAATACATGTTCCACCAAGATCAATCAACTTATCCGCAGCAAGTCCAACACTTGGGTTAGACGCAATGCCAGAACTCGTATCAGAGCCCCCGCATTTAATCCCAACAACAAGTTTACTCATAGGGACTTCTTCTCGTATTAAAGTGTTTGTATAAGCTTCAAAGCCTTTTAATATGGCCACGCCCGCATCCACAGTCTTTCGAGTACCACCTACAGTCTGACAAATCAGTGATTCAACAGGTTTACCTGTACTTTTAAGTGGCTCCATCACCTGAGATGGGAGAATACTCCCACAACCCATGGCTAAAACAAGCACAGCCGCCACATTGGGATTCTCAGCGTTAGCTATCATTTGATTCAGAGTCTCTTCATTTCCACCAAGCATACATGTATAAGCGTTGGTAAGCACCACTGCATCATCAGACGTTTTGGCAATAGCCCTTGCAATACCATCACAACACTCATCCACCGCTATTATTAATACACGGTTTCGAATCCCTACAGATCCATCCGGTCTTAAAAATCCTTTAAAATTCATTTGTAAAACCTTCTTTCACATCTATGCCCATCTGACGCATAATTTCTTTTTTGAACACAGGTGGGATATCAACAACATTGCTTTTCACATTGTGAACGTGTACAAGTGCACCACGCTGAATTTCAGCAGTGCAAGCACCAATATTTGCTCCGTATTTTACAATCTGCTCACCAGACTTAATAGGAATGAGGGCAATCTTATTTCCATAAGGAATGTGGTCAAGCGACTCACATTCTGCAATCAGAACATTATCCGTTGAGTAGATATGTGCCGTCTCACCTTTTTTCAGGTCAACAAGAGCCGTAGCGACCATATCAAGATCATGCATTTTAACAAATCGATTCATAATAGGCTCCTTATTTCGCAGCACTCTGTGCTTGAATCTGATCTACAACAGGAACTTGATCATCAAGAACACTGTCTTCCTTCATCCACTTCATCCAACCATAAACCATAATGATCATAATGAAGATAATTGGTACTCCTGTAATGATCGCACATGTTTTGATTGTATTCAGATTCGCTCCAATGAAGATCATAGTCAGTGGAACAACAGCCAAAGTAACACACCAGAATAAACGATGCATCGGATGTGGCTCTTCGCCATCTTCAAGTCCCGGAGTTGCAGTTGCAGCCATTGTAAACGCCGCACCATCAAGCGTTGTTGCTAGGAATAGAATAGATACAATACTGAATACGATCATGAATAAACTACTCATTGGTAAAGTACGCAGTACTTCAATAATTGCTACTGTATCTTGACCATTGGCAAGCATGCCGACCATATCAACCATGCCTTTAAGTTGACGATCAAGACTCAGACTTGAAATGACGCCAAAGAACATGAAGCAGCCTAAACTACCGCTAACAAGCGTATTGATCACGACAGAACGGATTGTTCTACCACGAGAAACTTTTGCTATAAAGATGCCTGTAAATGGTGCATATGTGATCCAGTATAACCAGTAGAAAATTGTCCAAGATTGTGGGAATCCGGATTGACCGATAGGGTCTGTATACGTACTCATTTGAATAAAGTTTTGAAGCATAAGGCCAAATGCATTGGTTGTATTCGCTACTATAAACAGACCAGGTCCAACAACAATAATGCCTACACAGAATAAAATTGCCAGTTTTGTGTTCATGTTTGAGATCATAGCCATGCCTTTTTGAAGGCCGATGTATGAACTGAGTGAATAAACAACTGAAATAATTAAAATGAGAACAACGTTCATCATAAACGACGGTTCAACACCGATAACGGCACTGAGTACCTGAGAAACCAGCGGTACAGAAACGCCAAGTGTGATACTCAACCCACCAAAACAGATGAAGATAAACATAACATCAATGATACGACCAATCACGCCAGTTTGCTTGATGCCTGTAATTTCACTCACCAACGAACTGAGGCTGAGACCTTTATTTTTTCTAATATAGAAGTGATAACACATTGGCAGTCCAACCAATGCGTATAGAGTCCATGCGCTGAACCCCCAGTGGAACATGTTATAAGAAAGAGCCATTTCATAAGCACGTTGAGAGAATGGTTCAATACCAAGTCCCGGTGTTCCAATATAGTATGCCCATTCAATGAACGCCCAGTAAACAGTTGCTGATCCAAGACCACAACTGATCATCATAGAAACCCATTTAAAAGTAGAATACTCTGGTGCATCATCCCCTAACTTGATGTCACCATACTTACTGATTGCTACATAAACAAGTAAGAAAAATCCAATTAACGTAAATAACAAAGTAAATGAACCAAACAAACTTGTCATAGTTCCAAATATTGTTGATGCGATTGCTTGTGATGCATCCGGTTGGAAGAATAAAAATCCTACCAAAGTTAATACCAGAACCAAACTTGATGCAATGAGCAACTTATCAATTCTTTTATCCACAGTGAAACCTCCTAGTAAAGAACAATGATTCAATAGATTAATAAAATATTTTGTCTAGACGCTAATGTATTAACGCAAGTTAGATGCCAAATTACGAATTTCATGCCCGACATAACCCACACAAACCGTTACTCTATTCTGCAAAACCTTTATAAATACAGCCTTTCCAGAGTCTATTTAATTTATAAACTAAACTTATTTCAATCAACTATTCATAAATAACTACACCCTAAAACAACCATTTACTTTTTCACAATATTATCCGATTTGAAAACAACTCAGGAATCATAGCATTATTTGGACAACCGAGTCGTTTCTGACTCGATTTCCCAAAACTAACTTTTTAAGCGGTTTGTACAGTCTATAGCCCTCTGATATACTAAAATTATTCTAAAGATCATTCTATTTACAAGGGGGAAAAGTAATGAATTGGTCAAATTTTTACGGACTTGATGAAGACACATTCTTCACACTCATCGATAATATGTACGACGAGGTTCTGATATATGATCACAATTATAATATTGTGTTTATCAATCAAGCCTGTAAACGCCATTATAATGTACAACCCGAAGAGATGATTGGTAAAAGCTTCTTTGACTTGTATAAAGACTGGTGGGGTCCATCTGTCCTGCCAACAGTATATGAACAGAAAAAGGCTATGGCCATTCGCCAGAAAACCTATACCAACACAGAGCTTCTGACCATTGCCGTACCAATATTCGACGAAGAGAACAACGTCAAGTATGTCATTATGAATGTACGTGATGAAATCAACAACGCTGATCTATACAACCCCCAATACTTGTCGTCAGATTACACCTTTGATGACCTCCACGATCCCATAGCAATAAGTGATGAAATGAAACATGTTATGAAACTCGTGGAACGTGTCTGTCAGATCGATACAACATGTATTATTACTGGAGAATCAGGTACAGGAAAATCGATGATCGCGAAATATATGCACAAAATGGGCCCAAGAGCGGACCAACCTTTTATAAATGTAAACTGTGCCAGTATCCCACAAGAACTGTTCGAATCTGAGTTCTTCGGGTACGCCAAAGGAGCATTTACAGGCGCAAAAGCCACAGGTAAAAAAGGCCTTCTTGAGGTTGCAAACAACGGCACTCTATTCCTCGACGAAATTTCGGAACTGCCCTTACTTGCTCAAGCCAAGCTATTAACAGTGCTGCAAGACAAAGTGTTTACGCCTGTTGGTGCACACACACCTGTAACTGTTGATGTTAAGATTATTTGTGCGACAAACAAAAACCTAAAACACATGGTTGAAGCTGGCACTTTCCGTGAAGACCTCTATTACCGCATAAATATACTGGAGATCTACATTCCACCCCTTAGAAAACGAAGACAGGACATACTGCACCTGCTCAATTATTTCCTTAATCAATTTAACAAGAAGTATAATGTGACTCGACAACTCTCAACACGTGTAACACATGTACTCCTTGAACACGAATGGAAAGGCAACGTTAGAGAACTCGGTCATTTAATAGAAAGACTTGTCGTGACCGTGGACAGCCTTGTAATTGACGTGAACCATCTTCCAAGTAATATCTTTGGTATTATCGACAATTCACACGAAGACGAGAACTACACATTCGATGAACGACTCAATCGTTACGAAGAGTATATAGTGAAAAAAGCGTATGAAAAGTTTGATTCGTCTAGAAAACTGGCTGAGCACCTTGGAATTACGCAAACTCGGGCACACAAGCTCATCAAAAAATATATTGACGAATAACCTAAAACCACACTTGGCATACAAATTGCATTAATAGTACCTGTAAATATAAAACAAACTATTTGGAGGTCCTATGAAAATTACAGATGTAGAAGTTATTTGCCTGAGAGTTCCACCTATTGGCACAAGATGTGTATGGGGTGAAGACGCAGTTATTGTGAAGGTGCATACAGATGAAGGCATTACAGGTATCGGTGAGACAGACTCTTCCCCACTTGTAGTGAAGAGCATTATTGAAACGCCAAATTCAAACCTGGCATGTTTCGGATTGAAAGAACTGCTTATTGGTGAAGATCCATTGGAAATAGAATATCTCTGGAATAAAATGTACGAAGGATCAAACTATTTAGGACGCCGTGGTGCAGGTGTTCATGCTATAAGTGCGATCGACATTGCGCTTTGGGATATTAAAGGAAAGTACTTAAATAAGCCTGTCTGTGAAGTGATTGGTACGAAGTACAGAGACAAGATCCGAGCATATGGCACATTCATTCCGGCAGATACGCCAGAAGAAAACAAAACGATTGTAAAAGACTTAAAAGAAAAAGGATTTAACAGCTTAAAGTTCGGTGGCGGCGTTCTGGGAGACGATCCTGATCTGGACGTTGCAATTATTGAAGCTGTACGAGAAGAAGCGGGTCCAGAATTTGAGCTTCAGATTGACTTAGCTGCTAAGTGGAAAACACCTGAACATACTTTAATGATGGCTGAAAGATTAAAACACCTAAACTTGAACTGGATAGAAGAACCGATCGGTTCTGATGACCTTATCGGATATAGAAATCTTGGAAAGGCCATTCAGCCTATGATTGCCGGTGGTGAAACGTTAACGACTCTGCACGAGTTTGAAAGCTTCCTTGAAATCGGAAAACCTGACCTGGTTCAGCCCGATGTTACAAGATGCGGCGGTATTACTGAGTCGTTAAAAGTTTATGATCTATCAATAAAGCACAATGTAAAGCTTGTACCACATGGATTTAGCACAGGTATATTAACAGCTGCTACAGCTCATTTCTTAGCTGCATGTGAAACAACAGATTTAATTGAATTCTCACAGAGCACTTCCCCGCTTAACCAGTTCCTTGTTAAGACACCTATTGAGTTTGAAGATGGGTATTTGACCGTTCCAAGTGGAGCTGGACTTGGAATAGAGCTGGACGAAACACTCATTGAGAAATACCGCGTGTTTAAATAGATATGGAATTTAAAAAATGAGTTATCGATATAATATCGATAACTCATTTTTAGAATAAACTACATTTGAATAATATAGGGAGTGCATGTCATATTAACTACGCTTATAAATTGCAATTGTTTTGCCTTGCAATTTTTCAACGGCTTTCAAAT
>Ga0070724_10001307_pt1 | contig 15144 bp, 20 predicted proteins | sample tdDd001_FD_67278 | JGI IMG/M metagenome (GOLD analysis project Ga0070724, IMG submission 67278) | Marine sediment microbial communities from the Atlantic coast under amendment with organic carbon and nitrate - tdDd00.1 | ecosystem: Environmental > Aquatic > Marine > Coastal > Sediment | place... | reverse complement strand
GCAGTTAGACAAATTCAAAAGGCAACTGCTGATGGTATTGAGTTCATTAAGGAATCAAATCCAACTCAAGCTGTTATTGCACTTAAGTCATTTGAGGCAATGACAAGAGTAGCTGATGGTCAAGCAACTAAGATTATTATCCCATCAGAAATGCAAAACCTTGGTGGTTTAGTAGCATCTATTACAGAAGTAGCTAAAACTACAAAAGAGTAAAAGAAAAAGGCATTCTTCGGAATGCCTTAATTTTTTTGGTAAACAATTTTGCCATTAACAATAGTTATAACAATTTTTGTCTCCAGAATATCACTAAAAATATCACCATCAAGTACGACTAAATCAGCCATATAATTAGGTAGGAGTTTCCCTTTAACCCCCTCTTCATGAGAAGCATAAGCGGATTCTACAGTATATGAATAAAGCGCATCATAAACTGATATTGCCTGGTCTATTAAATAACCTTCTGTTGGTGTATTATTCAGACCTTTTCTAGTAACAGCACAGTGAATTCCTTTGATCGGATCAGCCGAATCAACTGGTGCATCTGATCCAAATGACATTCTTAAATCTAGATCCATCATGGTCTTCCAGTTATAAGAGGTATCTGCTAATGAGCCTACTCGGTCATAGACAATATGAGCATCATAATCTAAGAATATTGGCTGAACATATGCCATAATATTAAGTTTCTTCATACGTTTTAATTGCTCTAATGAAGTAATCTGACAGTGAACAATACCATGTCTTAAATGTGGTTTTGGTAAAGAAGTTTGAGCCAATTCAATTGCCTCTAGAGCTGAATCTAACATTTTATCACCAATACAGTGTATAGCTGAAGCAATATCATTTTCATGGGCCTTATAAACATAAGCATTAAGTTCATCTTGAGTGTACATATGTATACCTGTCTCATTTGGAGCGTCAGCATAAGGCTTTTTAAGCCATGCAGTTCTGCCACCTAAAGATCCATCACCAAGAATTTTTAAAGGTCCTAATTTAAATAGATCACTGCCACGTCCTTGTCTATAACCATTGTCTATTTCATGACTTAAAGTATCAATGTTTCTTAATAAGGATTGCTCATATACTCTCACTGAAAGCTCTTCCGAGATACTCAACTCAATTAAAGATGTAAATACGTCAGGAATTAAGGCTTCTGAGAAGACGCATAAATCATCACTTTGAACAGATGTAATGCCTAATGTGTTCAAATAAGATGCCCCATTTATAATCCATTTTTTAAGATCATCTTTTGTTGGAAGAGGCATTTTTGAGGTTACTAGTTCCAAAGCATTTTCTTTGAAAATACCATTATAGTACATGCCTCCATCAATGTGAGTTTCCTCTTTACTGAAGTCAAAAGAATCCACTAGATAAGTATTACATGTCGCCACATGACCACATGCTCTTCTAAGAAAAATATAGTGGTCAGTAGAAATCTCATCTAAATCATCTGCTGTAAGGATTTCCTTTACATCAAAATAATCTTGGTTCCAGCCACGACCTGTGACCCATTGGTTTTCTTCAATATGATTTTCTTCAATGAAGTGTTTAGTCAACTTGATAACATCTTCTTTTGATCTTGCACAAGATAAGTCTACTTGACTTAAAGAAGCACCTAAACCCAATAGGTGAATATGACTGTCATTAAAGCCAGGAAATACGGTTTTTCCTTCTAAATCAATAACATTGGTGTGAGCTTCAATTAAGTGTGATAGATTATCACCCACTTCTGCGATAAGACCATCTTTTATTGCAATAGATGAATAAGTATCAGATTCATGTCTCATTGTATAAATGACACCGTTTTGTAGAATTATATCCATATATTTTTTCCCCCTATGCTATAATAATACTTGAAGACATATCAAATAAAAAGGGTGAATTAAATGAATAAATTAATACAAATGCTTAAGATAGGGCGACTCATGACATCTATTATGATGATTGTTTCTATAATTGCTCATACTATGTTAACAGCTTATTACACCTTACCGCCACTTGACCTTATAGTAACACTATGGGTGAGTTTGTTTGTTTTCCTATTGGGTTTACAATATCATATTGAGAAGAAACCGGGCTATTTAGCGTTTTTTCTAATGTTTTTTTCTGTTATAATGGCGATTATGACTGTTTTAGGTATCCTTCTTTAATATTACAGAAATTTTACTGGTTTAAAGGTTTTTAACAAGGCAGTTACAAACGTTATTTCAAGACATTTAGGTGGTATACTATCCATAAGAAAGGATGGTGACGAGTAGATGTCAATGATAACAATCGTATTAATAGCAGTATTTATTTATTTGGAAGTATCGAGTAAACGTGCATCGAAAAGCACCAATACTTCATATAACTAATAATAAAAGAATGACATAAAGAAAAAGCACCGCCCGACGCGGTGTTTTTTCTAATGAGATTTTTAGGAGTAAAAGAGAAATTCAAAATGAATTTTCAGCTATCACTCTTATAATACCCATCAATTATTAATAAAATCATATTTTTTGAATATTTTTAAAAATAAAAGAGGTTGAAATGGAAATTACTAAAGAAATGCTTTCTGAATCAATGGATTTAGTAAAAAGTCACAATCTTATATCAGATCTCAACAAGGTATATAAGACAATACCATCGGGAAAATGCAAGGCTTGTGCAAAATGCTGTCATGAATCAGTTCATGCTTTCTACATTGAGTTCTTAAATATCTATGACTATGTTGTTAAAAATGACATGTTAGATATGGTAATGGATAGAGTAGAAAATCACTATTTTAATGAACTTATTAAACACCAAGCATGTCCTTTTTTAAATAAGGACAATTCTTGTATGATTTATCCTGTGAGACCCTATGTGTGTAGATTGTTTGGTCATGACAGTAGACAAGCACATGAGGAAAACTATCAAAATGTTCTTAAGCAAAACCAAGAAGCTGATAAGTATTTCTTTGAAACTTATGGTCTGCATTTAAGTGATGACGTTGTATATCATAAAATCGAATTTTGCGAGGATTTTGAACCAGGAAGTCAATTTTCACACAATGAGAAGATGACTATAATTGATGATTTATTCATGTTAGATACTAAGTTTTTAATGGATGATATATTGCCAGAAGATATGCTGAACATGAGTATTACCAATTGGTTTATTTATACAAAGTATGATGAGGATTATGCTTCAGAAGAGCGAATTGGTCGGTTAACAAATGGTAAAATATAGGTTTCTTAATCGTAAAAACAAACCGTTGACAAGTTTTATAAAAAACTGTATAATTATTGAATTTTCAGATAATTGATGATATAATAATCCTAGGTATATTAAAGGGGTGATTATATTGGCAACAAGGGCAACTTTAGGTAGTATCAAGAAGCGCGTTGAGGCAAATATTGGTCGTGACGTGACATTGAGAACTCACAGTGGACGTAAAAAGTATTACACGAAGCAAGGCAAAGTAATCGCAACATATCCAAGTATCTTCGTTGTGAACATTGACTGTGGTAAGGAATCAGAAAGACATGTTTCTTATACATATTCAGACTTGTTAACTTCAACTGTTGAGATCACATTGGATGAAACAAATCAAGGGTTATTGGCTTAGACTTTCTTAGGAAAGTCTTTTTACTTGTAAAAAAAGATTGTATAATGGCCTTGATAGGAGATGTGAAAAAATGACAATACCAAAGTGGATGTATGAACAACCTATAGCCCATAGGGGCTTACACAATCAAAGTGCACCTGAGAATTCTATGGCAGCTTTTTCAAATGCAATTGAAAAGAATTATGCTGTTGAAATGGATGTTCAAATACTTGGAGATGGGATGCTTGTTGTGTTTCATGACTTTCATCTAAAGCGTATGACTGGTTATGATAAAGCACTAAAAGATGTCACATATGATGAAATAAAATCCCTAACCTTATTTGAAACTCAGGAGACGATTCCAACTTTCCAAAATTTTTTAAAGTTTATTGATGGTAGGATTCCCTTAGTTATTGAGTTTAAAAACGAATCTACTTCAACTAAGATGGAAGAGAAGGCTTATGAGATGTTAAAAAGTTACAAGGGCAGTTTTGTTGTACAATCTTTTAATCCCTTATCAATTAATTGGTTCAGAAAAAATGCACCTAGCATTATAAGAGGGCAGTTATCATATGATTATAAGAAGGACAAAACATTCTTCATTAATAAATGGTTTCTAAGAAATGTATATGGCAATATTATAACGAGGCCACATTATGTTATGTATGATATAAAGGCTTTAGAATCTAATGTCATTAAAAGATTAAGGTCGCAAAAAATGCCTCTTTTTTCTTATACAGCTAAGTCAAAGGTGGATTATGAGTATGCTAAAAGGATGAATATACCTGCATGTTTTGAAGGATTTGACTTAGAATAATCATACATTTTATAGAATAAATATTGACACCTTAATAAAATCATACTATACTTATAACAATTTAATAAAGCTTATCAAGAGTGATGGAGGGACTGGCCCTATGAAATCCGGCAACCTGCTTATGCAAGGTGCTAAATCCAGCGGTATAAACCGATAGATGAGAATGACTAAGTATAAAAACTCTTCTTCGGAAGAGTTTATTTTTTTGGGGAGGCAGTATGCTAAGTGAAAAGATAAAAAGAAAAGAGAGTGGTATCCTTTTATATGGATTAACACCACCAAAGAAAAAAACGGAACATGAGAAAGTTGTAGCTATAGCCAAAAGGCAGGTCGATGCTGTCAAGAGTATAGGTGTAGATGGGTTAGTTTTATATGACATTCATGATGAGAAAGATCGCATTGATAAAGAAAGACCATTTCCATTTCTCGAAACAATTGATCCTGTAGTTTATTCGAAAGATTTTCTACAATTATTAAAAGTACCTAGGATAGTCTATAGATGTGTGGGTAAGTATGGCCAAGAGGATTTAAAGAAATGGCTAGGTGATGAAAATAGAATCGATCGTTTTTCTGTTTTTGTTGGTGCTGCATCGAAGACACAAAACGTGTCATTAGGGCTAGGACAAGCCTATGATTTATACAATGAGGTTGATAACAACATCTCCCTCGGAGGTGTTTGTATACCTGAAAGACATGCTAGCAAAGATAATGAGCATTTGAGAATGATTAGGAAACAGGACAATGGATGTCAGTATTTTATTTCTCAAGCTGTTTATAATGTAGAAGCGGCTAAGAATTTTTTATCAGATTATTATTTTTATTGCACTGAGAATCATATTGAAATGGTCCCTATTATATTTACATTTTCACCATGTGGATCTAAGAAAACATTAGATTTTATGAAATGGTTAGGTATCAATGTATCTAAGTGGCTTGAAAATGACATTATAAAATCCATAGACCCACTAGATAAATCTGTTGAAGTCTGTATAGAAAACTTCGAGACCTTGTGGCAATATGCTAAGAAAAAAAATATTCCCATTGGCTGTAATGTTGAAAGTATTTCTATAAGAAAATCAGAAATTGAAGCTTCAATCCAAATGGCAAAAGAGATAAAAAAAATTATGGTCTAAACAAAGCGCCTTATGCTATAATAGCGTGAGGTGAATTATGAAAATTTCAGAAAAGAAAAAAGCAGATATACTACTCTTTATTACTGCTATTGGATGGGCTTTAAGTACTATAATTATAAAAGTTTATGTTGAAGACATAGATGTATTTCATATTATGTTTTCTAGGTATATTTTAGCCTTACTAGTTGTCACAGCATTTAAGTTTAAAGAAATCAAGACAATACAAAAATCAGATATAAAACCAGGTGTTATTTTAGGCTTTTTTATCTTCTTAGCATTTACATTTGCCATAGCATCACTTTATCATACCAGTGCATCTAAATCTGGTTTCTTAGTTGCTATGTCAGTATTATTTGTACCAATTGCAACAACATTACTTCATAGGAAATTGCCTAATATATGGGTTGTTTTTAGTGTATGTTTATCCTTAGTTGGATTGTATTTTATATCAGGAATGAACGGTGGTAGTTTTAACTACGGAGATGCACTTGCCTTATTATGTGCAGCATCTTATACCATCTATATTCTAATAATGGATAAGCATGCAAAACATATTAATGAATCAGTATTGGTTTTTATTCAATTTACTGTTGTCGTGATCTTATCTTTAATAGGCATGGTGTTATTAGAACCAATTAACATCGGTGTATTGATTGCATCTTGGCTACCTATATTAGTGATCGGTATATTTGGTACAGCTGTAACAAACTTTGCTCAAGTAAGGGCGCAAAAACATGCCTCACCTGAAAGTGTGGGTTTGATATTATTAGGCGAACCTCTTTTTACATTAATTATGGCTTCTGCTATTTTAAAAGAGGAAATACTTTTAAGTGGTTTATTTGGTGCAGGTTTAATATTAGTAGCCCTTGTTATAACAGTTATTAAGGACGTTTAAAAATTTCATGATTGATTAATCGATAGTGATGGTTCTTGTATGAGAGCCATCCTTTTTCTTTCATTCTTTGAAGGGCTCTGGATAAGGATGTTCGTTGGACGCCAAGTTGTTCTGCCCATTCTTTTTTACTTAGTTTTAGTTCAAACTCATTGGATTGATGTATTAATGATTCTTTAGTTAAAAATCTAATAATTTGCTCTTCCAGTGAAACAAAGGTTGCAGATTTAATCTTTAATGATAAAATGTCACTCTTATTGGCTACATCTTTTAAGTATTCTATTAGGAAATTTCGATCTGTTTGGCACATTTCCAAGACATGATCTTTTGATATGTAAAGAATACTTGTATCTCCCTTAGCAAATATAGTTAAAGGGAAAATATTATTATCACAAAATAATCTGTTACCTCCAAAAGTAGATCCTTCATCAAATGATGCAACAATCATCGTCTGCCCATCTATTCCAATATGCTGCATAACAGCTTGTCCTTTATAAACAATAGCCAAATAATGATTGGCCTCTCCTGCAATCTTTATGATGCTTTTATCTTGATAATCCTTTCTAATAAAGTCAATCGTCTCAACAGATATGGTACTAAATAAGGGCAAGGCTTTAAAAAAATTAATCATTTTGGCTCCTTTAGTTACTTGGGTAACTTTTTTTTGGTTGATCTTATTATACACTTTTGTTATAGGAGGAAACAAGATGAGTACAATAATATTGATGGGTATTGCAATAATATCATTACTGATTTCTATGAGGAAAGATAAAAAAAGAACTATTGATTCACTAAAACAAGCAAAAAATATGATGGGAGGTATGTTGTCTGACATAATAGGTATACTTCTATTAATTGGTCTAGTATTGACTATAATACCACCTGAATGGATAGAAAGGACTATTGGCGGAGAAACTGGCTTTTTAGCAGTTGTTATTTCTGCATTAATAGGAACAGTCACTCTCATACCAGCGTTTGTTGCCTTTCCTTTAATAGGTTCATTGCGGGAAAGTGGTGCTGGGATAATGACACTTACTGCATTTTTAACTACACTGACTATGGTGGGATTCATTACCATGCCTTTAGAAGTAAAGACATTTGGTAAGAAATTTACATTTGTAAGAAATACAACAAGTTTTGTCTTTGCCATCTTAATAGCTTTATTAGTGGGGGTGATTATATGAAGAAACATAAGATTTTAATAGTAGCTATTCTAGCCTATATAATTTTGGCTTTTATTTCACCTGACAAGATATTAGGCTCGTTGAATCAAAGTAAGTACTATTTTATTGAAATGCTTCAAATATTGCCTGCAGTTTTTATTTTAACTTCTTTGATTCAAACTTGGGTACCGACTAAGGTCATCATGAAGTATTTTGGAGATGGCTCTGGTATAAAAGGATACGGTATATCTTTCTTGATAGGTTCTTTATCAGCTGGTCCTATATATGCTGCTTTCCCTGTCTGTCAGACCTTGTTAAAAAAAGGTGCCAGTATAAGAAATATCGTCATTATATTATCCACATGGGCAGTGGTTAAGGTACCAATGCTAATCAATGAGGCAAAGTTTATGGGTTTTGAATATATGATGATTCGCTGGTTATTAACTCTAGTATCAATATTTGTTATGGCTTATCTTATCAACATATTTGTCAAAGAGAAAGACATAAAAATGGTTGAAAACCATGGAATAGATACAGGTGCTTGTATACTGTGCGGTAGATGTCTAAAAGCTTATCCTGACATAATTGTATTTAATAATGGCAAGTATCAAGTGATAGACAATAAGGCAATCAGCAAAGAGATGGAAGAAATTTGTCCTGTGGGTGCATTAAAGCATTAAATAATAGTAAGGCATATGGTATAATATATCTAATCAGTAGAGTTTGGAGGAATTATGCCGAGACCAACTAAATGGAGGCGCATATCGTTTGTACCTGAGCATACATTATTTAAACCTTGTGGTGTACCTAAAAAAGATTTAGAGACGATCACATTAAAAGTTGAAGAACTTGAGGCCATGAGACTTAAGGATATTGAAGGCTTAAACCAATCAGAATGTGCAGAACTAATGTCTGTATCAAGACAGACATTTCAAAATATAATTGATAGTGCAAGACGAAAAGTCGCACTGGCATTAACCGGTGGTAAAGGCATTCATATTTCAGGTGGCAAGTATACAATGAATATATGTGAATATAAATGCGGTGCTTGTGGTCATGTATTTGAATCAAACTTTGAAGGGGATGCTATATGCCCGTCTTGTGGTTCAGACAAGATTTCGTGTATCAATAAGGAAGAGTTTTGTCAAAAAAATTGTTCAAAAAGAATTTAAGAATCAGCTTTGATAAAGCTGATTTTTTTGTAAATTATTGGGGTATAATTAGGCGAGGAGTTTGTCTATGAGAAAAAGATTAAAGCAATTTCAATTGTACATCTTGATGATGTTTTTTTGGATCGTATTAAGTGGCGGAGTTGACTATAAAGTTCTATTATACGGTACTATTTTTTCTGTCCTAATCATCAGGATGGTATATCATGTTATGTTTGAGCTAGATGATAATATCATCAAATTGCCACCAACATGGCGTTTTATTTGGTTTGGATATATTGTTTTCTTAGCCATAGTGAAATCTTCTGTTGAACATATATTTAGAATCATCAAAAATGAAGCTGAATATGAAACATTTGAAGTCACTTTGGATACACATAATGTTATTATAATTACCTTAATAGCCAATGCCATTACCCTAACACCTGGCACAATTACTTTAAATGTGAATGAGCAAACTTTAGAAGTCATAGGGTTTTCAAAAGGAAAAGATAATATAGAATCAATGAGGCAGGATATTTTAAATTTCCAAAAGCCTTTCTTATATAGGAGAAGATGATGCTAAATACGATGATGATTGTGCTTCTTTTAACATTAGGTTTAATCGTAATTCGATTGATAAGAGGCAAGACCATTTGGGAGAAACTACTTTCATTAAATTTAATCGCAATAATAACAGTTATGTTAATTCTTACTTATGCTGTTGATCACCAGTTGATTCTAGTGATGGATATTGCCATAGCTTATTCCATTATTGGTTTCTTATCTCTTATTTTGTTGACTAAGTTTATTGCAGGAGGTAAAAATGATAGCTGATATTTTATTGGTATTTTCTATGATATTTTTATTATCAGGTGCTGTAGGGGTTAATAGACTTAAGGGTGTTTTTCCAAAACTGCTCAGTTCAAGTTTAATAGATACTATGGCATTTATATTATTGATAGTTGCATTAATGATAAAATCGGGTTTTACAGGTATGTCTGTAAGATTAGGTATTGTCTTAATTTTTATTGTACTTACTAATCCAGTGATTAATCATGTCATTACCCAAGCTGCAAAGGAGCGAGAAAATGATTAGGGTTTTAATGCTACTCTTACTTCTCATTACATTAATAATAGTATTCGAGAAGAATAACAAAAGAATAATCATATATTTTTCTATTTTTTCATTGATTGCTGCAAGTTTATATTTCTACAATCATGCACCTGATGTCGCCTTAGCAGAAATTGCAGTAGGAAGTGCTTTTATTCCTTTGATTTTTTTAATAACAATTTCCAAGCAACGTACATTTACAGTTATGCTCAATACATCAAAGGAATTTATATATGATGACCTTTTGAAAGAGTTTTGTAAAAATGAAAATTTAGAATTAAAGATGGTGAGAACAGAAGACATATATGATGATGAGACAAGAGGGATATTTGGTGCTTTTAGACGTCATGATATAGATGTTATAGTAGACTACAATCCTAAGAAAAAAAGATATGATTTAACATGCAAGGAATCGAATGTTATGATTGGTCGATTTGAACAACTAACGTCTAAAGAACATGGTATTCGTATTGTAAGGACTGTTGATGATGAGACATTAGATTAGGAGCTTTATATGAATAAAATAAGATCAGTATTTGTCATAGGGGCTATTCTATTTTTAATGCTCCAGATACTTTGGCATATCAATGGTGATGATATGTCTTACAACAGATTAAGCCAGGACTATTACATAGAAAAGGGATTAGAGGAAACAAGTTCAAAGAACCTGGTTACAGCTATATATTTAGATTATAGATTGTTCGATTCCTTTTTCGAAACCAGTACATTATTAATTGCTGTTACAGGTATTGCCTTTATGGCTATCAAAGATGAGGACTTATTATGAGATATTCTAAGATTTTAATCACAATAAGCCGTTTGATATTACCCTTCTTATTGATGTTCAGTATCTATATCATCATTAATGGTGATATTTCAGTAGGTGGTGGATTTCAAGGTGGTGTAATAATGGCAACAAGTTATTTATTATATTACTTTATAATTGGTGAACATCCGTTTTCAATAAACAAAATGCTTAAGTTAGACAAGTATATATTTATAGCATTACCAGTCGTCATCATAATCTCTCTATTTATGAGAGGTCAATACTTCACAAATGCATTCTCCATGGATTTTCCATATGAAGTGAGAAGATTATTTTTATTAGTTTTAAACTTAATTATAGGTTTTAAGGTTGCTGTAGGATTTGTGTCCTTGTTTATTGTATTTTTAGAGGAGGGTAACAGTTGATATTTGATATTATATTAGCACTCGCTGTAATCAGCGTCGCATTATATGGCATATGTATCACAGATAATATCATAAAATCGATTGTATGCTTTAATATTGTTCAGGCTGCTGTTATATTGCTGTTTATTATCTTGGCAGGATCTACAGGAGATTCCATTCCTATCGTTCAAGAATTAATAGGGGATATGGTCGATCCGTTACCTCAAGCTTTAATGATTACAGCAATTGTAATAAGTGCTTCTATTACAGCTCTGTCACTTATGTTTAGTGTAAAGATATTTCACTATTATGGTACCTTGAGTTGGAGAGAATTAGCTGCAAAGGATGTGAAAAAATGATAGATATAGTTTTGTTTTCCCAGTTGATCATCTTTTTACCCATTGTGATTTCAATATTTATATATGTGTTCAACAAGACCAAATTTAATTATTCAGTCTTCGTCACTCAAGCTATTATTACATATGTATATTATGATTTGTTTAATTACATATTAGACAATGGTGTTGTTAAGTTTACTCTAGGTGGTTGGTCTAAAGTTATTGGTATAGAGTTTAAGATTGATACCTTGTCTCTAGTTTTTATGGCTATGGCTTTAATCATTTGGTGGGTTATTATGATTTATGCATGGCATCAAAAGAAGAATGATTTTAAGTTCTGGTTTTTCTTGATGTTCTTAGAAGGTTGTTTTATGGCCTTTGTCCAAGCCAATGATTTATTTACTATTTTCATATTAATTGAGATTATAACCATTCTTTCAGCGATTTTAATCCTTTATAAAAAGGATGGTATATCCTTAAAAGCAGGATTGTATTATTTGTTATTTAACAGTATAGGGATGATTATTTATCTGTTTGGTGTAGCCTTACTCTATTTAAAAGTAGGTACCCTAAATATTACAATGATCAAAGGTTTTTTACTTGAAATGGATTATGTAGGCATCAACTATTCAATTATACAATTGAGTTTTGCATGTTTTGTTGTTTCCATGTGTGTTAAAGCAGCCTTGTTCCCTGTATATGATTGGTTACCACGTGCTCATACAGCAGCTCCATCTCATATTTCAGCCTTACTTTCTGGTTTATTGGTTAAATCAGGTCTATTTGGCCTTATGAGAATCTTAGACTTATATGAGATTACCAGTATCAATACAGTTTTATTCTACTTAGGATTTTTTACTGCCATTTCAGGCATATTGTTTGCAATTAGTCAAAAGGATATTAAGGGGATATTGGCCTTTCATACGATATCGCAGATTGGTTTGATTCTTATGAGTATAGCCTCTGGTAATGTAGAAGGTATTGTAGGTGCATCTATGCATATATTCAATCACTTCTTATTTAAGAGTTTACTCTTCTTAGGTGCTGGTATTATTATTAATGAATATGGCTATAGGAGAGTTACAGAAATCCATGGCATAGGAAGAGCTCATCCTATTTTAACAGCATGTATGTTTGTAGGTATTTTTTCAATAACAGGAGCTCCTTTATTTGTTGGTTTCTTAAGTAAAACCATGATTAAATTGACCATGACCTCTACCTTACATGTTAACTTGTACCGCATCATCAGTTTAGGAACCATGATTTCTTTTATTAAATTTTCAAAGATATTTTTTGGTGAGCCGAGCAAGTATAAGAAAATTAATACAGGAAAGCAAATTGGGGTAATCATTATGGCTGCTCTTTGTATTATCTTCTTCTTTATTGAAATAGATTTGGTCAAAGACATGATGCAAATTGAAAATGCCTTAACTGAAGGTTTACAATATAATCTAAAATACTTAACTAAATCGTTATATGATAATGAATATGCATTAGAGTACTTAATTTATCTGGCACTTGCCTTTATGATTTACAAGATTTTTGTAAGACCTAATTCAAAGTTCTTACATGCTATAAGACACTTTAGATTTAAATTCCAAGATGCAATTGTTTCGCTGCTACTATTCTTAGGATTTATAATTTACTATCTATAAAACAAATCTCCGACACAACTTGGGCACATTCTCTCGTTAATATGAGGATGTAAACAAAATATGAAAGGAGATTTACAATGTTAAAGAAAATTGGAGTTATTGCATTAACATGTTCTATTTTATTTTCAGTCAATGTATTTGCTGATCAAAAACAAGTATTAGAGGAAGAATGGAACTACACATTTGAAGAAGAGAAGGAATGGCTTGAGGAACTTGATGTTGAAGATGATGATATTAAGGTATTAGAAAATTTATTCAATGAAGCCCTTAAGAAAGATACAGATGAGGCATGGAAAAACTATGATGAGTATCTAAACAAATTACTTCCAGAAGATATGGAAGACGATTTCGATATCGAAGAAGAAAAAGAATGGTTAGAGGAGTTACAAGTATCGCAAGCTGATATGTCTGCATTAGAGACTTTATTCAATGAAGCAATAGCTTTAGAGGAAGCAGATAAGTTTGATGAAGCAGATGTTAAATGGACTGCATACGAAGAAATATTAGAGAAATATTATGATGCTTTTGAGTTTACTTTTGACGATGAAGTTGAATGGTTAAAAGAAATGGGAGTATCAGATGCTGATGTGTCTGCATTAGAGACTTTATTCAATGAAGCAATAGCTTTAGAGGAAGCAGATAAGTTTGATGAAGCAGATGTTAAATGGGCTGCATATGAAGAAATATTAGAGAAATATTATGATGCTTTTGAGTTTACTTTTGACGATGAAGTTGAATGGTTAAAAGAAATGGGAGTATCAGATGCTGATATGTCTGCATTAGAGACTTTATTCAATGAGGCAATAGCTTTAGAGGAAGCAGATAAGTTTGATGAAGCAGATGTTAAATGGGCTGCATACGAAGAAATATTAGAGAAATATTATGATGCTTTTGAGTTTACTTTTGACGATGAAGTTGAATGGTTAAAAGAAATCGGTGTAACGGATGCAGACATAGTAGCATTAAAAACGTTTTACAATGATGCTATTGCCTTAGAAGAAGCTGATAAGATGGATGAAGCTGAAAAGAAATGGATTGCATTTGATGAAATACTAGATAAGTATGAAGATGCCTTTGATGAAGAAGAAGACTATTCGGTGGAAGAAGAAAAAGCTTGGTTAAAAGAAATAGGTGTATCAGATGCAGATATTGATACATTGGTACTATTATTCAATGAAGCACTTGTTTTAGAAGAAGCTGAAAAGTTTGAAGAAGCTGAAAACAAATGGGTGACATATGACGAAATATTAGATAAGTATTTTGATTTAGAAGATATGGAATAAGCTAAGAGTCGATTTTTCGACTCTTTAAACGCTATATGGAGGAAATATGAAGACGATTCTTGTCATCGAAGATGAAGTTAAGTTAAATGATATAATATGTGACTATCTAAAAGAAGCAGGTTACAAGGTTCTGTCAGCTTATGATGGTGAAGAAGCATTAGATTTGTTTTCCTATGAAAATATAGATGGCATTATATTAGATATTATGATTCCTAAAATTGATGGCTGGTCGGTCTGCAGAAAAATAAGACAAACATCTGGTATTCCGATTATTATGTTGACTGCAAGAAGTCAAGAAGATGATAAGTTGATGGGATTTGAGTTAGGTGCAGATGAGTATGTGACAAAACCATTCAGTCCTAAAGTATTAGTGGCAAGGGTGACTCGCCTTATATCAAGAATTAAAGACACATCTGTAGAACTTGGCAATTTATCTTGGAAGGGTGTAAGAATAAACTTAGATGCCCACCAGGTCTTTGTTGATGATCAAATGATAGAAATGACACCGAAAGAGTATGACTTACTCAAATACTTGTTAGAAAATAGAGGTATTGTTTTATCAAGAGAAGTAATTCTTAATAAGGTCTGGGGATATGATTTTTATGGTGAATTACGAGTTGTTGATTCTCATATTAAAAAAGTAAGAAAGAAGATTTCACCTTATAACGATAGTATAAAAACTGTTGTCAAAGTTGGCTATAGGATGGAGCAAACATGATAAGAAAAAGTTTAACGGCTAAGCTATTTGTTTTTGTATTAATAATCTTTATTACACAAGTTATTATTCAGTATGGATTCAACAATTATTTTCTTGCAGATTTTTATGAGAATGAAAAAATAGCTAATACTGAAACGCTTTTTTT
>Ga0070724_10001303_pt1 | contig 15178 bp, 17 predicted proteins | sample tdDd001_FD_67278 | JGI IMG/M metagenome (GOLD analysis project Ga0070724, IMG submission 67278) | Marine sediment microbial communities from the Atlantic coast under amendment with organic carbon and nitrate - tdDd00.1 | ecosystem: Environmental > Aquatic > Marine > Coastal > Sediment | place... | reverse complement strand
CCCCGGTTACGATCTATATGGAAAACACCGGCCAGATCGCTGTCGCCACGGTGCAAACCCCGAACGGCACAGTTTCGTACAAGGGAGACGCACGTATCGATGGGGCGCCCGGCTGTGCCGCACCTGTGCCGATTGCGTTTCAGGATACTGCCGGAAGCTCTTGTGGGGCGCTATTGCCAACGGGAAATGTGGTCGATGTGATCCATGGGGTTGCGGTCACGATGATCGACAACGGCATGCCCTGTGTGGTGATGCGGGCCTCTGATATGGGGATCGCAGGTGATGAGCCGCCCGAAGAGCTGGAAAATAACGCCAAGCTTTGTGCCCGGCTTGAGGAAATTCGACTGACCTGCGGCCCGTTGATGAACCTGGGCGATGTACGTGAAAAATCCGTGCCCAAAATGACGATGGTCTCGGTTCCCAAGGCCGGGGGTGCCATCGCGACTCGCACTTTTATTCCGCACCGATGCCACAAAACAATTGGCGTTCTGGGGGCGGTCAGCGTGGCAACGGCCTGCCTGATCGAGGGCTCGTCCGCCTATGAGCTGGCCGCGCGCGGGGACGGGGACCGGCGCAGCCTGAAAATCGAACACCCAACCGGCGAGATGACCGTTGTCGCCACGCTTGAGGACGGCGTTGTCGCCTCGGCCGCCATTTTGCGCACAGCCCGCAAACTGATGGACGGCTTTGTTTTCACTGGAGAAGAATGATGGACGCGGATTGGATTGCCTTTCACCCGAGCCCTAAAAAACCGGATTTTATCCTGCCCAAGGGGGCTGTGGATGCGCATTGCCACGTTTTCGGCCCGGCAGCAGAGTTCCCCTTTGCGCCCGAACGTAAATACACCCCCTGCGATGCGGGCAAGGATAAGCTGTTCGAACTGCGGGATTTCCTGGGGTTCGAGCGCAACGTGATCGTGCAGGCGACCTGCCATGGCAAAGACAATCGTGCCTTGGTTGATGCCTGCCGTGCGGCTGGTGATCTTGCGCGGGGCATCGCCAGCGTCGGCCCCGATGTAACCGACGAAGAGCTGACCGACATGCATGATGCCGGTGTGCGCGGCGTGCGGTTCAACTTTGTCAAACGGTTGGTCGATGCGACGCCAAAGGCGGTGTTCCTGGGCATCGCAGAGCGGATCGCCAAACTGGGCTGGCACATTGTGGTCTATTTCGAGGCTGCGGATCTGCAAGAACTGGTGCCATTCCTGGAAAGCCTGCCAACCGTGATCGTCGTGGATCACATGGGGCGTCCAGACGTGACGAAAGGCGTGGATCACCCGGATTTCCAGCGATTTGTCGATCTGATGGCGCGGAACCAAAATATCTGGACCAAAGTGACATGCCCCGAGCGGCTGACCGTCGCCGGACCGCCCTATGACGACGTCATCGACCATGCCGCGTATATCGTCGAACGGTTCCCGGACCGGGTTCTCTGGGGGACCGACTGGCCGCATCCCAACATGAAATCCCACATGCCCGACGACGGGGCATTGGTCGACTACATCCCGAAAATCGCGCGAACACGCGAACAGCAAGAAAAGCTGCTCGTGGCGAATCCAATGCGTCTCTACTGGGCGCAATAAGAGGAGGAAGCTGATGGAATTCAATGACTTTGACCATCACGCAACGATCGAAGGCACGACTGTCTTTGATGGAACGCAGGCCATGAAGGGCTATGCTTTGAACAAGATGTGCTACTCGTTTAACGGCGCGGCAGCACGGGAAGAGTATCTTCAGGATCCCGAAGCCTATTTCGACAAATTCGGTCTGAATGATGAACAGAAACAAGCTTGCCGGGACAAAAACGTTCTGGCGCTGATCGCGGCTGGTGGGAACATCTATTACCTCGCCAAATTCGCCGGGATTTACAAGCTTGATGTTCAGGATGTCGGCGCGCAGCAAACCGGCATGTCGAAGGAAGAATTCAAAGAGAAACTGCGCAGGGCGGGGGACTGAATCATGGCGAAAATCATCGGGGGACTGACGTCCTCGCATATTCCGGCCGTGGGCAACGCGGTACATAATAAACTGTTCGACGATCCCTATTGGAAACCGTTTTTCGACGGGTATCCGGCCATTCAGGACTGGCTGAATGAACATAAACCGGATGTCGCGATCAACATCTACAATGACCACGGGCTGGGCTTTTTTCTGGATAAGATGCCGACTTTTGCGATTGGCGCTGCGCATCAATATGTCAACGAGGACGAGGGCTGGGGCATTCCGCAGCTTGATCCGTTCCCTGGCGATGCGCCTTTTAGCTGGCACATCATCGAAAGCATGGTTGCGCAGGAATTCGACATTACATCGTGTCAAGAGCTGGCGGTGGATCACGGGTTCGTTGTACCGATGCAGCTGTTCTGGCCGGGCGCGCCGCACAACCCCGACCTGCCGCGCACCATCCCGATCAGCGCGAATACCGTGCAGCATCCGATCCCTACGCTGGGACGGGCGCTGAACTTTGGTCGCGCGCTGCGCAAGGCCATTTTGTCGTGGCCCCAGGACATCAAAGTTGTCGTCCTGGGGACCGGCGGTCTGTCGCACCAATTGGATGGCGAACGTGCCGGATTCATCAACAAGGAATTCGATCAATACTGCATGGAAAAAATCGTCTCGGATCCTGATGCACTGACGAAAATTTCGCGGCACGAGCTGGTGGAAAAGGCCGGTGCCCAGGGGACGGAATTCCTGATGTGGATGATGATGCGCGGCGCTTTGGGGGACAAGGTGAAGGCGGTGCATTCGAACTATCACATCCCGATTTCGAACACGGGCGCCGGGACAATGCTGCTGGAGCCGGTCGAGAGTTAAGCGCTCTGATCGTCTAATCCACGGCGGAAATCACGAGGCGATTGACCTGTCGCTCTTTTGAAGACCCGGCTGAAATAGGCCGGGTCTGCATATCCCAAATGATACCCGACTTCAGATATGCTTAAGTTGGAAAAGGCCAAATTCCTACGTGCCTCGCGGGCCATGTGGTCTTCGATTGCCGCAGAGGCGGGCAGCCCAGTTGCCTGACGCATGACCCGGCTAAGATGGGTCGGCGTGACGGCCAGAAGATCAGCGTAATCCGCAACCCCCAGATGCTTTAGGTGATGTTCCTCCAGGAGGGATTCAAAACGACGTTGGAGGTCATGATCCGTGCGCGGCGCGACGGGGTTTTGGGCCGAAATGGCGCGCGCGACCAACCCAACCAAGACACCCGATAACGCTCGCAAAACATGCGCTCTGGCAAAATTCCGGCTGGGATACTCTGCGAAAATGGCCATCACGATTGTACGAATACTGTCTGAAAACTGCACGTTTTCCGGGGTTTTGAGGACTGATCGCAGGCCTTCGGTATCAATCAGACTGTCCTCAAGCAGCTCTGATGCGACGGTGACGACCCACCCCTGGGTGCCCGGCTCAAAGGAAAACCCGTGTACAACTCCTTTTGGCATGTTCACCAGATCGCCGCTGCATAGGCGCCGCCGGGTTTCCTCGATCAACACCTGACCGCCGCCGGATTCGATTAGCACGAACTGATGCAGGCGACCGTGGCGATGGGGTTTGAACTCCCAGTTGTGCACCAGGGACCGCGTTTCGATCGTTTCACAATGTACGACATCCGGCAGGTCCTGATGTTCGCCAAATAGATTAAAGTTCTTGATCCTATCCATGTTCGATTTGTACCAGATCAAGGCCGATGAATCCATTCCTCTGATGGCGGATCCTGATCAGAATGTCCCCATAACGGAGGAGACGCAAAATGAGTTTGAAAACCAAAGTTGGCATCATCGGCGGGGGCCCGTCTGGTTTGATGCTAAGCCAGCTTCTTGATCTGCGTGGGATCGACAACATCGTCCTGGAAAAGCACAGCCGCGAATATGTGCTGGGCCGAATCCGTGCGGGTGTTCTGGAGCATGGCTTCGCTGAACTGATGCGCGAGGCCCAGTGCGGCGAACGGATGGACGCCGAGGGCGAGATCCACGAAGGGTTCTATATTGCCGACAACGGGAAAATGCAGCGGGTCGATCTGGCTGGTCACACGGGGGGCAACTCGGTTGTGGTATATGGCCAAACCGAGCTGACCCGCGATTTGTACGATGCGCGCGAAAAAATGGGCGGCAATGTCATTCACAACGTCGAAGACGTGAAGCTGAATGACCTCAAGAGCGACGCCCCCTACATCACCTACCGCGACGGCGATGAAATCATTCGCATTGATTGCGACTATGTGATTGGCGCCGATGGGTTCCACGGGGTCAGCCGAAAATCAATTCCCGCGGATGTTTTGCAAGAATACGAAAAGGTTTATCCTTTCGGCTGGCTGGGTGTGCTGAGCCGGACCAAACCTGTGTCGCCCGAACTGGTCTACGCCAAGAACGACCGCGGTTTCGCGCTGTGCTCGATGCGGAGCCAGGTTCTGAGCCGCTACTATATCCAGGTGCCTTTGACGGACACGGTCGAAGACTGGTCCGACGATGCCTTCTGGGACGAGCTGAAAGCACGTCTGCCGCAAGATGTGGCTGATGCCCTGGAAACCGGCCCGTCGATTGAGAAAAGTATCGCGCCGTTGCGCAGCTTTGTCGCCGAGCCGATGCGCTATGGCAATTTGTTCCTGGCAGGCGACGCGGCGCATATCGTGCCACCGACCGGCGCGCGAGGGCTGAATTCAGCCGCCAGCGACATCTATTATCTGTATCACGCAATGGTCGATCACTATGAAAACGGCGATGATACCGGGCTGGAGAACTACAGCGAGAAAGCTCTGGCGCGCATTTGGAAGGCACAGCGTTTCAGCTGGTGGATGACGTCGCTTTTGCACACGTTCCCTGAGAGTATTTCGTATGACAGCAAGTTGCAGAAAACGGATATGGAGTATCTGTTTTCATCCGAGGCGGCGCTGACGTCTTTGGCTGAAAACTATGTTGGGCTACCGTTCTAAACGGGCTTCGATACCTTGTGAAACTGATGAAAAGGGGCCTCGTGCCCCTTTTTGTTATGATTGAGGCGCATGGGCGGGTTTTTGGCTGTCTGTACGCGTGCCAGCCCGTGGACAAGGCGTAGATGATGGGCTATCGGGGGCGCGACGAAATCGGGGATATGCTGATGAACACTGGCAAGAACGGCCTGACCTACGCGGACGCGGGCGTGGATATTGATGCAGGCAACGAGCTGGTGGACCGGATCAAACCGGCCGCCAAACGGACCAAACGGTCGGGCGTGATGTCCGGTCTGGGCGGGTTCGGCGCGCTGTTTGACCTGAAGGACGCGGGCTATAAGGATCCGATCCTGGTTGGGGCCACCGACGGTGTCGGCACCAAGCTGCGCATCGCAATCGACACGGGTAACGTGGACACGATCGGGATTGATCTGGTTGCCATGTGCGTCAACGATCTGGTCTGCCAGGGCGCCGAGCCTTTGTTTTTCCTGGACTATTTTGCCACCGGCAAGCTGGAGCTGGAACAGGCGACCCGCATCATCGAGGGCATCGCCGAGGGCTGCGTTCAATCCGGCTGTGCGCTGATCGGCGGCGAGACTGCAGAAATGCCCGGCATGTACCACGATGGCGATTTTGATCTTGCGGGCTTTGCCGTGGGTGCGATGGAACGTGGTGCGGATCTGCCTGCGGGCGTGACCGAGGGTGACGTATTGCTGGGTCTGGGATCGAACGGTGTGCATTCCAATGGCTACAGCCTTGTGCGGAAACTGGTCGAGGTCTCGGGCCTGGGCTGGGACGCTGATTGCCCGTTCTCGGATGGCACCTTGGGCGCGGCTTTGCTGGCGCCGACGCGTCTGTATGTGAAACAGTCTCTGGCTGCAGTGCGGGCAGGGGGCGTTCATGCGCTGGCGCATATTACCGGCGGTGGCTTGACCGAAAACCTGCCGCGTGTCCTCCCCGAGGGCATGGGCGCGACCATTGATCTGGACGCCTGGGATCTGCCGCCTGTGTTCAAATGGTTGGCCGCAACCGGCGGGATGGAGCAGGCGGAACTGCTGAAAACCTTTAACTGTGGCATTGGTATGATCCTTGCGGTTCAGGCTGACCGCGCCGAGGCGCTGACCGCTCTGCTGACCGAGGCAGGCGAAACCGTCAGCACCCTGGGGACCATCACGGCAGGCGAGGGCGTTGCCTATACGGGTGTTCTGCTGTGACCAAACGGGTTGCCATCCTGATTTCGGGCGGTGGCTCGAACATGGTGAAACTGGTCGAAAGCATGGTGGGGGACCACCCCGCGCGCGTCGTTTTGGTCGGGTCAAACGACCCAGATGCTGGCGGATTGAAAAAGGCCGCCGACATGGGCATTCCGACCTTTGCCGTGGATCATCGCCCGTTCAAGGGCGACCGCGAGGCGTTTCAGGCTGAACTGCTGAAACATCTAAAGGCGGCCCAGCCGGATATCATCTGTTTGGCCGGGTTCATGCGCGTGCTGACCGAAAGCTTTGTGCGGGAATGGGATGGGCGGATGCTGAATATCCATCCGTCGCTTCTGCCAAAATACAAGGGTTTGAACACTCACGCCCGCGCGCTTGAGGCCGGTGATACCGAGGCGGGCTGCTCTGTCCACCTTGTGACACCCGCGCTGGATGATGGGCCAATCCTGGGACAGGCCCGCGTGCCGATCCTGCCGCAAGACACGGCAGATACCCTGGCCGCGCGTGTTCTGGTACAGGAACATGCCCTTTATCCAGCCGTTTTGCGTCGGTTCGCAGGTGGGGATGACACACCTCTGACGCTGGGCTGAGACCTCGCCTTTCCTTTGGTGCGGCTTTGGCGTATATGCAGAAAACCGCCCCAAAGATAACATTAAGGCCAAGAACGAAACCTCTGCATGAAAACACTGACAACGACGGAAGAGCTGGCCGCATTTTGCGCCGAAGCCCGCACGCATGATTATGTCACTCTGGATACCGAGTTTCTGCGCGAGCGCACATATTACTCCAAACTTTGCCTGATCCAGATGGCCATGCCGGGGGAGACGGACGACAACGCCGTTCTGATCGATCCGTTGGCCAAAGACCTGTCGCTGGAGCCGCTGTACGAGCTGTTCCGCGATACCTCGGTTGTCAAAGTGTTCCACGCCGCGCGGCAGGATCTTGAGATCTTCTTTATTGACGCGCGTGTGTTCCCAGAGCCGTTGTTCGACACACAGGTCGCGGCAATGGTTTGTGGTTTTGGCGAACAGGTTGGATATGAAACCCTGGTGCGCAAGATCGCCAAGGAATCCCTGGACAAGACCCACCGTTTCACGGACTGGTCGCGCCGCCCGCTGACGGATGCGCAAAAGACCTATGCCTTGGCGGACGTGACCCATCTGCGTCAGATTTATGAATTCCTGGCGGCGCAGTTGAAGAAAAACAAACGTGAAAAATGGGTGGAGGAAGAGCTTCAGGTTCTGACCCACCCCGACACCTATATTGTAAAGCCCGCAGAGGCTTGGAAACGGGTGAAAACCCGGACCACCAGCGGAAAATTCCTGGCCGTGGTCCGCGAGCTGGCGCGCTTTCGCGAAGACCACGCACAATCGCGCAACGTGCCGCGTAATCGGGTCTACAAGGACGATGCGCTGGTCGAGCTGGCCTCGACCAAGCCGACATCATTGAACGATCTGGGCCGTTCGCGGCTGCTGTTGCGCGAAGCTCGCAAAGGCGACATTGCCGAGGGCATTCTTGCAGCCGTAAAGGCTGGTGTGGCCTGTGCGCCTGAAAACTATCCCAAAGTGAATGGCGACAAGGACAAACTTCAGGTGAACCCAGCCCTGGCAGATTTGTTGCGGGTCCTGCTGAAGGCCAAGACCGAAACGGCGGGCGTGGCCTCGAAGCTGATTGCGCCGACTTCGGATTTGGATGCGATTGCGGCGGGGCTGAGGGATGTGCCTGCGCTGAGCGGTTGGCGCCGTGAAGTGTTTGGCGATGATGCATTGCGCCTGTGCGACGGTGAAATAGCGCTATCTGCAAAGGGCAAAAGCGTCAAAATCGTCGAACTGTAATGAGAATGTCGCGCCGCGATTTAGCGGCGCGCGCTCATTGTGTTTTGAGAGCCGACAACGCGGATCGTGCGCACACCCTCTAGCTCGTTATCTGTCAGGAAGGTGGCCACGGTCACGGTTCTGGTCCATTCCGATCCTTGCCGCAGGGTTTTGCCCGGCACTTCGGCGCGCAGCTCGAACGTCAGGGTGCGGTCGACAGGTTGGTTCTTGCTGGTCGAAATCAGTTTGACATCATACGGCTGCTGGAATTGTGCCACGCCCGTCGCGCGCACGATGGCACCGCCGGGGACGCGCTCGATCTTCAACTGTTTGACCTGAGGCATCAGGATACCCGTATAGGGTTTGTCCCCACGGCGGAAAACCGTGCCGCGTTTTGCGGGGATCAGCGGGTTGGCGCTGTCGGCTACAACTGGTTGGGACTGTCCGCGACCAAACCAATTCATGGGATTCAGTTTGGAGGCACCACATCCCGAAATCAGGAGTGTGGAGATCAGGAGGGCCGAGAGAGATTTCCGCATTGCATCTGCCTTTGTCGCTGTCCCCATCGGGTTACCTTATCCAGATGCGCTTGAAAAGACGCAAGGCGGGGCTGGACCTTTGGTCGGGTGCAGCCTAGGTGGGGGATAAGCAAGAAAGGGACTGTGATGGCCACCGAAGCGTTTGAAGCAATCGTCGAGGATTTCGATTTCCTGGAAGACTGGGAAGATCGCTATCGGTATGTGATCGAGCAGGGCAAGGCGATGGATGCGCTGGACGCTGCGCTGAAGGTCCCGGCAACCAAAGTGGACGGTTGCGCCAGCCAGGTCTGGCTGCATCCCAAGATCGAGGCGGGTGTGTTTTCCTTTGATGGGGAAAGTGACGCGTTGATCGTGCGTGGACTGATTGCTGTGCTGCGGGCTTTGTACAATGGGGTGCCGGTCGGCGAAGTGTGCGGAATCGATGCGCAGGCCGAATTACGCCGTCTTGGGCTGCATGAACATCTGTCCGCCCAAAGATCCAACGGTGTGCGCGCAATGATCGAACGTGTCCGTCAGGTGGCTGCCGCAGCGTGATCCAATTGTGTGGCTGCGCCACGCTTTGGGAGCTTCGGCGGAGGCCGAAGCAGTTGGAATACCGCACTGTATCAGTGAAACCTGTTGTGAGGTGCAAAGCCTCGCGGAGGAACTGCCAGCGGACGGGCTCAGGATTGGGTTTTGAGCGCGGTGGCAAGATCGCCGTAGCCGGTAAAGCGGCGCTCGAATGCGAGGCCAAGGCGGTCGGCGCAATCGCGGGCTTTTTGGGTGAGCGCAGGGTCGTCGGTTTGGGCCTGGTAAATCAGTTTGGTGTAATGGCCGAAATACATGTCGCGCAGGCCGGGGTGGCGATCCAAGCCTAGGGGTTTCCAGACGAACGCGTCAAACTGTCGGGTTAAGAAATCCGTCAGGTAGAAGGCGGTGATTTCATCCGCATGGTCGGCGAACTGGTCGGTTCCCTCGAAAAAGGCATAGCAGTGCGGGCCTTGGATCATCTGCACGCCGTAGCGATCGCAGACCTGTTGCAGAGCGCCCCCGGTGCCACAGTCCGCATAGGCGACAAAAAGCTGGTCATGGGTGTGTTGATGTTTCGCAATCGCCTGCTCGACTGCCTCTGCGATGCGATCGGGGTGGTTGTGCAGGATAGCGGGCAGGCAGGTCAGGTCCATGTGGGACCAGTTGTTCATTTTGATCAGCGCCAGGATTTCCCGTGCGAGCGCTCCGCAAGCGATCACCAGCACCCGACCTGTTGCATGGGTCGGGGCCAGGCCGTTTGTCGTGAGGCTGTCATCGCTGGGAATGGGCATGGTGAAAGGCCCGCGTAAAACGCGGGCCGGTCCAAATCAGGCGGACATCTGGTTGTGTTTGCGCGCGATGAAGCTTTTGGCGGTCTCTACGGCGACGGCTGCATCCCGGCAGTAGGCATCGGCGCCGATGGCTTTGCCGAATTCCTCGTTCAGAGGGGCGCCACCGACCAGCACGATGTATTCGTCGCGCAGGCCCTGTTCGGCCAACGAGTCGATCACCGTTTTCATATAGGGCATTGTGGTCGTTAGAAGGGCAGACATCCCAAGAATGTCGGCGCCCTCTTTTTTCAGCGCAGCGAGGTATTCGTCGGCATCCGTGTTGATGCCCAGGTCGACCACCTCGAATCCGGCGCCTTCCATCATCATCGTCACCAGGTTTTTGCCGATGTCGTGGATGTCACCTTTGACTGTGCCGATCACCATTTTGCCCATGCGGGGGGCGCCAGTTTCGGCCAGCAACGGTTTGAGGATGGCCATGCCGCCCTTCATCGCCTGGGCAGCCAGCAGCACTTCGGGGACAAAGAGAATTCCATCGCGGAAATCATTGCCGACAATGGTCATGCCGCCAACCAGAGCCTCGGTCAGGACGCGGTAGGGGGCCCAGCCACGCGACAGCAGGATATCGACGCCTTCTTCGATTTCCTCTTTCATGCCGTCGTATAGATCGTCGAACATCTGTTCGACCAGTTCTTCGTCATTCAGTTCGGACAGGATGATGTCGTCTTGGTCTTCCGACATATGCGCGTTTCCTTGATGGGGGCGGGCAGGGCCGCCGGGTCCTATGATCTTGTCAGATTTCGGTCTTTTGTTGCGATCACACTTGGCGGATTGCGACAGAACCGGTTTCGGTTCCGACTTATACGAGGGTTTCTGGCAAAGGTGGATTGAAAAATCTTCACCATCATTGTGATGTAGATTGCAAATGTTCCCTTTTTGTTCATATTTGTGTGATGGATTGTACAGAAAAGCATCAGATCGACGCACAAAGGCGCAAGGCGCGCGGGGCGTTGACCAATCGAACCGGACGGTTCGAGGTGCAGGAACGTGTGCGGGTCAATGACGGCTGGGATATCGAGGAAGAGCTGCCCATTTTTCGTACCGAAGTCCGGGAAGAGGTGCCGCGCTCGGTGATCAACTATATCCGGTCGCCGGATTTGCCGTTCGACCGGACGCTGAACCCGTATCGCGGCTGCGAGCATGGCTGCGTTTATTGTTTCGCGCGGCCCAGCCACGCCTATCTGGGGATGTCGCCGGGTTTGGATTTCGAAACGCGGCTTGTGGCCAGACCTCGGGCGCCCGAGGTGTTGGCGCGCCAATTGCGCAAGCCGTCCTATCAGGTGGCGCCGATTGCAATTGGGACGAATACGGATCCCTATCAGCCCTTGGAAAGGGATCGCGGTATCATGCGGGCCTGCCTGGAGGTGTTGCAAGCGTTCCGCCACCCGGTGGCAATCGTCACGAAGGGCACGCTGATCGAAAGGGACCTGGATATTCTTAGCGATATGGCCGCTGATGGCCTGGTGCGTGTCGGCATATCTGTCACAACGCTGGACACCGGCCTATCCCGCACGATGGAGCCACGCGTTCCAGTGCCGGCGCGGCGGCTAGCGGTGATCCGACGACTAACCGAGGCTGGGGTGCCAGTGCGGGTGATGACCTCGCCCATCGTGCCAGGGCTGAATGATCACGAGATCGAGGCATTGCTACAGGCCGGTGCCGATGCGGGCGCAGATGCGGCCAGCTGGATCATGTTGCGCCTGCCGCTGGAAGTCTCGCCTTTGTTTCAAGAATGGCTTGAGGCGCACTATCCGTTGCGCGCAGCCAAGATCATGGCCCGAGTACGTGAAATGCATGGTGGCAAAGAGTATTCCGCGCAATGGGGGCGCCGGATGCGCGGCGAGGGGCACTATGCCGATATGATTGCGAAACGGTTTCAGGCGGCCGCCAGACGAGCGGGGCTGGATCGTCCGCAACCCAAACTGCGCTGCGATTTGTTTCGCCCACCATCAGAGGTGGGCGATCAATTGAGCCTGTTTTAATGTCCGTATGACAATGCCTTAGCCACGCCGACGACGCGAGGTGCGCCGACCTGCACCGGGCTCTTCGCCAGTCCCGTCAGAGGCCGAAGAAAAACCACCCAGTTTTTCGGCGATGTGCTCTAGCGTGGGGCGGGGGCCGCGCGGCCGGGTTTCAAGCGCCTTGCGCATGGCGCTCAGGTGCTCGGGCATGGTGCCGCAGCAGCCGCCGATGATCGTGGCCCCGGCGTCACGGGCCAAAACGGCATACTCTGCCATCAGTTCGGGCGTGCCATCGTAATGGATGTGGCCGTCGTGGTATTTCGGGATACCCGCGTTGCCCTTGGCGATAATGGGGCGTTCGGTGCCGTGGGCAGCAAAGCCCAGCACAGTGCGCAGCAGGTCCGACGCGCCAACGCCACAGTTCGCGCCAAATGCCAACGGAGGATTCGCAAGTTTTTCAACCATATCGACCATCGACGCCGAGGTGATCCCCATCATCGTGCGCCCGGCGGTGTCAAAGCTCATGGTGCCGCACCAGGGCATATTGGCCAGAGCAAATGCCTCGGCGGCGGCTTTGTATTCTTCTGGGGCGGAAATGGTCTCTAGCCACAGAACGTCAGCGCCGCCCTCTTTCAGGCCCTCGGCCTGTTCATGGAAAATTTCGACGGCCAGCTCGTGGGTCATCGGGCCCATGGGGGCGAAAATTTCGCCTGTGGGGCCGACAGATCCGGCCACAACGATGGTCCGGCCCGATGCATCTGCGACCTCGCGGCCCAGCTCGGCGCTGATCCGCGACAATTCGCGCGCCCGTTTTTCCGCGTTGTGTAGCTTCAAACGCGACGCATTCCCGCCAAACGAATTGGTCAGAAAAATATCCGAGCCCGCATCCACCGCGCCGGAATAGAGTTTCTTGATCCGGTCGGGGTGCTCTTCGTTCCACAACTCAGGTGCGTCGCCCGAGCTGAGGCCCATGTTGAACAGGTTGGTGCCCGTTGCGCCGTCGGCCATCAGCCAGTCACGGGTTTCCAGCAGGCGAGAGAGAGCGTTGGTCATTGTCGGATCCTCAGCAGGTCGGGTTTCGGCGCGTTACCTGTCACGTTTACGCCCAAAGGGCAAATTCATATTATTCAGGTTTTCATGAACAAAATGAGGGGAAATGACCGGCTCAGAAAATGAAAAACGCGACCCCAAGAGGCCGCGTTTACGCTAAGTCATTCTGGTACAGAGATTATTCTGCGCTCAGGATCTCGCGTTTGGCGACGGCCAGCAATTCGGCACGTTTGGTGCGGATCGCATCTGCGTCGGCTTTGCCATCCAGATCGGCGGCAACTTTGCGGATGACGTCCTCGTGACCGGCTTCTTCGAAATCGGCAATGATAACCGATTTGGCGTAGGCTTCGGCGTCATCACCGGTTTTACCCAGCAGCTCAGCGGCCCAAAGGCCCAGCATTTTGTTGCAGCGTGCTTCGGCCTTGAAGAGCAATTCCTCATCATGGGCAAATTTGGCTTCGTATGCGTTTTCGCGGTCGTCAAAGGTGGTCATTCCACTGTCCTCGGCTGACGTTGATGTTGGCACTGATATGCCCGTATGAGGCGCGCGGCGCAAGAGGCAAGGGGGCATTGCAATCAGCCTCTCTTGCGACAGGCCCGTCCATAGACTAAGAGAGCGCCAAACCGGGACTCATCCTGGCCGCACCGACGGAGTGACCATGGCACGGCGCAAGAAAATCTACGAAGGCAAAGCAAAGACCCTGTATGAGGGTCCAGAACCAGGAACGATCGTCCAATACTTCAAGGACGATGCGACCGCGTTCAACGCCGAGAAAAAAGATGTCATCGAGGGCAAAGGGGTTCTGAACAACCTGCTGTCCGAATATTTCATGCTGGGCCTGGCCAATATCGGCGTGCCGACGCATTTCCTGCGACGCCTGAACATGCGCGAGCAGCTGGTGCGCTCGTGCGAGATCATTCCGCTCGAGGTTATCGTGCGCAACTTTGCCGCCGGTTCCATGTCCAAACGTCTGGGCATTGAAGAAGGCACACAGCTGCCGCGCCCGATCGTGGAATACTGCTACAAGGACGACAAGCTGGGTGATCCTCTGGTGACAGAAGAGCACATCGCCGCGTTTGGCTGGGCGACACAGCAGGACATGGATGACATTCTCAGCCTGGCGCTGCGGGTCAATGATTTCCTGTCTGGCGTCATGTACGGTGCTGGCATCAAGCTGATCGATTTCAAAATCGAGATCGGCCGCGTCTACGAGGGGGATTTCCAACGCCTGGTGGTTGCGGATGAAATCAGCCCCGACAGCTGTCGTCTGTGGGACATCGAAACCGGCGAAAAGCTGGACAAAGACGTGTTTCGCCGCGACCTGGGCAGCCTGACCGACGCCTATACCGAAGTGGCTCGCCGTCTGGGTGTCCTGCCCAAAGGCGCAACCCCAATCAAACCGACCCTGATCAACTGATCCGCTCTGCACATAAGGAAAGACAGATGAAAGCTCGTGTTCATGTGATGCTGAAAAACGGCGTTCTAGACCCGCAGGGCGAGGCCGTGCGCCACGCATTGGGCCAGTTGGGGTTCGATGGCGTCAACGGTGTGCGTCAGGGCAAGGTGATCGAGCTGGACCTGGCCGATGGCACCACCGAGGCCACCGTCAAAGAGATGTGCGAGAAGCTGCTGGCGAATACCGTCATTGAAAGCTACTCGATCGAGCTTAACTGAGCCCAAACAGGAGCCAGACCGCCATGAAAGCTGCCGTCATCGTTTTCCCCGGATCCAACTGTGACCGAGACCTGGCCGTCGCCTTTGAGCGCGCCGGAGCGGATGTCACCATGGTGTGGCACAAAGATACCGACCTGCCCGCAGGGCTGGATATTGTCGGCATCCCTGGCGGTTTTTCCTTTGGGGATTACCTGCGGTGTGGGGCCATTGCGGCGAACTCGCCCATCTGCAAGTCGCTGATCGCCCATACGGAACGCGGCGGCTATGCCATGGGGATCTGCAATGGTTTCCAGGTCTTGACCGAAACTGGCATCCTGCCCGGCGCACTGCGTCGCAATGCAAACCTGAAATACATCTGCAAGACCGTGGGTCTGCGCGTGGAAAACGCTGAAACCCCGTTCACGGCGGGCTATGAGACCGGGCAAGAGATTAACATTCCGATTGCGCACCATGATGGCAACTATTTCGTCACGGACGAAAAGCTGGCTCAGCTGCAGGGGGAGGGCCGAGTGGCGTTCACCTATACGGACAACCCCAATGGCTCGGTTGCTGATATTGCAGGTGTGATTTCCAAGAACCGTCGGGTGCTGGGAATGATGCCTCACCCCGAACGCGCTGCGGATGAGCGCCACGGCGGCACCGAT
>Ga0070724_10001302_pt1 | contig 15184 bp, 11 predicted proteins | sample tdDd001_FD_67278 | JGI IMG/M metagenome (GOLD analysis project Ga0070724, IMG submission 67278) | Marine sediment microbial communities from the Atlantic coast under amendment with organic carbon and nitrate - tdDd00.1 | ecosystem: Environmental > Aquatic > Marine > Coastal > Sediment | place... | reverse complement strand
GCGCCATTAACAAAGAACTGCAGCCCATAAGCGGGATACCAATTTAGCTCAGCTTCGATTCCCCGACTTACGGTACTCGCCGCATTTTCGACATAGGCGTAAGGGTAAACTTCCACTTCCACCTGTTGATCCGTCCAGTCAATCCAGTAAACGGAGGTGTTAAACAGAAGTGTATTATCCAACCACTCACTCTTCATACCAATCTCATAATTCATCGTGAACTCTGGATCGTATTTCGAATACTCCTCTTTCGGAGCATTTATGTAGTAGCCGCCACTTTTATAACCACGAGAGATGCTGGCGTAGTACATCAGATCGTCGTAGGCATGATAATTGGCACCGATTTTAGGCTGAAGTTGGGTATAAGACGAACTCTTGTCGAAGTCGGAATCTCCATAGTTAACGCTACTGCCCACGTAGCTGTAATCGATGTGTTCATAGTCCACGCGCAGGCCAGCAAGCAGCACCATTTTTTCAGTCAGATCGTAAGACAGGTTGCCAAATGCCGCAGTACTTCTGGTCTCCGTTTTCGCATCAAAATGATCATTCCAGTTAAACCAGCTGTCATTCCCCGGCATGTAAACCGAACCAGGCATCTTAATGTTACTGTCGTAGTTCTCTTGCTGAAAATAGAGCCCCCCCAACCAGCGCAGGCGTTCATCTTCCTTAGCGCTCCAACGAAACTCCTGAGCTAATTTTAGCTGTTTGTTCTTAATTCTCAGCGTCATTGCATAGTAATCACTATCGCCAAAATCGAGATCATTGTACTCATCTTTGTCTTCATAGCCGTAAGATGTGAGCGATTGAAAATCGATGTTGTCGCCGTCATAACTCGCCTGAACCATGGCCGAATACAGATCAGCATCAGAATGGCCCACCATATCCGAGTTTACGGTGTGATTATCTGCCTCAATATTAGCCAAGGAGTTAAATGAGGTGTTGCCATTACGGATCTGGGTCATAGCTAAGGTGGTGGTTATGTCCCAGTCACTGTTCACCGGTGCGCGGCGAAGCTTAACGGTACCATTGAAGTTCTGCACCTCATCCACATCCTCTTTTCCCGTGGACTTCTGGGTGAAGTAACCATCGCTCTTAGTAAACTCCAGCGCAGTTCGATAAGCCCAGACATTGCTGTCGCCCGCGGCACCGCCGGAGATAAGATTGCTGCTCATGTGATTGTAATCACCAAAGGTGACACCAGCTCGCCCTTCAGAAATGAATTCCGGCTTATTGGTCACCACATTGATAACGCCAGCTGAGGCATTGCGTCCATAAAGGGTGCCCTGGGGGCCACGCAACACCTCCACGCGCTCAACATCAAGTAGGTTGGTGTCGAAGGTATAATAGGGCATCCCATCAACCAGTAACTGCACCGTCTGCCCTCCCATAAAAGGGGAGACCCCACGAATGGAGATAAAACTGCCCTCCGACGGATTACCCGCTTTTACCATGTAGACGTTCGGGGTTCGGCTGATCAACTCTTGCGTATTCGTGGTGCCATTTCGCTCTAACTGATACCCGGAAAAGGTGGTGGTACTGATGCCAATGTCCTGCTCATTCTCAGAGATCTTCTGAGCCGTAATAACCAGAGTTTCAATTTTAGAGTCTGACTTCTCTTCTTGAGCAACACTGACAGCTGCGTAGAGAGATAAGCCGATTGCTAGGGCTAATTTTGTGTACTTTACATTCATAGTTTTTCCCTTGAAAATTACCTACTGCTATTTTATTAATTTGGTTTACATGGATTTTTTAGTCAAAGCTGAGTCTCTGCTGCCCACATAGCAGCGTATTTCCCCCCGGCTTCAATAAGCCTCTGGTGCGTTCCAGACGAAACGATTTGTCCGTTATCGACAACCAGAATCTGATCCGCTTGGCTGATCACCGACAGCGTGTGAGCAATCATCACCACGGTTTTACCTCGTGATAACAAGTTCAAAATCGCCTGGCGCACCGCTAATTCGTTTTCGATGTCCAAAGAGGCAGTCGCTTCGTCCAATAACACGATAGGACTGTCTTTTAAGATAGCTCTGGCGATAGAGAGACGTTGGCGCTCGCCACCCGATAATCGAGTGCCGTTTTCGCCAACCGGACTTTGATATCCTTGATCCAACTGTTCAATGAAAAAGGCGCAACCGGCCAACTGACATGCCGACATCACCTCGGCATCGGTAGCCGCAGGCTTGGCATAACGGACGTTATTCATAATGGTGTCGTCAAACAGAAAGATCTGCTGATCAACCAAGGCGATCTGGTTGAAAATTAGCTCTGGCGCAACGCCGAGCGTCGAGCAACCGCCAATTAGAATGGTGCCCGAAACCGGTTTATAGTAATTGGCCAACAGGTTCAATATGGTCGACTTTCCCGAACCGGAATCGCCAACAATCGCGGTGCACTTTCCGGCACTGGCTGTAAAACTGACCTTCTGAAGAACCGGCTCCTCTTGGTTGTAGTGAAAGCTAACCCGATCAAATATCACGCTGGTATCCACCGGGCTAAAACCATCGGTGGCACCCAATTGCTCCTCCTCGGCAACAATTTTTTGCAAATGCTGCCTGGATATCATCAAGTCTTTAAACGCCGTCAACTCAACAAACAGCGTCGAATTCACCCGGCAAAGGAACAGCGGAAGCATGCACAGCAAAACCAACTCACTGGACGCCAGTGCACCATTAGCCCAAGCGTTGCCCGCCAATAGCACCACAGTAGGCATCGCCAGCCAGTTAACAATGCTATAGAAACTACCTACCGGAATAATCGCCGCTTCATATTGATAACTGATATCAGAGTAAGCTTGCATCGAATTAGTCAGAGTTTTATTTTTTACTCCTCCTAAGCCATAGCTTCGCAAAGTTTGAATTCCATTGACGTATTCGGTTATGGCACTGACGTTTTCATTCAGTATTTTGTTCTTAGCCGTGCCATATTTAGTAACTTTTTTTGCCGAATACCACACGGCTGGAATAAGTAGTAATGCTACGACAAAGAAAATCAGCGCACTGAAAAAATGAATGGTTGAGATAAAAATACAAGCCATCATAATCAAACAGACATACTTAATAATATCGCCAATCTTATGGGTCAGAATCTTTTCATATCTTCCAACTTCATTGGTTACTGCATTGATGTAAAATCCGGTGTTTCTTTTGGAGAATCTAGAGAGCGGTATCTGCTTTAGCTTATCGCCAATTCCCACTCTGATATTTCGACTAACGTCGGCCCCCGAAATTTGTCCGAGAGTATAGCCACAGCCATAGAACAGAAGCCGGAGAACAAATATAGCCCCAACCAACACAGTTAAATAACGCAGCGACGACATGTCCCCCTCATCATTAAACAGAAGTTTAATGACGCCATTGAGTACAATAAATCCGCTACCTGCAATCAATCCCTCTATTACATTTAACCCGACAGCTGCATAGAATGTCTTACTCTTACGAAACAAGTTATGGCTCACACTTGGCCTCCTTCTCCACCCCATACTGAATGGTTCTGGCGGCGGTGTAATCGCGCCAGACCTTGCTGTAATAAGCATTTTCCCCTAGCGCGTGTTGATGAGCCCCCACGTAATCGAAAGTTCCATGGTTCACAACAACCAAGCGGTCATACTGCTCAACTATGCCCAGTCGGTGCGCAATAGCAATCACAGTTTTGCCTTCACAAAGGTTGGTAATGGCACGGTCGATTTGCAGCTGATTCTCGGGATCCGCCGCCGACGTGGCTTCATCCAAAATCAAGATAGGGGCATCTTTCAATATTGCCCGAGCAATGGCGATACGCTGCTGTTGCCCTCCGGAAAGGCGCGAACCATAACTACCAACTAAGGTGTGATAACCCTCGGGGAGAGTTTGTATGAAATTGTCAATTTGTGCCTTCGAAGCCGCCGTCCTCACCTGCTCTAAAGTGGCATCACTATTCATCCGTATGTTTTCCAGAATGCTGCCCCGGGTGAGAAAACTCTTCTGAAACACAATAGATATGTTGTTAAGAAGCTGCTCATAGTCAATATTCTTGACGTTCACTCCGCCAATATAGATACCGCCTTGGTCAACGTCATAAAACCGGGAAGCCAAAACAACGGCCGTTGTTTTGCCTGCTCCCGATGGGCCGACAAACGCGATTTTTTCGCCTTGAGCTATCTCTAAGTTGCAGTGGCTTAATATGTTGCGTTCTTTGGTATAGCCAAAAGTTACCTCCCTGAATGCTATGTCTGTATGCTCCGGAAATGGTTCACTGCCACCATAGCTTGGTATATTTAAAACTTCGTCGACTTTAGTGACTGAATTCATTACCCAAGCGAGATTGGTGCCCATCTCTTGTAGAGGGCGAATTTCCGTTAAATATAAAGACCCGACAAAAGTAAACAGAATAAAACCACTGGCACTAATATCTCCGTTTACAAACATGACGCCACCAAGAGGAATAATAAAGATCATTCCACACTCTAAAACCACCACATAAGAGGCATAAAGTGGCGCAAGTTTCTTCGACATCCTGACCCAAAGCTGATGAGTTTTATTAATTGCCGAAGTGAACTTAACGAAAGAGCGACCACTCATATCAAGCGCCTTAATCACTCTCATTCCATTTATATATTCAATGATGGCGGCATTCATTTCCGGTACAGCAATATTAGCCTGCGCCATCATTTCCCGGCTTCGGTAAAACATAACCGCCATTAACATCAATGCACAAACCAACGGCAGTAAACTCACTAACGCCAACAGGTTGTTAATGCTGAACAGGTAGATAAATATGACGACCGGCCCAGTTAAGTAGAGCACCAGTTCCGGCAAATGGTGGGCCAGAAACAGCTCCAGCTTTTCTATGGTCTCATTCAACAGCGACTTCACTTCACCGGTACCTCGCTCATCTAACCGACCAAGAGGCAGAGTCGCCATCTTTTCAGTCACCATACAACGCACCCGGAACAACGTGTTATACGCCCCTTTATGAGACAGGACGACCGCCAAGCTGAACGCCCCATATCGAATAAAGAGGCTGACAGCAATTATCAAGGCGGTATCCAAAAGCACCTCAGGACTCGTGCCTGCTCCTTGATAAAGCGCCTCAATAATTCGATACAACCCCCAATAAGGTATGATGGCGGCCAAACTGCTAATCAGGGCACACAGCACTGAGCCCATTAGGTAGTAGCTGTCTTTACCGGCCCACCGAAGCAGCAACAATAAGCGGTTTTCTGCATGATTGAGAGTCATAGCGCTTCCTCCGTGATCATCATGCGTCCCTGCTCAAGTTGCAGCGTTCGGCTGCAAATACGGGCCATGAACTCCAGATCATGAGTAACCACAAAAATGACTTTCCCCATAGCCGCCAGCGTAGTCACAATGTCTGAGACAGCCTCCATGCCAGCCAGGTCCAAACCACTAGTTGGCTCATCAAAAATGATGATCTCTTTATTACTCAGCATGCTTACGGCAACCGCAAGTCGCTGCTTCTGCCCACCAGACAGGGTTACCGGATGTCTATCGGCTAGCGCAAATAACGCTAGTTGCTTAAGGGTGGCTTCAACCTCTCCGGACGTGGCGCCGTCGATTCCGTAGTGGCACTCCCCTATTACGCTATTGGCGAAAAGCAGATATTCCACATCTTGAAAGACCATGTAACTGAGCTTCTGCAACGCGTTTGCAGAGACGGACTTTCCTCGCCAGCGGATGCGACCACAGAGAGGTTTATTCAAGCCGCACAAGGTTTCAGATAAGGTAGTTTTACCTGCACCGTTATGGCCAGTAATGCCAATCACCTCCCCGGCGCAGGCTTCAAAACTTATCTGGTGCAGGACCGCCTGTTTATTGTGGCCTGCGCACAGGGACTCCACCTCAAAAATAGGGCTAGCATGATGACTGTCTTGCCAGCCTTTCAGTTCAGGGAGCTGAAAGGTTCGCAATCCCATCTCAATCCGAGCGGCATCCTGAATGGCAAAGAACTCAGCGCCGCTGAACTGACCGGCCACTTTTCCTGCATCCATGTAGATCACCCGATCAATCAGCCCTTTGAGAAAATGCAGCCGATGCTCACAAATCACGATGGTTTTGCCTTCAGCCTTTAGCGCACTCAGATGGGTGCGCAGCTCCTGAGTTTTGAGATCATCTAGGTTCGCCGATGGCTCATCCAATAACACAACCTCTGGATCCATCGCGTACACCGAAGCAAAAGCGATTTTCTGCTTCTCACCGCCGGAGAGTTCAAAGATGCTGCGATTCATCAAATCGCCAATTCCAGCCGTTTCCACCGCGCGATCAAAACGTCGAACCAGTTCATGCCTTGGCAGCGCCATGTTCTCAATGCCGAAAGCCACCTCGCTGTTGGTATCCACATTAAAAAACTGAGAGCGGGGATTTTGATAAACGCTGCCCACGGTTGCCGACAGCTGGTATAGCGGGGTCTCCTGCGTATCCATAGTTGCAACACGGCAACGGCCCTGAAGATCGCCTTCGTAGAAGTGAGGGATAAGCCCATTGATCAGTCGGAGTATTGAGGTTTTGCCCGAACCACTGGCACCGCACAAAAGGACACACTCACCGCTGCCGATATTAAGGCTGACGTCCTCCACACTAGGCCTATCGGAACCGAGATAACGAAACGAGAGATTACACAGCTGGATCATCCAAACCTCACAATAAACAGTGACCACATCAACGTTGCGGCAAGACACAGCACATCAGCGACACCAAAGCGGATCTCATGCAGGCTGGTTCGCGGGGCCGGATTTTCAATCCCCCGGGTAATCGCCGCCGAAGACAGCTCTTCTCCCCGGCGCGAAGCCGACATCAACAAGGGCACGTAAATGGCTTCAAGGGTGGTTAAAGGCCGTTTAAAAAAGCCATACAACTCTGGGCGCGTTCCCCGAATAATCTGGGCGCGTTTAATCTGCTTATAATCCTCTGCCACCGCAGGTAAATAACGCAACATGATGGTCATCGGGATCAATATAGAACGCGGTGCGCGCAGCCGGCTTAAAGCCGCCATAAACTCGCTGACTTGAACAGCAAAAACCAAAATTCCGCCAAGCATGGCGCAGGGAAGAATCTTGCGCATATGCCGACAACCTAAAGCGATGGTTTGTGTAAGCTGGCCATCAAAATAGTTGGTCATCAAGGTGTCCAAGGCGACCAGAATAAAAAAGGCCGCCATTAAACGAATGGAAAAACGGTAGACGCCGGAGAGCAAAGCGAGCACAAACGCGTACAGCATCAGCAAGGTTTCGCTGATCATGTTTGGGGTTAAGTAGATACACACATTGCCGATGACGATCAGCAGCAGCACGGTTCTAGGGTCAAGCGTTAACAGCCGACCTGTAGATTTATTCGAGTTCAACATAGGATCAGGCCGTTATTCCAGCTTTGGAAAATTGACGCTTCAACATCAACTGGCCCAACATGGCTGAACAGAGGCTACAAACAACCACCGACACCACCATCGCTGGCAGTATCCAGCCCTGAACGACGGCGCCCATCGCTTCGACGTAATGATCCGGTGTGCCCTTCTCCACCAGATACCCAAAATAGCTTTCAGGATTAATCCAAAGCATCACATAGCCACCCAGGGTGTTCATGGAAAACAGAATGAAACTCAGAGTATTAAGCCCATGATTTCTGTAACTGCGCCAACCGGCAATGCGATCCGCCACAAATCCCAGCACGAAGTAGAAGACTGACCACAGCCAATACATGCCAGTGACAAAGGTGAACAAGCCCATGATGATGCCAAGAATGGTCACCGGACCCCGCTTCGGCACCTTAGCAAGCAACAATAGATAAACGGGCCCGGTCAATAACGCAACCGAAGCCGGTAGGCAAAATGTTAATACCGGGTTTGGACCGAATAGGATTCCGCCAACCATGGTGAATACAAAAAAAAGTGAGATAAATATACCGCAATTCACCAGGTCTTTTGTCGTGAGTTTTGAGGTTTTCTTAATAGATGATTTCATACAAGCCTTATAAAACAGCACTATAGAGCTCTTAGCGTAATAGTAATGAGAATGATAACTAGTATGACATCGTTTTACCGTGTTACAATCCACCGGTATCAGAAGTGTCCAAACCAGACAGAAACACGTCTGATCGAAACAGAGAGGTTATAGTTAAGATGTCCTGTATGAACTACGAAAAGATTCTGGATAAATGCCAGTTCGTTCCTCTGCACAATGAGGAGCGTTACAACAAAATCGGCAAACACTTCTCAGTACCTGCCAGTTGGGGGCGTGGCATATTCTGGCTGTATGAACCCAATCAGTTTTACAACATCAAAATCCACGACTTCTATTTTTACGACGATAAAGTGTTCGATATGGATCTTCCAGAAGGGCTATCCATTAACTACTATGAGTCGATTTCCGGTGAAGAGCTCTCCCCCTATCGAAAGCTCAAGCCCAATCACGTCCAAACCCACATTGGTGGTGAACGCTCCTTTCGAGCGCTGATCCATAAACGCATTCCCATTCGCTCTATTGGTATCGAGATCAAACCGGAGTTTTACAACAACTACCTCAGGAGTCACTATCCGGGCGAATTTGATGCCCTTTTCGACATCTACCAGTCGTTTGGTGATACCTCCGATTTTGGCGAAATGCAGACCTTACTGCGTCAAATTCGAGATTTTCAAGGAAAAGGTGCTGCGGCCGCCATGTTCTATGAAGCCAAGGTATTAGAAGCTGTGTCGTTGTTTGTGGAATACAAGCAAAAATATCAGAAACAAACCAATCACCAACTGGCCAGCGCTGAGCTTGAAGCGGTTAATGTCGTCAGCATGTACATCCATGACCACTGTGCAGATTCCCTCGACCAGAAAATCCTGACCCGAATTGCCGGGGTGTGTGCCACCAAACTAAAAAAGAACTTTAAAGCCGTTCACGGCTGCACCATCACCGAGTACATTCAAGGCTGCCGCATTGACCAAGCCCAGCACCTGCTTCAATACACTGAGTTACCGGTCAACCAGGTCGCCCAAGCGGTTGGCTACCGGAGTCCCAGCCGATTTTCAGAGCTGTTTAAACGCTGCACCGGCATGATGCCAAAAGAGTATCGCCGCATTCCTTAAAATGCATGAACAGAACGGTCGACAAGATATTGGAGATATTATCTCAAGACTCTCTCCCGTAGCTTGGCAACACATTAATTTAAAAGGGGTGGTAAGCCCCTATTGTCTAACTCAGCTATTTAATATGATGACCCTCTCTAGCTTAAAAGCTGTAGGTTACATTTACGCCTATGTTTCTCGGATCGACAATTGCAGCATACCCATCTGGATAACGTCGACCTGCAGGTTCTGTTACTGTAATAGCTTGCTCATCGAATAGATTATTTACAAATCCACTAATCCGCCATGCATCATTTTGATAATCGATATTAACGCGACTGATAACATAATCCCCGGCTATCCTTTCCTCAGAATTATTGATATCACTATAGTATTCACCCACATAGTTACCAGACAGCCCAAAAGTCAGCTCATCACTGAACCAGTATTTCACCCCTAAATTGGCTGTCAAACCTGGTGTAGAGTTGAGCTCATTACCTATAATGTCACCATAGCTCGGGTCTGCAGATTTAATCTCACTCTGTAGTAAACCTAGGCCCGATAAAAGCTGCCAGTTGTCACTTAGCATAGCGTTAAGTTCCACCTCTATCCCCGATGTCACTGCCTCATCGATATTGGTGATCCGACGTTCACTGTTTGAAGCTTGGTAACCATCAAAATTGTTATAAAACAGGTTGGCACTCAAGTTAATATTACCGCCATTAAAGCTACTGCGAGAACTCAACTCATAGGTATCAACAGACTCCTCATCATAATAGTAATAAAGGTTATCAAATGAGAGTGCACCACCACCTGCGTTGTATCCTTTGCGCGCACTAGCAGCAAGGGTCGTACTGTCATTAACGGCATATTGCAGTACTAACTTTGGCAAGGTGACAGTATTGCTTGTATCAAGCTTTTCATCGATATCTTCACCTTGCATCTGCATGGCAAAATTACGAGTCTGCTCATCGTGCATCACCCGACCACCAACAGTCAGCTTCAGAACTTGAGTCAGCGCATAGCTAATCTCACCATAGATTGATTGCGAAGTACTTGAATCATCCCCACCGTAACTAAAGCCACCTACACTGCTAAAGTCTTGAGTCCGTTCATAGTATGCAAGCCCCACAAAACCATTCAATACAGCATCGTTTAAACCAAAGCTATATTTACCATCTATTGTGTAGCTTTTATCATCCATAACGACATTTTGCTGGCGCTCTTTTACGGCTTCATACGACTCGAAACCCCACTGATAATCCATATAAGCTACGAGCAGATCGAGGGATTGCCCTTCACTTAATTGGTAATCAAACTTAAGCGAATGCGTATTAGACTTAGTATCCATATAACGGCTAGAGATAGGCTTGAACTCCCAAGGATCATCAGCAGTATAGAACTGTCTTCCTGTATTGCCCTTCTCGTTATTATAGGAATAACTATAAAGCACTTTCATTGCCTCTATAGCTGTTGGTTCCCAAAGTAACTTAGCTCGCCATCGGTTAGTTTTGAGCTCGTTGGTATCTTTAGTTGCAGGATTAGTATCAAAGTTCAGCGCTTGGCTGAAATTCTCCCCAGTCACATTCTGACCCGTGACCCTAAATGCCAACTGATCATCCATTATTGGTCCTGATAGCATCACTGCACTATCGATATAGTTATCTTGATCGCGATAGCCAAGGCGCGCAGCGCCACTCCAATCAAAGGTAGGATCGAGTGTCTTGATAAAAACAGTGCCACCTATACTGTTTCGTCCATTAATGGTTGATTGAGGTCCACGAAAAACTTCTATCTGCTGAATATCCCAAAGACCTGTATCACCTGTTAGATCTGCCACAAATGGCTCAGCAACTCCATCTACTAAGGTTGAAACTCTGGCTTTTGCTCCACCTGTAAAGGAGTTGAAACCTCCTGCGGCACCATTACCTGTCACACCGCGAATATCAGGTACAGAGCCGGAAAGAGCAACAACATTGGGGATCTCAGAAAGTGCGCTATTAACAGACAGATACTGACCACTATCTAGCATTTCTTTATCAATAACAGACACCGAGGAGGTAGTGTCCTTTAAACTTCGTTCCACTTTTTCACCATGAACAGTGATCACCTCAATAGACTTTACCTGCTCAATATTATCATCAGCGTAGGCTGTCGATAACATCGGACTGCATAGTAAGGCGGTAGCGATAAGACTCTTATTAAACTTCCTGTTTTCCATGAATACCTCAGACATCAAATAAGTAAACTTCATCATGACTTTGTAAAGTCGAACAATTTACTTTAAATCTTGACTTAACGCAATTGCGAATCAATAGCATTTACATTAACATCTGTATCGATATTTATAACTGTTAACTCGATCTAGAAATAGGAGAAAATACTCGCTTATGTTTTACTTTTCGGCAGTTCTATTAACCCTATTTGGCGCCATACTTATTTACCTCACTAACCGGCATCAGATGCTTATAAACAGTGAGTTACCTAAGCCTGTGCGTCAGGTTGGCTACAGCCTGTTTGTTATGGCGCTATTATCTTGGTTACAAGTTCTCACCACCGCTGCTGCCGTTTTTACTTGGCTATTTACCTGTATCACCTTGTTAACCCTCATGCCATTTTTCTCCTTGATAATTAAGGGAAAGCAATCCTAATGACTCGATTACGTCAAGATGAAAAAATCCAACCCCACTGGTGGCAAAAAAGCTTAACAGCCTCAGTGCTAGGGCTAACTCTGGCCTATGCATTGGTGGCTATTTTTGCCTGGTTCGGTCCCGGTGGAATAGATGCAGAGATGAAAGTGCAATTTAATATGTGGCTCGTCAGCCTGTTGTGGATGCCAATATTAGCTTTCAGTTTTATGTTCAAAACTGGAGCTAAGACATTTATTTACTTACTTTCTGCCAATGCTTCAGCTTACCTTCTATACGGAGTATTGAAGTGGTTTTCACTATGAAGACTCTCTGTAAACCATTGTTATTTCAGGCTAGACCAATGCTATTTACTCAAGAGGAAAAAAATGAAGATTCGCAGTGATATCCTAAGAACCTACCAGTCAATCCATACTTGGACTGGGATCATTGCAGGACTCGTGTTATTTATTGGTTTCTATGCAGGCTCATTGACTATGTTTAAGCCGCAGATAGAACAATGGGCTTCACCTCCAGCCCAGCATTTACCACAAGTTCCAACAGAGCACTTAGATCAATTAGTCGAAAAATCTTTGAGCCAATACGATAATGCTCAGCAGGGGTTCATCATCAACTTTGATGAACACAAGTCGCCGATGAGCTGGTATGAAAGTGGCGGCGGACGTGGTATCAGACTCGATGATAGCTTGATGCATGCCAGCCTCTCAGACTCAGGATCGCTGATAACTCAGACTAGTGGTACTAACGAACTGGGTAACCTAATCGATCAACTGCATCGCACTGCTGGGATAATGGGAAAGGTCGGCCATGAAGATCTGGGGGTACTTATATTAGGCGTTGCAGCACTGCTCTATTTTCTTGCCTTAGTGTCAGGGGTGATCTTTTTGCTACCGACGCTAACAAAAAGTCTGTTTGCTCTGCGTAAAAATAAGGGCGCTAACCGCTTTTGGCTAGACAGTCACAATTTAGTCGGTGTTTTAAGCTTACCCTTCCATTTAATCATCGCTTGGACAGTGGTGGTATTCGCCTTCCATGATCTCTTTTATGGCGGCTTAAGCATTATATATGGTGATAAACCTTTATTTGAGCCTAGAGAGAAATCAACGATTGAATACTCAGTGGCTGATCTGCCCTCTATAAACCATTATATGGACACGGTTTATCAGCAAGTTGATGGCTATACCATTAGCAGCCTGGACTTTTCAAAACTATCTTCCACTAGCCCAGCTGTAGCTATTGAGCTTGTTTCAGATACTCAGATGATGCGGGGGGGCTTCAGTGACTTCATCTACATGAATCCTTATACCTTTGAGATTCAGTACAGTACGATTCCGAACAGTGATGACGGAGCATATGGGCCTATAGTCAATAGCTTCTTCAGTCTACACTTCGGTAATTATGCAGGTAATTTGGGTCGTTGGCTCTACTTTGCAATGGGATTGTTGGGCGCTTTTCTTTTTTACAGTGGCAACTTGCTTTGGCTAGAGAAGCGTCGACAGAAACAGCAAGATCAAACCAAGGCTAGTAAGGTAATGTCAGCGTTAACAATAGGTGTTGCACTTGGTTCAATGTTAGGTGTCAGCTTAGCGATGCTTTCAAGTAAGTGGCTTTACTTGCTTAACTTTGAAATCAATAACCATTACCTAATCATCTATTATACGAGTTTCTTGTTGGCCATCGGTTATAGCTTTATTCGCGGTGCAGCCCTGTCTGCAATTCACTTACTGTACCTGTTAACCTTGAGTTGTTTGCTGATCCCGCTAACGTCATTAATGAGCTCTGTGATCCCTGGGTTATGGCCAGCTTCATCGCTAAGTGGGCTGACCATAGAGCTGATGGCACTGCTCTTTGCTGCAGCCTTTTATTTTACTGCGAAGAAAACTAAGCACCGCGCCTACTTTGGCGAGCGTAACAGTATCTGGGCTTTAGAGACTTTGAAACCAGAGAAAACAGAGATACGAATTAAAGAGGTGCTAGTGGAATAATAGGTAAAACTGCAGGTGGAGCAAGGCTATTCTCCACCTTACTATGCTGCTAATAATGAATCGACACCAATAATCTAGACACTTTCCAGCCGTTCTATTCGTTTATCGTTGACATTCAGCTACCAACGTCTCGTTCTTAGCAAGTGCAGAGATTATTCCCCTAATTTTTCAAATAAAAAACCTCTTCTAATAACAATAAGAAGAGGTTTTACTGCCTATTCGGCAGATATCAAAGCATGATTAATTGGCTGTACTTCTCTCACATTTTCAGCTGCCTATTCGGCAGGTCACGGTGGTTTCTGATCCAGATAAAGCACACTACTCTTTTCAGCTGCCTATTCGGCAGGTCACGTTAATGCCGAGAGATATGCTGGTTCGTGAATCTTTTCAGCTGCCTATTCGGCAGGTCACACTTCGCAAGTTAATACTGAAGTTTATACTAACTTTTCAACTGCCTATTCGGCAGGTCACTATGAACTTATCAATATTTTATGATTAAAACCAATAGCTAACTATAAATATATACTTTTAACCTTAATAAATCACCAAAGAATAATTGGGCTATTTATCAGCAACTTAAAATTCACCAATAAAAAATAGTTAATATTTATCAACTAAGTATTCTAGATTTGGAACAGTGCCATTCAGTTGTTGATTAGTGGCAAAACCATAGCTATTAAACATGGGTTCCAACTGCTTATCTGCCGTATCTTTTTGGACATGGAGAATATAATCTTCCTGACTCCTGCCGCTGCTCATTGCTATTCGGTGAAACGCCTCCCGCTCTCTTGGTTCGGGGCTTTTATTTGGATTAAAAATCTCACCTCTTGCTAAAGCTCGTTTTTCTAAACGCTTTAATCGTCTTCGAGCCTCACCAACAAATATTTTAGCTATGCTTTGATTGCGCTTAAACCTCACCTCTCCACAGTTATCTGGAACAGCCTCAACAGGACCAATGCTAAAGAACCCACACTCTTGCATATCTTGAAAATAACCTTGCAGCCTCAGCTCGTTCAATACACCTATATCAGTGTGAACAAAAGCAATCATATTGCCGATTGATGTATCTGACCAAGCTGGAAAACTCACACCAAGCCCTTGAATGTCACGCTTACAAATAAAGCCATGCATGACTGAAATACATCGTCCAGTAAGTAGAGCTAAGTTTGCTTGTTCTGGTAAAAATCGCACCATAAAATAGTAGCGTTTCATATCAGGCCTTCACAGGTGTTGTTTTAGAGGTTGTTGTCTTAGAGGTTGTGGTTTCGGCTTTTGATTTACTTTTAGCTTCAGCCTTTTTCTGGAACATGCCGCCCTTTATTAGCACTGCAAATAGATAGTAGATGTTGCGGCTAATCGAATATTCATCCTCTGCTAGCTGTTGCTTAAGCTCTGCCAGATAAAGCTCAGCGTTAACAAACAGTGAGTAGAAACTCTGCTTAGATTCAGGAGCTCGGCGCGCAACACCTAACTCTTTGTCAGCACCGTATTCGTGAATACGTAATCGCTTTG
>Ga0070724_10001300_pt1 | contig 15190 bp, 12 predicted proteins | sample tdDd001_FD_67278 | JGI IMG/M metagenome (GOLD analysis project Ga0070724, IMG submission 67278) | Marine sediment microbial communities from the Atlantic coast under amendment with organic carbon and nitrate - tdDd00.1 | ecosystem: Environmental > Aquatic > Marine > Coastal > Sediment | place... | reverse complement strand
AACGTTTCATTTGAACAGGTGTTATACTCACTACTCCAAGCTCTGTAGTTTTTTGAATAATCATCTCAAGTTTATCTGCCTTAGGCAATCCCTGAAATAGAGTGATTTCAATGTTAGATTCCCTTGTGTTCATGGCACTTTTGATTACACCGCACTCAATGAACTCCGACTCAATGTGTTCAACTTCACAAATATGTTCAACACCATCTTGGTCACATAGCTCAATCTTCTCACCAATTTCAATGCGCAAGGCTTTGGAAGCGTGTTTAATATCATTTTTGTCAGTAATTTTAGCTTTCTTTTGTGTTTCATCAAGATTGATTTTGTTTATAAAAAACCTATGCATAACTACCTCGCTAGAATCGCAGCCCACTCGCCACGACGTCTAATCTCAAGGATTTCAAATCCAGATGCTTCAAGACCATTTTTAACATCATCTACTTTAGTATCAATAATACCACTAGAAATAAATAAAGCGCCAGGTTTCATAAATGTTCTCAAGTCTTTTGATAAAAGTATAATTATATCTGCAATAATGTTTGCAACAACAATATCTGCTTGACCTTGAACAACATCCATCAGGTTACCATGACGTACATCGAATCTTGAGTCCACTTCGTTTCTCAGAGCATTGTCTTTTGTAGTCATTACTGCTGCTTCATCTAAATCTACAGCAATAACTGATTTTGCTCCTAGTTTTGCAGCTGCAATCCCTAAAATACCACTACCACAACCTATATCAAACACATCAAGGTCTGGAGTTACGTTTTCTTCTAACATTTCCATACACATACTTGTTGTCTCATGAGTACCTGAACCGAACGCTCCACCTGGATCAATTTCAATAATCAGGCGGTCATTTGTATCGGTATACTCTTCCCAGCTTGGCTTAATTACAAGTTTATTACCTACTTCAAACGGCTTGTAGTGTTTCTTCCATTCACTGTTCCAGTCTGTGTTTTCAAGTTCTGTTAGTTCTACCGTTAATGGCCCACCATCTAGACCAAAGCTTTCAATTTGCGCCAATCTACCTTTTAAATGTTTTAGTTTTTCTTGGATATCACTTGCACCAACATCAGCACCATCAAAATAACACTTAACAACAGCACCATCGTACTCAAGGTGACGCTTTACTTCTTCAATATCAATGTAATCCCAGTCCGACTCTTTACTGCTTGTGTAAACAGGATCGTTTGGATCTTCTATCAATACGCCTTCAGCACCAACTTCATATAACATATTGCTTACAGCTTCTGACGCTTCAGATGTTGTTTTAACCTTAATTTCATACCACATATTTGCCTCCATCATTACCATTTGTCATAGTCTTTATTCATAGTCTATTCAATCAATCAAATAGTCTTTACATTTACAATAAGAAGGGATCAGCTGAGTATTTAAATACTAAGTTGATCCGGTTAGTAATTATATCACTAGTACTCTTGTAAATACAAGAGTTCGACTTTAAGGCATTTTAAGAATATCTTCAAGCTCTTGGTCTAGTTGATCATATTCATTAAATGCTGGGTCAAGTACTGCCTCAGCTTTCGTATTATCGTCTACATCGTCCTGTTCAAACAACTCAATAGGTCTAAGTCCTAACTCTTCGAATGGATAGTCTTCAAGTGCTTGAGCAATATACTTATCAAATGTCTGGGAACGTACTAAAGGTTTCTTTTTATCTGGTTCACGTTCCGAACGTCTTTGAATATATTTCACAATTGTTCTAAGCTGTTCTTGTGGTGCTTTAAAATGTATATTCATCATCTGCTCAAGAACTGTAACCATTGGTGTTGGAACACGGACCATATCTTCAGCAATTCCTAGAATTTGATCTGAAGAATAGTCACATAAGTTCCCATAAAACTGCATCCGACTAGCTTCGTTGGCATGTATTTTCTTTTGGCCAAGTAAACGCAAGCCTCTTTTTCTATCGTATGCATCTAGCCAAACATGAGAATGCCAACCTACCATTAAAGCCCAGTCTTCAGGATGGCGAACCACGTCTCCAAATTTCTGAATAATCCGTTCAGGCTGAAATGTGCTCCCACTTAAACAATGGGATTCTCTAAAACTCTTTGTATCTCCTGGGAATAAACAATCCGGTAAAATTGAACCTACCATTAAAGGATAGGTTGATAAGCCTTTATATCTTTTAGATAACTCTAATGCGAAAACCATATGTAGTGGTAATGCTGGCATGTGTCACCCTCATTTCGTCTATAATTAAAACCTTAGTTCCTATGATTAGTCTAGTTATATATCATTCTACCATCAGTCTGCATAAACTTAAACCATACAGTATGCCTAACTTTTCTCTTTTATCTCATGTTTTTACGCACCTATTAAATACGATCAAAACAAGTCACATAAGACATTACAAGAGTATTATCGACCGACTCATATCTCCCCTTTAATGAAAGTTAACTAATTTTAGATTGCTTTGTCTATCAAAGCCGTGTATGATGTTAAGGTTGAGTTGAGAATCCGGTATACATCATATTGGGTTTTCCCACTGAGAAAGGATGGATAGTATGTCAAACGCAAATGCGCATAGAGATATTATGAATATAGCCGTTATTGCCCACGTAGATGCTGGTAAATCAACACTTGTTGATGCGCTACTATCTCAGAGTGGTGTATTTAGAGAAAATGAATCAGTTGTAGATTGTGTTATGGATAGTAACGATCTTGAAAGAGAGCGTGGCATCACAATTTATGCTAAGAACTGTGCAATCCAGCACGATGGCCTAAAAATCAACATCGTTGATACACCTGGTCACGCGGATTTCTCTTCTGAAGTTGAACGTATCATTAAAACTGTTGATTGTACAATTCTGCTTGTTGATTCAAGTGAAGGTCCAATGCCACAAACAAGATTTGTACTTCAAAAAGCACTAGAACAAGGCCTTCGTCCAATTCTTATGATCAATAAGATCGATAAGAAGGATCAAAGAGCTGAAGAAGTTGTTGATATGACGTTTGATCTGTTCGCAGACCTAAACGCTACTGATGAACAACTTGAATTCCCTATTCTATACGGTATTGCCAAAGATGGTATTGCTAAATTAGAAATGGAAGACGAAAGTGAAGATTTAACACCTCTATTTGATCTACTAAAAGAACACGTTGAGGTGTATCCTAATAAAGATGACGAAGCTCTACAAATCCAAGTTTCTTCTCTTGATTATGATGAATACATTGGTCGTCTAGGTATTGGTCGTGTTACACGTGGTACTGTTAAAAAAGGTCAAACTGTTTCAATCGCACGTCGTGATGGATCGGTTACACGTGGTAAAATTGGCCAAGTGTTCGTAAACGAAGGCCTAAAACGTGTTGACGCTGATCAAGCTGGTAGTGGCGAAATCGTTGTACTTTCAGGCATTACAGACATTATGATTGGTGAGACAATTTGTGCTGTTGACCAAGTTGAACCTCTGCCAATGATTGATATTGAAGAGCCAACTCTTTCTATGAACTTCTTAGTTAACGATTCACCATTCTGTGGTAGAAGTGGTAAGTACCTGACGTCTCGTCACCTTAGCGCTAGACTAGATCGTGAACTTGAAGTAAACGTTGGTTTAAGAGTTGAAGAACTACCTGGCAAAGATGGCTTTAAGGTTTCTGGTCGTGGTGAACTTCACCTATCTGTTCTTCTAGAGAACATGCGTCGTGAAGGTTACGAAATGGCTGTTTCTAAGCCAGAAGTACTTTACCGTGAAATCGATGGTCTAATTAATGAGCCTATTGAAACTGTAGTTGCTACTATGCCAGACGAGTTCAGTGGTACAGTAATTTCTAACCTGAACTTACGTAAAGGTGCTATGGTTGCTATGGAGCCTGAAAATGGTTATACTAAGCTAACATTCCACGTACCTACTCGTGGTCTTCTAGGTTACAGAAGTGAGTTCATCAATGCAACACGTGGTGAAGGTACTCTGGTTCGTACATTCTTCGAATACCAGCCACACAAAGGCGACATTGAAGGACGTAACAACGGCGTTCTAGTTTCTCAACAGCCTGGTACAACAATGGCTTACTCACTGTTTAACCTAAGTGAAAGAGCTCAAATGTTTATCGGCCCTTCTACAGATGTTTACGAAGGTATGGTTATTGGTATGAACAGTCGTCGTGATGACATGGTAGTTAATCCATGTAAGAACAAGAAGCTTACAAACGTTCGTGCTTCTGGTTCTGATGATGCTCTAAAGCTAATTCAACCGCGCGTATTCACACTTGAAGAAGCACTAGAATTCATCGAACATGACGAGCTGGTAGAAATCACTCCAGATGATATCCGTCTACGTAAGAAAATTCTTAACGCTACAGACCGCATGCGTGCAAACAAGAAAATTAACCAGTAATTTGAACAAGGTATAAACTTCTGAGTTTAGCAAAACCTAATTCAATTAACACAAAATAATATAAGGTGTTGCAATATGATTATTCATAATGCAACACCTTTTTTAAGTTTAACTTTTATAACTTATAGCAACTATCAGTAACCTAATCACCCTTCTCAAAGTGTCATTTAAATCCTAGTCATTTAAGTCCTAGTCATTTTTCTCATAAACTATTTGCACCAAACCAGTTGGATAACTTTTGAGATCTTTTAACTTAAAAACATCGAGGGTTTTATGGCTTTGAAATAAAGGTATACCAAATCCTAACATGGTGGGTACAATTGATATGATAAACTCATCAATTAATCCTTCATTTTGGAAGGTTCGAACAAGTGTTGACCCACCCACTAACCAATATCTTTTTGAGTCACCTTGTTTTCTAGACTCTATCCAATCACGGGGATTGTCTTTAACAAACTCAACATGATCATGCGTTGGATATTCTCGTTTTGTGAAAACATAACAGGGTTTATCCGGGTACGGAAACTCGCCAAAACCAAGTATTTGTTCATAGGTATTCGCACCCATAATGACAGCATCTACAGATTTATAAAAATCGAAATACCCATAATCCTCTCCTTCATCTTCTACACATGATAGAAAGTCTACACTTCCATCATCAGCAGCGATGTATCCATCAATGCTTTGTGCAATATAAAGAATTATCTTAGCGTACATCAAAATCTACCTCCCCATAAGCTTTTAGTATTCTCAAAGCTCTTAAGGTATTCCACCTACTTTCATCACCGGTCTTCTCCATGTCAAAATATACACGGCCAGCATGTTTGTTTTGAACAGTCCACTTGCCACTTTTTTTCTGTTTTTTACAGAGCAGGTCTAATCCATCTTGCATAGCAGGATTATAGGGTACTTTATGCAACTGAAATTGATCCAGCGCTTTCATAACATCAAAGAACCACCTTGGTGGAAAACTGAATCTGGTAAAACTCGCTTTCATTGGTTCACCTGTTCGATGTGACTTATAAAGTTTATGGTCAAACATGAACTTTAATCCATCTGATATGAGTTTGCTTACACGTTCATCAGAAGGCTCAACTTTCCTATAACGCTCCAGTGCATCTAGGACACTTAAAGTTGTATGGACAGAACTATGGTGTTCCCCACCCTGATAATCACAGTTCCACCCTCCATCAGATACTTGTGTGTTTACAAAGTAATCAATCATTTTTTCAGTGCGAACATCTTTGACGTTAAAATAGATACCCATAGAAAGTACCATTGCCGTTACACAAACATCTGAAACTGTAGACGTCACTCCAATGTTTATTCCACCATCAGAATAAAAGGATTTATCCAAATAAGTCTTAATAGCTTTTTGTGGTACTGGATGATCGTGTGGAAATCCCAAACGCATTAAGAGTTGAAGACTATAATGGGTTGATATCCATTTTGGAGAGTAAATTGCGTTTGCCCACAAACCATTCTCACCTTGTCTATCTAAGAGTTCTTTCCCCCATCCAGAGTGTACTATCTCATTTTGCAAAGTTTTTAACTCCTTAGGTGAAGATTGGTCAAGAAGATCTCTATGGACTTGGTAAACTATAGCTGGGTCACCAGCTAATAGCCAGTCAAACACCTGTTTGTCAGGTTGTATAAATGTCATGGGCATATGCTTTCACCTCTTTACTCTCATCACTGCTAATGTTTTTGCTCCTTTAGATAACTTAACTCAATTACTAAACTACCTTTCGTTTCCATGTTTAAAATGTCCTGTTGCCTTTGCCAAAGCCATTTGAACATCAAAGTCTGACTTGTTTTCAACTTTTTTAAGGAACTTGGATGCAGTCACACCACTTAAGATTTTGATACGGGATCTACTCCCACTCCCATTCCAGTATATAAACACTTTCCCTGCTTTTGTTACTTCATAATCAAAAGGGGATTCTTTTAATTTATCTCTTTGATCTATCATTTTTACTCCAATATCGTAAACTACCCTTCATCGACTATCAAAGTACCCGTCTTACCTTCTATACCTTCTTTAGCTTTTTCAAGTGAGGTAATTAAGGCTTTTCGGTTAGACCCTGACGTCGCGAATTGAAGCGCTGCTTGAACTTTAGGCAACATTGATCCAGGTGCAAAATGTCCTTGGTCAATATATTTTTTAGCTATTTCTGGACTTAACTTATCTAGCCACTCTTCATTTTCTTTTCCAAAATTAATTGCAACTTGATCAACTGCCGTTAGTATGATTAAGTAGTCCGCTTCTACAATTTCTGCTAATTTTGCACTGGCAAAATCTTTATCAATTACAGCTGGTACACCTACAAGAGCATATCCTTCTTGTACAACTGGAATACCTCCACCACCAACTGTGATTACAATTTGCTCTTGTTCAATTAGCTTCAGTATGGTTTCCTTTTCTACCACATCAATTGGCTTTGGAGATGCCACAACCCGTCTATATCCTCGTCCTGCGTCTTCTACCATATGCCAACCCTTTTGATCCATAAGTGATTCTGCATGTTCGAAGTCATAAAAATTTCCAATCGGTTTAGTTGGATGTTCAAATGCAGGGTCATTTTTATCAACAATTACTTGTGTGATGATCGTGCTAACAGGTCTCTTAATTTGACGTACTGCCAACTCTTCACGAATGGCATTTTGAAGATGATACCCTATGTACCCCTGACTCATAGCACCACATTCAGGGAATGGCATATCTGGTGTATTAGCTTCAGATTCAGAAGCCGTTTGCATAGCGAGGTTTATCATTCCAACTTGAGGACCATTTCCATGAGCTAATATAACTTCATTGCCCGCTTCAACTAAATCTACAATAGGTTTGGCTGTATTTTTAACCAACTCCAACTGTTCCGTTGGCGTTTTACCTAACGCATTACCACCTAGTGCAACAACGATCTTCTTCATTCAAAACTCCCCCTTTAACTATAGGTACACTTTTCCTTATACCCATCATAAGGCATCAAAAGTCAAAAAAGGGTATTGTGTCATCCTAAAATTCACACAATACCCTTGTTGTTCACCAACAATGTAATTTACATATTATCTAATAAATAACCCAGAATCCGATGTGAAATAACCGGTCGAATACGTTGCGTATCATAAACTGCAGACTTCTCAATACCAGCAATACCGTGCTGAAGAAGTACGGGCTCATATCCTCTCTCCTGGGCACCCCCTAAAGTAAAGGTAATACAATATTCTGCCGCAAATCCTGAAATAACAAGTAATTCAACATTATGTTCTTTTAAAACTTCTTCTAAGTTTGTTTGCCAAAAGGAATTTGAAAATTCTTTCTTTACAAGGATATCCGTTGGTTCAACCTTTACTGATTCATGTACTTCAAAAGCCTTTGAACCTTCACCTTCACCAACTTCAACATCTTGAATAACTATGACCGGTAAACCTTTTTCGCGGTACATAGCTGAAACATCATTTATGTATTCAGCGGCGTCTTCAAATAATCTTTTTTCTTCAGTATAATCATAACACCCATTTTGCATGTCAATAATCAATAATGCTGTCTTCATTCGTCCCTCCAAATTCATATACATATCATTAATAAAAACGTTGTTCCTATATTTCAGCCACCTTCGTGCCAATAATTTTTAACATAATAACGCCCCCTTTTTCTCATCATATCAGATAACAAGGAGGCGTTCAACTATTTTTAACGAACGTTCATTCGCTATCTTTTGAAATAGAATCGAACTTTTTATGGATGGCTTTTAGCTCTATCAGAATTTCATCTAATACAGAGTAAATATGGTTGAGCGTTGCTTCTTCCCTTACTTCTTTTTCATGTTTAACTCTGTCATTCAAGTGATAAGGATTTCCACCATGATCATGATCCATATTCATCCCTCCTCGAATAATTCATACCCATATTTATATGGTTATTTCAATTTTATTGCCATCTGGATCTAACACTACACTTTCATAATAACCATCTCCGGTTGTTCTCGGAGCTCCTTCAACAATATACCCATCCGATTTTAATACTTGTGTTAAAAGATCTACGTTTTTACGACTCCCAACAGAGATAGCCAGATGATGTAAACCTGTTTGATATGGGTTATCTATTTTTTCATCTATACCTGTTTTTTGCATAAGCTCCAAACGACAGCCACTTTCAAAATGTAGAAAATAAGATTCAAATCCTTTTGTTCGGTTTATATATTTTTCATTACTAATAGCTTTGAAGTAGGTCATGTAAAAGGATTTCATATCTTCTAGTTGTGTTGTATATACTGCTATGTGTTCTATGCGCATTGATGACTCCTATTCATATTCTTAACTCTTTTAAGAAGACAGTTTATCTATAATCCTAACTGCTATCGATTCTGCCTTTTCATACTTATATTTCGCTAGTGCACCTATCAACTCCTCTATGTCACTGGAATGTTCATGGGGCCACTTTTTACTTTTTAGGTTTTCTACACTAATCCTACATTGTTTTACATCACCTATTAAAACACTTGGCAACATGTTTTGAATTTCAAGCTTTAAAGACTGATGATTAGCTCGAGGTAATTCAGTAGGTTCCATTTCATGAACCCTATGATCTTCTAAAACAGTATGTGAAATGTCACTTAAAACGTCTTCCAGTGCATTTCTAAACTCAAGTAAATGATCTGTTGTTTTTTCTTTATCATTATCACGAATTGCATATTCCAAGTGTTCTGACGCATCTTTCAGTCCATGTGCACCGATGTTGCCAGATACGCCTTTAACAGTGTGTACTATCATTCTTGTTTCTTCTAAAGTTTTCGATTGAATACTATTTTCTATTTCATCTGCAATGGTCTTATGGTTTTCATAAAACTTCACAAGTATGCGGTGGTATAAATCTCTGTTACCTGTAACCCGCATTAATCCGTCTTCAACATCTATATATTTTAAGCTGTACATCTTTTGCTCCTCTACATGCAAATCATGAACCAAATTGTTATCACTTTTAGGATTAATGCCTCTACCAAGTTGCATTGTTAAAAGTTCAAACAAATCCTGGGGTACAATCGGCTTTGTTAGGTAAGCATTAAAACCACTCGCCAGTACCTTATCTTTAACATCATCCATTGCGTCAGCGGTCATTGCCACAATTGGTATTTCACAAACTGGTGACACATTGGACCTTAGTCTTCGTGTTGCTTCATACCCGTCCATTACTGGCATTTGTAAGTCCATTAGAATCAAATCCACATCACATTGACCTTCTAATCTATTTACTGCCTCTAGACCATTAATCACACTTTCAACTAGAAATCCCTCGCTCTCGAGTAGATCTCTTGCCACCAATTGATTAATTTCATTGTCTTCAACAAGTAGTATTTTACGACCTTTGACCTTTTCTAGTCCAACAACGCTTTCAGTAACAGGTGTTTTTAAGGTACGAATAGCAGTGTGAGACATTTCAGTGCCCAGAACGTTCATAAGTACGTCAAGTAAAATAGACTGCGTGATTGGCTTTATCATATACCCATCTAAATTATTTGATTTAACTTGGTCAAGCACTTCTTCACGACCATACCCTGTAGCTAACACAAATTTTGGTGTGCCAAAGTTAAAGGTTCTTAATTGATTACATAATTCAATTCCTGTTATATCTCCTAAATTCCAATCGACAAGCACTAGGTCGTAAAAGTTCCTCATCTTGCCTTTTTCTTTGAAAATTTCAATGGCTCTCGATGCACGTAAGGTATAATCTGCATCAATGCCTAATCTATTAAAATAAGACTCAACTACGGTAAGGAAGTTTTCGTTGTCATCTACCACTAAAATATTATATTTAGCCAGCTTATGAGGTATGCCTTCAATGTGGTTAGTCTTAGTCTCACTTTTTTCAAATGACGCAGTAAAATAAAACACACTTCCTTTACCACGAGTACTTTCAAAACCAATATCCCCACCCAATAACTCAACTAAGTTTTTACTGATCGTTAATCCAAGGCCTGTGCCACCATATTTTCTTGTTGTAGAGACATCTGCTTGTTCAAATGATTTAAACAAATCTCGTCCTTGGTCTTCGGTCATGCCAATGCCTGTATCTTCGACAATAAACTTAAGAAGGATTGTACTACCCACTTCTGACTCAAGTAGAACCCGGACTGTAATCTCACCTTCATCAGTAAATTTTATGGCATTACTCGTCAAATTAAGTAACACTTGCCCTAACCTCAAAGAGTCACCTACAAGTTCATCTGGTAAGTTTGGATCTAAATCAAATATAATCTCTAACTCTTTTTCATATGCTTTGACTGAAATAAGATTTGCTAGGTCGTGCATTACTTTGTTTAAGTCAAACTTTATGTGTTCAATTTTCAATTTACCAGCTTCAATTTTAGAGAAATCAAGGATGTCATTAATAATTAGTAGTAAGTTTTTTGAAGCACTTTCGACTTTTGAAAGGTAACTCCTTTGTATATCTGTCAGTTCTGTTTTAAGTGTCAAGTTTGTCAGACCAATAATTGCATTCATAGGCGTTCTAATTTCATGACTCATATTAGCTAAAAATGAAGCTTTTGCACGTGTTGCCTCTTCAGCAACTTCTCTAGCTTCGTTCACCGCTTCAAACATTCTAGCATTGTGTATTGCAAGCGCAGCTTGTATAGCAAATGCCATGCCAGACTTGATATGTTCTTTGCTGAAATAATTTGTTTTATGATGGTCTACAGTTAAAACACCAATAACTTCTCCGTCAAAAGTTAAAGGGAGCAGTAATCTAGAACGTATGTCTAGACTATTATCATTGTACGCCGGTGTATGGAACTGGTTATCATGAATAACAAAAGGTTTTCTAGACAGTAAAACATGACTGGTTAGTGGATTCGATTCAAGGCTGAAAATATGACCCGATGGCCTCTTATCCTCTTCGAATCCAGATGCGTAGATTACCTCAAAACCGTCATCCACAGCAACTTGTATGGTCGCATAATCAAAGGCTATGACTTCTTCAAGTTTAGACACAATCATTTCTAACACTTGATCTAAAGACAACATACTATTTAATGCAAGCGAAGCATTGTACAAGTTTTCAAGTTGATGTACTGTTCTGTTAAGACGTACTTGTGCTTTTAGTCTTTCATCATTTTCTTTTCTTAACATACGCATCCAGTAAAGTGTTATTCCCATAACTAAAAGAACCACCAGGGTCGCTTGGAAGAAGATCATATAAATACGACTTAAATCTTGTTTAACCTCTACACCACTCCACTTATTTGTGATTGCAATTCGTTCTTCTTCTGATATGGAACTAAGGCCTTTTTCAATGATACCTTTCAGCTGAGGCCAGTCATTACGCACTGCAAAAGATAAGCCACTTCCCGCTTCAAATGTACTTGCCACACGTACATTGCTAATACCAAGTTCTTTGACTATATGGTTGGTTGTAGTTAAATTACCAACATACACTTCCGCTCTATTAGATGCTACTGCTAACAAGGCTTCCTCAGCAGTATCAAACAAGACAGGTGTAACTTCTGTGTTTAATGATAAAAACTCATGATGTGAGCTATTAACTTGTACTGCAACAGCTAGGTCTGGTAAATCTTCCACCATCACGCTTCTATCATTATCATTTCTTGTATAAAGTGCACGCTGAAAGACTATGTACGGTTCAGTGAACAAAAAATAGTCTTCACGATTACGAGTCATACTCACACCTGGTAAGACATCAATTTCTTTTTCTTTTGCCAGTTCAATTGTCTCGTCCCATGAGCCAACATCCACTGGAACCATATTTATTTCTAGTCTATCATTCAGAATTTCAACGTAATCTGCACAGATTCCCTTAAATGTTCCATCTTTATCTTTAAACTCAAATGGTACGAACTTGGAATCATACCCAATTCGTATTTCTGGATGTGACTCGATAAATTTTCTTTCAGACTCTGTCAACTCGACTTTAACTTCTTTAGGAGCTGCAAATGCTGTACCAACTCTTGTAAAACGGGTCAGATCATTGTTTGAATCAGCAATTGCCAAGATGTTCATATATAGTAGAAAAAGGATTACCATAAGTAATCCTTTCAATTTTACGGGTTTCTTAACCATATTACACCTCACTGAACTTTAGAACGGGATTCCTTCTCATACAACTCAGCATATGTGTCTGCTTCTTTCATTGAAATATAATGAAACTTTTCATTAAGTTCCATGAAGGCATCCACAACATCAGGATCGAAATGACGTCCTCTACCTTGTAGTATAATCTCAACCGAAGCTTCATGACTCATTTCAGGTTTGTACACACGTTTACTCCTTAGCGCATCGTAAACATCAGCTAAAGCAATGATACGGCCTGAAATTGGGATTTCTTCTCCACTTAATCCTCTCGGATATCCACTTCCATCCCACTTTTCATGATGGGTCATGGTAATTTCCCAAGCCATATTAAGGAAGGATTCTTCACCCAACTCCTTTTGTGCACGTTCAATGATTTCACCACCGTATAATGTGTGTTTTTTCATGAGCTCAAACTCTTCTTTTGTAAAAAGTCCTGGTTTTAACAAGACTTCGTCTTGCACACCAACTTTACCTATATCATGAAGGGGGGCTGACTTTTCTAATAGGTCAATAGCATTTTGAGATAAATAATGTTTGAACTTAGGATGGTCTTTCAGTTTATTTGCAAGAAGTCGGGTGAACTTCTGCGTACGTTTAATGTGTTTACCCGTTTCATTGTCACGGTATTCTGCTAGAAGTGCCATACTTTTAATGGTCACGTCTTGAGTCACTTCAAGTTCCATTGTGCGTTCTTTAACAAGTCGTTCTAACTCTGTTCTATGAATTCTAAGTTGTAAATGATTATGGACTCGAGCTTTAACTAATTCAATATTAAACGGCTTCACAATATAATCTACCGCACCTAAACCTAAACCTTTGGCTTCATCACGGGATTCAGACAAGGCAGTCAAAAAAATGACGGGAATATCTTTGGTTTTAGGGTCCGCTTTTAATATTTCACAAAGCTCGTACCCATCCATTTCAGGCATCATAACGTCCAGTAAAAATAAATCCGGCTTTACTGTTTCAATAATTTTCAGTGCACGTTTGCCACTGGTTGCAATTCTGATATCGTATATATCTGCTAATGATTCAACTAATATATCTATGTTTTCTTCTGTATCGTCTACTATGAGAATTGTACAATTGGATCTCAACATGTTGTACCTCCTAACAGTTAGATGATCTAACACCCTTTTACCAAAATCACCGCTCATTATTCACGTATTACCACGATTTGTCACTTACTTGACACCATTGGACTTATAATCAAAACAAAACGACTGCATATAGCAGTCGTTTCAATAATTATAGAACTTCTATTCAAATGATTTAGTTTTATAAAGATTACTCATATTTGATCGCATCAACAATATCCAAACGACTAGCCCGTCGAATAGGCGCTATAGATGCAATTAATCCAAATGAAATACCAACAAAAGCTGACACCAGTATTCCAGTTGTTGGGAAGTAATATTGAAGTACAAAGCCTGACACATTCATAAGTTGAACAAAACCATATCCCATCCAAATTCCAACAAGTGTACCCAATACAACACCCATCATCGATATTATTAGACTTTCATACACAATCATGTCTCTAACATGTTTTACTGTCATACCAATGGCACGTAACATGCCAATCTCACGGGTACGTTCAATAATATTCATACTCAGGGTATTCATAAGTGCTATTAATGCAGGAACTGCAAGAAAAGCGGTCATAAAGTACATGAACATGTTTCTTGTGCTGTTACCATCTTCCTGAAACTCTAACCACACCTCATAAGACAGGACAGAAAAAGTCGGATAAGACATCATTACCTCAACAAGATCTGATTCTACCTTTTTGGAATTGACAGCTCCTTCTCTATTAACCATTATTAAAGCGTTATTGTAGACGTTGTAATCTGTCTCTATATTCTCATGACTCATATAGGCCGTTGCAGATTTTGAGTTTAAATAATCTAGGCCAATACCCACAACTTTGTATGCAACTTTTCCATTCACAGTTGTAAGTACAATTACATCTCCTACATCATATCCACCCTGAACAGATAGGGCGCCATTGATTATTACGTTTTTTCCTGTTTTTAAGGCCTTGTAGGCTTCTTGTTCATTATCTGACAAGAAGGTTAATCCCGATAGGTTCTGATAAGAATCCACGTCTATTCCTATCATGCTTAAAGGCACATCACCTGCCTTTGCATCACTTTGACGTAACTCTGTAATCTCATCAACACCAGGGATACTAAGAATTTTTTGACTCAGGTCTGCCCCAGCACCAACACTGCCTTCGCTCCCTAATATCATTGCATCTTGCAAAATCAAATAATCCGAGCTCATACTTTTTTGCATATATCCCATGAGTCCGTTTGTAAAAGTTGCTGCCATACCAGTCACTGCAATTATAAAAGTTACACTCACCAACATTGTAACAGCAGTGTTTGCAGACCTTTTTGACTCTCTAAGCGTATTTTCTCTAGCCATTAGAAGGCTTTGATTTCCATTAGATAACTGCAGTATGTTGAGTAAGAGTCTGACTACAAATGGACTTATTATAATCATACCTACTAAAAATAGTATAGAACTAAATGCTGTCATATATGCACTACCACTTACCAACAAAACAATTGACATTACAATCAAACCAAGACCAATCCATAATGGCTTTCCATACACCATAATATTAAGGCCTTTAACTGTTGGACGTATGGCATCAAGGGGTTCAATTGCAACAGCCCTACGTGCTGGAACGATGACACTTGCAACTGGAATTCCTACACCTAATACTGAGG
>Ga0070724_10001297_pt1 | contig 15203 bp, 13 predicted proteins | sample tdDd001_FD_67278 | JGI IMG/M metagenome (GOLD analysis project Ga0070724, IMG submission 67278) | Marine sediment microbial communities from the Atlantic coast under amendment with organic carbon and nitrate - tdDd00.1 | ecosystem: Environmental > Aquatic > Marine > Coastal > Sediment | place... | reverse complement strand
ATAGGTTTAAAACAAGGTTTCGAGACAGTGCGTAAAACAAACTTATTCGCCTTAATGACATACTCGCAATACAAAAAAGCTATAACAATGCTCCATCAAGAATTTGTTCATCATCTACAGGATGCTGAAACTCATACAAAGGTTTTTCTCTTGCATTTTTTGTCTCCATTGTGGTGAATGCAAGTAAATGATGTATGGCTATAAATTTTAGTTTTAGGGCATAAAAAAACGAACTCCGGTTAGCAGTTTTGCGGTAACAATAATAAATTTAAGCTCTGATTTTGCATTGTTAAATTCATCCACCAGCTTTTCTTGCTGGCTTTTGTCTACGCCCCATTTTTGCTTAAACTCATAGTCATCGTTTGCGCTGGTGGATATAACCACCTTGCTGGCCGCTTCATCAAAGTGTTTATCGAGTTCTTCTTTATATTGCACACAGGCATAACGGTCTGGTGTCACTATCATGGCTTTAAAACCATGGGGCTCCACTTTATCCATAAAGTGAATGGCAATGTCTTCAACTATTTTTTCCACACGCTCAGGTGATTTTAAAAACGCTGACATTTTTGCAGATTTTTGATTAAGCGCATCGGCTTCTTCATCTGTTAACGCGGCGCTATCTTTAAAGTCTTTAAATGCTTTATCGAGTGCTTCTTTATCTACGTGCACATCTACCAAACGTGGTTCAAAATGCAGTGGTAAGGTGGCTTCATCACGAATAGAGTCGTGGAAGGTATAACGGCTCATATAGCCGCCTTTATCTTCCTCTGCGCCAAAGGCCCAAAAGGTATTTTTATCGGCTTTGTTTACTGGTGTCCCGGTTAAACCAAATAAAAAGGCATTGGGTAAAGCGGCGCGCATTTGTCGGCCTAAATCACCTTCTTGGGTTCTGTGTGCCTCATCCACTAATACGATGATGTTTTCACGCTCATTCATATTCGGTTTGGCATCACGGAACTTGTGAATCATTGAGATAATAATTTTACGGGTATCACGCTCTAGCATTTGCTGTAGTTCTTTAATGCTATCGGTTGATTCCACATTAGCGACATCAGCGGCATTAAAGGTGCCGCTAATTTGGGTATCTAAATCGGTTCTATCAACCAATACAATTACAGTTGGGCTTTTAAGCTGGGCAGCACGGCGAAGTTTTTGCGCGGCAAACACCATTAATAACGATTTACCTGAGCCTTGAAAGTGCCAAATTAAGCCTTTTTTAACTTTGCCCTCAATCACACGCTGAACAATTTTATTGGCCCCTTCATATTGCTGAAAACGAGGAATCACTTTAATGCGCTGTTTCTTTTTGTTAGTAGTAAACAACGAAAAGTTACGCATTATATCGAGCAAGCGTTCAGGGCTTAATAAATCGGTTAGCTCTGCACCTACACCCGACAAACCAACAGCACGTATTAACTGGGCGTCTTCAACCCGCCACGGGGCCCAAAACTCTAATGGGCAACGTATTGCACCATAAAACAGCTCACGCCCTTCGGTAGCAAAAGACAAAATATTAGGCACAAATAACTGAGGTACAGCGTTTTCGTAAATGCTGTGTACTTCATGGGCACCATCTAACCATGTAACTGATGGGCGAATAGGTGTTTTTGCTTCACCCACTACAACAGAAATACCGTTAATCATTAATACCACATCAGGTATTTTGGTTTCCCTGTGGTGGATACGGAATTGGTTAGTTACAGCATAATCATTTTGAGTTAAGTCTTTAAAATCGATTAACTTAACCCGGGAACCACTGTATTCCTGCTCTACTCATTTGATTTATATTACCTTTATTTTCAGGCCCTTGGCCATGGGTACTAATGTGGGTACTAAAAGTAAAGATATGCTATTAGTACTTAGCTAATATGGGTAGTTTACTACATTGAGCAGGATTATTTAAAAGTTTACTTTATTCCTAAACCCAACAACAAAAAATAAATAAGAATAAATAAAAATCTCATTTATATTTTAAGGAGTTCGCAAGTGAGTTTATACAAGCAAGAATTTGGTCAAGACTTCGACTTAGGATTTAATTTAAAAGAGCATCCATATCTAATTGATAAAAGCTGGCACAATGACCTTTGCCCAAGCTTCTATTTCAAAGTAGATGAACAGTACTATGTTCTATGGGTGGATTATGCTGACGAAGAGCGAAGAGAGGAAGATACGTCTAGATATGTAATTGTCGAAGCTCTTAATGAGGGAAGTAATGAAGAACCGGAAGTTTATGCTGGTGGAGGTAAAATAGCTTTTCAATGTGATTTTTTTACTGAATTGGAAGAATGGCTAAAGTTATACCAGACAAGCAACCCAAGGGTGGATATATGAAAGAAGAAGAGTACATAGAGCGTAATCATCGCATTAAGCTTAGCTGCGACTCAAAGTATTTAAAAATAGAAAGCATCAGCCCCAACTATCAATTAGGTCATATGCAAATGCGTGTTATTGATGGAAAGTTAGAAATACGGGATCTATCACTTTTATAAATGATAGATCTAACATCGAGGTCGATACTACTCTTACCTTCGTAATCTTCCGGATTTAGTTCACTATCATCCCTACCTTTGACCAGTCCCTTTTCAATAGCATTTTTTGGGGAAAGCTGCATTTTTATAAATCCTTTTTTTGGTTTTTATTATATAAATCAAGTATCTTTAATGGGCATTGATATAAGCAATTAATTTCAGCGTAGTCGGCAAGCAAGTCTTCATCTTGAATAACATGTTTGCTTGGTTCAGCCATATATGCAGATTCAATTGGTCCATTCTTACCTGGGAAAATAAACATATTAGAGACACTGTTCTCAGGATATATTGATTTCACAGCCCTTACGTAGAAAAATTGCTTAACTAAATCAGGCCAGCCTGGAGCCGTCTCAATGCTTTTTGCAGAGTAATATTTAGCATCAATAACAGTGAAGTCACCAGTTTTAGGATCTCTAAGCACAATATCAGTTCTTTGTCCTTTCCTACTAGCCAGCTTCAATTCACCATTTATTTTATATACAGGCTTAGCTAGCTTTTTGTTAATAGGAAATACGTTTTTCAGTGCTTCTGACAGCATATGTTCCCACATGCCTTCAAACCTTTTTACACCAATAGAGAAGTCACTTTGCTGAGACATACTTTCTAATTTAAGATAATTTATTAACTGTTTAATGAGATAAATATCGCGATCTGAATATGCTCTTGTTAGCTCATTATTCAGGTGATATAGCTTCGCATCATTATCCAGTAATGAGGCAGGAACATCGATAAGCTCTCTAGTTATTGCTCCATCAACATTAATTAACCACCCAATTTTTTGATCTAACTTGCGTAATATTTCAGCATGAATCCTCGCAGTTTCACAATTAGAGTATACGCGTTTGATAGAACCAGCTAACTCTAAATAAACAGGACTGTCGCCTGACATATATGGTATAGATTGCTTAATAGTACGGTTCCAATCTATTTTACCTGAGTTTACCTTCCTCTCGGATATTCGACGTGTAAAAAGACCATTGTTGAAGTAGTCTTCAAATAAGGCAAATATTAAACCTAGGTACTCTTTTCCATATACCCCTTCATCAATTAATTCATCAGCATTTATAGCGTTGTCTTTGTTATCTAAATAACGCTTCAGTGCCTTCAAAAGTGTCGCACATACCTCCTTTTGACTTAATTCATCAGCTTCTACAAAATCACTGTTCCGTGGAAGGAACACTGCAATTTGATCATCAAAGCTAATTAAGCCACAAAACATTACTTTTTGCTTATTACTGTAAAGAAGCCCTAGTTGATCCAGTTTTTGAACTAACTTCTTGGGCATTGCTTTTACAATACTTTGCCTGTCTTCAAATAGGTGTAATTTACGCATTTTTAATTACATCTATTCTGCTTGTTCATCTGCGGCCACTTCTTGGGCTTTTTGTGCGCTGTTTAACGTCTCTTGTAGTTTAGTTTCAAATGTTTCGGAGAAAATAGGATCACCTTCTCCAAATTTATGCGACAACTGACCAAAAGTGCTTACTTCTGATGTATTAAAAATCACATCACGCTTTCCATGACGAAGTACATCATCCCAGAGGTAAACTAATATTTTACCTTTTAATGTATTATTGGCTTCCTCAATGCTCGTAAGCTCATCATCAGATACAAAGCGGTGCCCTAGTAGGCGATCTTCAGGCACTTGTAAGGAAGACAAAGTATCATTAACAACTTCTGCAAATACTTTCCAAGGCACTTCTATCTTCTCACCATCAGAAAGTGCAATCTCAAAATTACCATTACCAGCTTTAGTAAAATCTATTGGTAAATATTCAAATAACCAACGTCTCTTAAAGGCTGTATCCATTGGCATGACTGATTGATCGCTACTATTCATAGTTGCTAGAATTGAGAAGTTTGAGGGTAAGTAAAGCTTATGAAACTTATCAGGCTCATTTAGATGCTCCTTGATATGGAGCAACATATCAGGATCTGATACTTCTATCTTATATTGGCTTTCGCCCTGCACATTTCTATCTAATAGTTGGAATATCTCACCGAAAACAGCTGCTGCAGGTGCTCTATTAAGTTCTTCAATTACAAGAAAAACATGTTTATTAGTATCATTTAGAGCTTCTATAAGTGCCTTTGTGAAAGGCCCAGCCCTAAACTTATAAGAAATCTTCTTTTCACCATTTACATCGACCGTAACAGGCTTTAAAGCACCTATAAGATCACTATATTGCGTGTCTGGGTGAAATACCGTTACATAACGGGAATGATTTTCTGTTACTTTATCTATACGGTGGCTTTTTCCTGTACCTGGAGCGCCGTAATAAATCTTATTTGTAGCTTTTCCTACACCTATATCGATCGGCTGCTCAGTGGCAATAGACCTCAAGTACTCTTCATTATCTGGAATTTGACTTTCAATATAAGTGATTGCTTGAGCAATCGTATCAGCCGATAAGTGTAACTTTTTATCATTGTAATCTTCGTTAAGCTGATTAGTCTTATACAAGATTTTATTTATAAGGCTAAAGAGAGGAAGCGTTTGAACCGTAGATAAAGCATTCACTGTTTGTGAAGTTAAAGTGTTTGAGAATAAATCTCTCATATCCCCTTCAACGTATTGAGCTGCATTAAGATACAGTTCCAAATTATCCTGAATATCTTTTAAAGTCTGCAGTAACTCTACAAGAGAGAGGTTAAAGTATTTTTTACCGCCTCTTCTCCCTGTATTAGAAAAAATAATACTAGGCGAAACATTTCTATAGCTTAAATCCATCTCACTCTGAAGAGCGCTACATTCATTTATAAGCAAGTCAATTCGTTGCTCAGCCATGCCAATACTCCTTATAATTATTGACTGATCATTTGTACAGTGTTATTCTCCCGGGTGTTAAACCGGATAAGTGAATAGCGACAAGAGTACAGTTCTAATGAATAAAGATATAGCAATACAAATCAAAAGTATACGTGAAAACTTAGGCTTAGGGCGTACTGAGTTTGCAAATTTACTAGGAATGGCATCTAGTGGCGAACGCACAGTTAGAGGATGGGAAACTGGTGAACATAAACCTACATCAAAAAAGCTAACTGATATTCTCAATCTAGAGACAGAGTTAAAATCACATCTAGATAATGCACCATTTAAACAGAAACCTTTATCTCAGTCTGAATTTTCATTCATAGACTTATTCGCAGGGATTGGGGGTATAAGGTTGCCTTTCCAAAAACTCGGTGGGCACTGTGTTTTTACTTCTGAGTGGGATAAGTTTGCTCAAAAAACATATTTAACTAACTTTGGTGAAATGCCCAACGGAGATATCACTCAAATTGCTGCATCAGATATTCCAGATCATGACATACTTTTAGGTGGTTTCCCTTGCCAAGCTTTCTCTCAAGCTGGCCTAAAGCAAGGTTTTAATGATACCCGTGGAACAATGTTCTTCGAAATTCAAAGAATTCTTACTGAAAAAAAACCCAAAGCTTTTGTACTTGAGAATGTTAAACAGCTTCAAGGCCATGATAAAGGCCGTACTTTAAAAACTATTTTAGATATTTTAAAAGGTAATTTTGACCTAGAAATACCTGATGACGTACCTCTAAGTGAAGAAACACGACATGCGTTATCAGAGAAACTAAATTATTGGGTTGATTATAAAGTACTTAGAGCTGGTGACTTTGGTGCCCCACAAAATAGAGAGCGGGTATTTATAGTTGGATTTGATAAGAATCAATTTGATGGATGTGATTTTGATGAGTTATTTAAATGGCCTACCCCTCCTAAAACACCAACTAAAGTAGGTGATATTTTAGAAGATTTAAGTGAAATAGCACCGAGTGATGATAAATTCACGATATCTGAAAAGCTTTGGGCTGGCCACCAGCGGAGAAAAGAAGAACATAAAACGAAAGGAAATGGCTTTGGTTATTCACTTTTCAATGCTGAAAGTGAATATACAAATACAATAAGTGCGCGCTACTATAAAGATGGTTCTGAGATACTAATTGATCAATCTGAGCTAGGTAAACGCCCAAGGAAGTTAACACCTAGAGAATGCGCTCGATTACAAGGTTTTCCTGAAGAGTATATTGTAGATGCGGTATCTCAAGGCCAGATTTACAAACAATTTGGCAATTCCGTTTGCATGAAAGTCGTAGATGCTTTAGCACTACAAGTCACTCTCGCTCTGAGAAGTGCTAGGGATTATTGTGAAGTTCAGAAAGCATCCTAAGTTTAAGCGCCTTACGGCGCTTTTCTTTATTTAATAAAAGAAGAGAAGAAACCATCTACATCTTCCCCTCCAATAACCAGTCCTCGGTCAAGAAACATATTTCTCAATTCACAAGATGTTTCTGATATCAAACTGCAAGCATGGCATGCTGCTAAATTTAAAGCTTCATTGCCTTGACCCTCACTATCTATACACAATGGGTCCGACGAACACCAGTCTGCTTCATATAGTGCATCGCTTAGAATGTTTACAAAATTTTCGGGCTTGCCCTGCCTAACTAAACCTCCAAGTGTACCATCAGAGGCTGCTGACGCTGTTGAAATTAAAACACCACAATAGTCGCTTGAAAGATATAGCCTTTCTTTTAAAGAAGCGCTTGAATACCCGCATTCAAGAGATAGCTGCCTTATTAGCAAATGAGATAAAGTATGTAACATAACCAAACGTGCACTAGGCTCAAGAACCTCTCCATCCATTGCATTACTAGCTGTTGACCGGAGATAGTTTCTCTTCAACTTATTAATTCTTGTTTGTACGCTAGACTTTTTTTCCCACTCATCTAAAAGAGTAGTATTCAACTCAAAATAAATCCCTTCTCCTCGGTTTTCGATTGCTGGGAGCCAATTCAACCTATGTTTAGAAATTGGGGCGCACTTTACCGAGTAGTGATTTGCTACCATAGGGCTTTCTAAACGAGTAAAACCTCTAAAAGCAATAACTTCTCTCAATCTATGTACTAAAGAGAGACGTGTAATATATTTAGAAAGATTTACTCTAGCACGTTCTATGCTCAGCAATGAGACTTCTTCAACTTCAAAATCTCCAACATCATCAAAATCATCTTCAGGGTAAGTCACAATTAAAGCTTCACGCTCTTCGGCCTTGCGTTCAGCTTCTGTTCTTGCAGTACCAAAGTTTCCTTTGAGAAATTTTAAAGCTTTAACAATTGTTTCTTTTTCAAATGAGCTGAAGGCAATTTTATCATGAAGCATCTCAGCAACAGTCCCTGAGCTAAACTTTCCGTTTAAATACATTGCAGTGATTTCTTTATATTTGAGGCTCTGCAGAGTTTGTACTAACCGGCTTGAGTTAGGTGGAATAGAGATAGTTGAAGCCGTAACTGGGAAATATACATTTGAGGCTCCGCGTAGCAATGCTCTTGTCTTTTTATCACAACTTTGTTGAGCGTTCAGCCAAGGACTATTTCCTCTGCAGGGTATATTTTTTAAAGCATCAGCAGCTAAAGCCCCCCTCAACGTGTTCTCAGCCCCACAATCGCATTTTAGTACTAAACCATCCAAACCTGTTTTCTTTCCATCGGATTTCAATCTAATTCTAGCTGAACTGCATTTTTCATGATTCTTATGCGCCCAATAAACCCATGGAAAGTCATCAATATGATAATCCGATGTACTATGCCCCTCGCTATGGTTAGGACTATAACAAACACTAATTAACCTAGTAGGCACTCCCCAACCATTACAAGCACTGCTAGAACAACTAGGAATTCCATCAACTTCTTCGTTAAATTGACTACCAATAACTCCTAAATAATGGCAGCTGCTGCACTCTAACCACCTAGGAAATCGCTTCGCAGGAATATAGTCAGCACTCTCTCCACTTGGGGGGGATTTCAACTCTTCAACATTCAAAAGTCGACATAAGTCTGGCTCAGGGATATTTTCAAGGTTATCAGCACGCCAAAAGTCTAAACCACTTACAATAGCCGATGTAGTTCGGGTTTGCTTTCTCTTTTGTGATCGAACTTCAAGCATCGAGCCTATTCCAAAAGTATTAATACTTTGACTCAAGTTAATTGTTCCCTCAGGAAATTGCTTTTTAGAAGCAACCCTTTTGTTTCTTCGAAAACTTTTCATTATTCAACATCCTGTAAATACATACTTATTTTAACCTGCTCTTCAACATCTCTTACTGAGCGTTGCATTTCCCAAGGGTCAGACCCACTTTCTTTTTGTTTTAATAGGTGGTTTTCTTGATCAAACTTGTTAACTGCAGTCCATTTTAGTACTGATGAATTTTTCGCTTTTTCTAACCAGTCATACAAAATATTTTCCAATTCTAGCTGAGTATCTGCAGCCTCTTCTTCTTCTATAGCTTTTACACGGGAACAAATCTTTTTCATCAAGTTCCGTACTTCAGCGCGTAAGTCATTTTCCAAAATTCTTCTTGCGCTATCATTAGGATAAAATGCAGGGATCATTAACCTAACCATTGAGATTAAAGCTGAATGTAGTGCCCGATCCCTTGCCCTTGAAGCAAACGGTGTGACACTCGAACTCTCTACATGTCTATAGAATGAGCTATGATAAGTTTGAAATTTTTCATAATGAGAGCGGTCGCGGGGTCTAGTCCAATTATATAATGTAAAAACGATACCTGCAGCTCCATCCCCCCTCCCCACTCGACTCGAAGCTTGTATATATTCTGATGTATTCTTTGGCTGGCCATTTACGATCATTGCACCCAATCTTGAAACATCAACACCTACAGAAATCATATTCGTCGCTAAGACTGCATCTATTGGCTCACTATTACTTTGTGTAGAAGTTGGCCACTCAACTGATAGCTCGTCCAAGATTTGAGGTATTTCAAATGGAGTTAACTTACTCGTTAATTCACTAAAGCGGGATATTTTCCTAGTATTTACTCCTTTATCTATAGACATTACTTCTAAATACTTAGGGACATCATCCTCTAAAAGTAGCAAGGAACTTCCAAGCTCTCTCATACTGTTAAAATACATGACTAAAGTATAAAAGTTATCGCGTACTTGCTTATCTGTATACTCCGTCGCTTGAAAACAGTTTGCTGCTAATCTTGAAAGAGTATGCTTTGGAGAGCGCCCTTGAGCGTGGATTCCAACATATTGCCTACCGGGATCATTTTTATTACTTTGATAAAAGTATGAATTATCTACATCTATACAAGGGGGTGGAAACTGCATAGATACTCGATTAAATAATTTTTTTACCTGAGCTTCTGCTCGTCGGATAGTAGCTGTCGAGCCAACTATTTTTACCTTATTGTTAATACTGGCAACTTCATCGATAGCAGTTTCAAACAAGGCTGTTACTGTGCCTAGAGAGTCACTTATTAAATGAAGTTCGTCTTGTATAATTAGCTGCAATGGCGCAGCTTGTGTATTTCTACCCAAAAGCTTTGCCATCTCAGGTGTAAATGGCATGTTAGCAAACTTATCCACAGTGCCAATTAAAAATGTTGGAGGTGAGTCATATATTTCTTCATCGATGACCTTTAAAGGTAAAGGTGTTAACTCACTATTAAATATACAGCTTGAACCACTACACCAAGTAACTAGCCTGCTATTTTTAATACTTTGCTGTTCTGTAGTTAATGGAGAAGCACATACAGGGCAGCTTTGAAGAGGCAAAGTAGTTTCAGTATCATTACTTCCCGTACTTAGCAAATCCTGAGCTTTGGCTAAGCTATTAGGGGTTGCCCCCCCACCAACAAACAAACCTATATCAAAATCTTTATATTCATTAAGTTCTGAAATGTGCCTCTTTATTATATTTGCAGCACAAATCATCAATGCAGCTCTTTCAAACTGCTGAATAGTTAATAGTCTAAGCGTATACCTTGTTATAACAGCAGTTCCTGCAGCCTCTTCTTTAGAAGTAGCAATTAAATAACGGTAGAAAATAAGTAATGCTGTAAGACCTAAATAAGCTTCTGTTTTCCCTCCTCCTGTCGGAAACCATATTAGCTCCATTACATTACGATCCTCATGATGTTCATCAACTGAAGAGGGTGTAGAAAGTAAAATAAATGCTAATTGAAAAGGTCGCCATTTAGGTTCAAAATTAAATTGACCTCCTTTTTTAATCACGCTCAGTTCAATGTTCTTTTGTATTGTCAGATTAGCAAGTTGGAATGCTTGAAAAACTCGGTTATTACTTTCTAATAGTTTTATGCCTTCTTTAATCCGTTCACATTGAATAAAACAGTTATTAATACTTTCTTCAGCTACTTCTTTTATTTTCGTTTTTCTTCTTCCTTCAAAATGTTTAAGAACTTCTGAAAGAGATGATTTTTGTTCGTTTATCCATTCTTCATAGAGCTCTGGTAACAGCTTAAGCTCTTTAACAAGCTCGCTCTTTGATGATCGGCCTAAAAAATCCATAGACAATATATTAGTGTTTTTTAAGTCAGAAATGTCCGGAGATGCTTTGTAAACGATACTTCTTGGTATCCAGCTGGAAGATATACATCTAGGTTTAGTTTCATCCCACTCAACAGCGCAACCATGGCCAGTAGCATAATGAACATAGTTACGGTAAATTAACTCATGCTGCCAAAATTCAGGATCGCTATTAGACATGTTATTACGCGTAGGGGCTTCAACTAAAGATTCTGTGTTAAATGTAATTTTACTTTGATAGAGTACCCCCTCACCATAAAGTGAAGTCTTATGCTTTTGATTAACAAGTGAAAAGGTCAAAGATAACACCCCCCTAACGTCTTTCACTTTCAAATATAAAACCACATTATCAGCTTCAAATAAGAGGTTATCCGCTCCTAGTTCCTTAAAATTTAAATCTTGCTGGTGATAAAATGGTTTCCTAACCCACAAGGATTCACCTGCCCTTTTTTCTTCATCATATACCGCCCAGCTAAGCTCAATAGAAGCATGTTTAACATCATTACTTACAAAGCAAGTAAACCCTATAGCTCCTTGATGAGATGCATTTGCTAAGTCCATAAAACCATCACTGGTTTCTATATCACCCTCACGATCTTCATCATAATCTTCAAGTTTTACTTTTTCACCTGCAGGCCAGATCATTCCTGTATGATAAAAATCCCATGGAGCGACATCCAGCTTCTCTTTGCTTTCGTATGGCCCAACCATTTGTCTACAAACTTCAGATAAATACTTTTCTCGTGAATCAATATTTTTGTTGTTCATTGTCGAAACTCCCATAATCCTTGGAATAGTGGTATGTTAATTAAGCAAGTAGGGCCAAGTAATAACTCTAAACTTCTACTATTACCTGTATAAATAAATGTAGAGAAAGCCTTTGGGATTAGCTCCATGTTATTTGCCTTACCGTTACGAATATATTCTATTTTTTCAAGCCTAGGCATCCTATAAACTTTTATTTTTATATTTGCTGACACGACAGCAACAACATAAACTTTCTTATTTTCAGAGAACACTTCAAAGCGAATAGAATTAGACATGCATGCAATTAAGTTAGTTTTTGAGATTTTTTCTGTTTCACAAAAAAAGCTTTCCAGCTCAATTTCTTTTATCCCTTCAAGGAAACATGAGCTTTTATACATATATGGACTTATGCTGTTTCGTCTGTATAAATTAGGAAAATTATTAAAGTTGATAAAATAAAATGAATATTCAGCTCTGGTAGCTGCTACATAAAACTCATTTAAAGCATCGCTATTACTTTCGTAAAGCTTCTTCGTTTCATAATATGCGACAAAAGGGTACTGTAACCCTTTTGCTTTATGGACTGTACTAATAGTGATTTTGGGGTGTTTAGAATTCAACATAACTCCCCCTTGCTCCTGCAAGGCAGTTACAAGCAAATCAACCTGAATAGTCCCTTCATTATAAACACCCAATTTTTGCAAATATTCTAATCTCGTTTGGTAACTGTTATACTTGTCTTCTTGACACTTTGCTATGAAAGTAGCCTCTGACATAGTTCTCTGCTTCCAAAAGGAAAAAATATTAAATATCCAACTTGGAGCTGGAATTCTTTCGCATCCAAAGTTTATTGAGCAGGGAATACCAAGATCAGTCAAGTTCTGTTCAATTAACAAACAATCTATATTGCGAGAACATAAAATTGCACCTGGTTTATTTTCAAATAAAAAGGGTTTTACTTCCGCAAAGTCAGTACCTTTTATAACAAAAGGGGGACTTTTCTGTAACTCATTCCTTAGAGAGTGAACTAATTTAAGCTGTTTATCTGTCTTGAAACGATAACTTCCAGAAAGCTGTACCTCTATTAATTTTCTTTTAGTCAAAGCTCTAAATTTTTCATAGAAGTTGCGATTTGTCGTATCATTTCGGCCTGCTATCTGAAAGTTCATAATTTGTTGAAATGGATCACCTAATAGGCTAACAGCTCCCCCCTTTTTTAAAACAAACTTTGTAAGTGCCAAAACTAAATCAGCTCGACAGCTTACCAAGTCTTGATACTCATCAATATAAACCCATTTAACTTCATCTAAGATCTTATTTCCTCCTAGATAATGATTCATTAATATCGACTTTACTTTTCTAATATTGTTATCAAACTCATCTTTTGGAGCCTCATTAAATTGACTTAGTAATACCTCATATGAGAATGAATCAAATGTCATCACCTTCACTAAATCTAAGCTCTTTCTATTGGAATGTTCAAGTAAGGTGGCTATTCGCTCTCTTAGCTCATTAACTGCATTTCGAGTAAAACTTAATACCAGTATCTTTCTAGCATCAAAATACTTATCCAATTGCGAGAGGTGGTGCTCTAATCGGTATACTAAATTATGGGTTTTTCCACATCCAGGAGGTGCTTGTAAAATGATACAGCTACTTATAGGTAAGCTGATAAAGGAACCTTTATCTTGCTCTTTAAAAGCTATCGGCTCAACTAAGCCATCACGTAGTACTGATTGAAGAGACAGTAACTCATCTTCAGACAAGTTATGAAAATCATGAGCTTTTTTACTCAGTAACTCATTGACGGTCGGTCTTAAACTAAGGCTTATCTCTGCTTTCTCTTTTAATTGAGAAAACGGCTCATCTAAATTAATACTCTCAAGCAGAGTAGTGCCAACATAGTTTTGATTTAACGGAGCTTTATCTGAAGGTATATATTTAAATTCACTTTCTATTTCATCGTCACCTTTAAGTGACTCTCTAAATAGAGATCTAACTTCTTCAAGTTCCTGATATTGTTTTTCCGTTAGCCCTTGAAAGTCTTTTTTTAGCAGCTTATCTTTTTTAAAACCATGAACATGGGCAACTTTTAAAATTAAATCCCTATTTTTTTTAGGCACATCGTTTATGTTAAAAGTTCCTTTAGCCATTTAAAATCCTTTTAAAATACTTATTCAACATTTAAAACTTTAAAGAAGTGCTCAGGGCAAAGTTTTGTAGGTACTTCAGCTTCAGTCGGCATCATGCCTGTCCCCCCTAATACAGTCTTAGCACCAATCCTTTCGATAAACTTATCAAAGTTTATGACTCTCCATGCTTTCAGCCGCCTCTCATGTTGATTATTGATTTCTCTAATGACGTAATAAACAGGCAAACTAAAAGCGTTAGACAATTTCGCTAAGCTTATAATTCTCCTTGTATCCATACCAAAACAGCCGTTTTTACTCTGATCTTTCTCTTTTACTTCCACTAAGGTCCATCTTTTTAAACGCTCAGAGTAAACAAACAAATCAATATCTAAAGGAGCCCCTCGTTTATTACGTAGAGAACAAAAGCCGTCTAGAATAACTCGACTTAAATAAAGCTCAATCAAGTCAGCTAACTTAAAGTCCACAAGTTTATTTAAATAATGTTCTTTTAAGCTAGCAGGTATGGGTCTTGGCTTTTTCAGAGAGAATTTAAAACCTGTACAATTAAGAAACTGCTGGAAACTAGATAATGCTAAAGCGCCATTCTCAAATTTAAATACTCTTAGTGATTGAGGAACTGGAAGGTCGACAAATTCCTTACCCTCTATATCTGCTCTCAGAGATGCCCACTCTTCAAAGGCTTCTGTTTTATTGTAAGAGAAAACAAAAGCCCCTTTGCTTGCAAGGTCCGCAACACTGCATAGGTGTTGATACAAGAATTCATCATTAACGTTTGTAGAAAGTGTAATATAAACTGAGTTGTAAAAACTATCAGACGAGCTTGTTAAAGGGATAAAAACCCCACCAGGCCTCGTAGTTAACCCTTTCCTCCTAACTATATCTTCATAAAAGGCTAGCTCCCCATTGAACCCATTATATCTATTTTTATATTGTACCTCCCCAATGACGTTACAAGATAAAAGCAGGTCCAAGTTTCTTAGTATTGTTTCCTTCAAATGCACCATTAATTCCATTTTAGAAAATTCATCCAACGTTAAGGTTGCCCATACTCAGCCTACATGTCAATTTCTTCCCTGCTACTTACTTTTTCAAATATCCACTCATCTACTTCTGACTCAACCCAAGCTACTGACCTAGCACCTAAGGATACTTGCTTGGGAAAAGTACCCTCAGCAATAAATTTATAAATGCTTGAATGACCTAATGATGTTTTTTGCATGACTTCTTTCAGTTTAATTAAACGCATGGAATTTCTCCGGTTGGTTATTTATACATAACCTTTCCGGGGGCAGTATTTTTTTACGCCTTCCAAATGAAAAACTTACACATATACATCACTAACTTGCATAAACCACTTAAGAGGAATTAATAATGCAAGGTCAACAGTCGTTATATGAATTCAAGCATC
>Ga0070724_10001294_pt1 | contig 15233 bp, 16 predicted proteins | sample tdDd001_FD_67278 | JGI IMG/M metagenome (GOLD analysis project Ga0070724, IMG submission 67278) | Marine sediment microbial communities from the Atlantic coast under amendment with organic carbon and nitrate - tdDd00.1 | ecosystem: Environmental > Aquatic > Marine > Coastal > Sediment | place... | reverse complement strand
CAGCAACAGGCAATGGATACCAAAGAAGAAACACAGGCCGCTCAACATGCTCTTGCAGAAATCAATGATGCAATCGAAGTCATCAACGACATGAACAATCAGATAGCTTCCGCCGCTGAGGAACAAAGTGCAGTAGCAGAAGAAATCAACCGCAATGTTGTCGTTATCAATGATACCGCCACGGATGTTATGGATAGCATGAGCTCTTCACTCATAACCAGTGAAGAACTCGCAGAGAAAGCAACCGATCTACATAAAGAGCTAAATAAATTTAAAACCTAAATCTCTGTATCAAAAATTTAATCTATTCATCAAAGCGGCCAGTTATTTCTGGTCGCTTTTCAATTCTCACCGCTAAACCCAAACTACCTCAGAATCAACATTCAGCCGATACCACCCGGTACGATTCATTGCTATTTAGGAGCTTGTTATGAGGAAAGTCACTCTGTTGACCCTCGCTATCAGCTCCCTTGCTTCCGGTATAACCACCGCCGCTTTCGCCTCTGCGGATACTGATATTGTACGAGCCTCTCGTATCTTCTACCCGAATGCCGATATCAATGATAGGTTACATCGATAAGATGACATACAGCGAAGCCATTTAATACGCCAGACAGGCACGAATCGGCGGCTACAATGATTGGCGGATACCGAGTATCAAAGGGCTCTATTTACAGATACTGTTTGACGGCCAAGATCCAAGCAGGCTCGACGGTAACAAAGGCAGCGTCTAATCGACAACTATATACGCTGTGTCAACAGTGATGATACAAAGTTTTTTCAACAGCCCGAACTCGCTATACGTGAGCCAGTGTCCTACTCCTTGAAAGGCGACGAAGTACCAACAGAGATGCAACGAGGAAAGCCGGAGGAAAAACAGCATCGCCAGAGCAGCATGCGCAAGTAAAGCCATACATAATAACTGCCAGATGAATACACCGCATGGCTTGATGAAGGGCCAATATCTGTCCATTGGGCAAACCAAGACTTATGTACCAGCCAAACGACCAATTTAAATCTTAGCTTTTATGATGGCTCGTCCATGGCATTGAAACTAGAGCGGTAGCGTAAAAAAAAGACTCAAGTTTACCCGGCATTAATAAACTGCCGGGTTCGCACTAGCCGGAATTATAACCAGAAAGGTACACTGAAAGACTTATAACCAGAATGTCGCAAGAGAAAGGTTGACCCAGTTTAACTTACAACTGCTGTCACATATATCCCAAGGCCATAAGCAACATGAGCGGCCATACTACGTAAGCACACCGATAACTGTGCGGTTGTTTTTGAGGCGGCGACTCCCATACCAAATGCCGGTTGCATAATAAAAAATGGAACAACTATTGTCACAATACCGGTCGACAGAGCGGCTCCGATTGTTGGCATTCGTAGCCACTCTTCCCCCCAGAAGATAATGTGCATGAACGCAAATATAATACCGATACTGTAATGTAACACCCACCCTATTGCCTTCTCAGCCTTAACCTTATCTGCACTCGCAATAGAGCCATGAAAGAACTGTCCTTTTAACATCAATCCAGCCCAGCGCCCAACAAGGGCATAATCCAAAGAGGGAAGTTTAAACAACAGCTTCTGTAATATTGCCCAGGCATCCATACATAGTGTTGCCCCAATACCAATCCACACCGCATCGATCCATAACGAGAATGTCATCAGATTCTAGTTCCTTATATTGTTAACTATTTCACGTATTGATAGAGTGGCGAAATGATACAACTTGAAGTCAACTTTAGGTCAAGCATGAAATATCTTGATATCGGCAAGGTCGCTAAACAGTCTGGATTACAGGCCTCCGCACTTCGTTATTACGAAAAGCTAGGATTGATTAGCTCTATTGGTAGAAAAGGGCTCAGAAGACAGTATAAGCATGACGTATTGGATAAATTGACTCTAATTACGCTTGGGCGCATGGCTGGATTGTCACTGGAAGAAATCTCCAATATGTTTTCTTCCCAAGGGGAGCTAACGGTAGATCGCAACATGCTTACCCATAAAGCCGATGAAATTGACCAAACCATTAAAAAGCTGGAGCTCATCAGCGATAGTATGCGCCATGTAGTGTCATGTCAGGCTGATAACCACTTAGATTGCCCTTCATTTCAGAAGCTACTGAAATCAGTTAAACATCATCCGCAATCTTGATGGGACGAGCATAGGCGATAAATGACTAAGCAACCCGTTGACAAATAGCCTCTACCACCTGCTCGCTGTCTTTCATCCACATGGCATAAGATACCGGCAGCACTTCAAGCCCTGCTCGGGAGAGCATTTGGTAAGTATCTAAATCAAAAGAAGTTTCAAACTCACCACGATAACCAATAAGGTCGATGCCAAGGATCTTACCGTCATATTCGCAAACTATATCGACATCCTGCCCAGCGATTTCAAACCCGATCCAGACCGACATACCGAGTTCCTCAAGCCGTGCTTTTAGTACGCCGGTAAATGTACATGCTTTCGCATGCATTGATTTCGCAACCTCTTCCTGGTGGTCAAATTCCAGATAATGGCGGAACAAGTTGTTCGGGCTTAAATCTTCAGGAGCCAGTGAATGAATGATGATCTGCTTTTCTTTCGCTCGTGTGACGGCGACGTTAAACGCGGCTTCCTGATTCAGGTAAGCCGCTGCACGCATGGATTGCGCATCAACAGCCATAGACAAAATCATGACGTCCCTCTCTTCACCCTGAAACCCATATGGCGTCGCGACTCGTACATCAAAGGCATATAATTCATCGAGAGAAAACTGTTTGCTGACGGCGTTCTCAATGAATTCAGCCTGATCACGATATGGAGAGATCACCCCAATCGTAGGCTTTATCGGCGCATCTCTGTACCGTTCAAAATGCAGGGAGAGATGCTCGATAACTGTATTTTTCTCGACGGTATTTCGTCCGGTTGCTGTTCGCTTACCGTCAACACGTTTGAAAAAAAGCGCAGGCTGGGCCGATACACTCGGCCGCGACTGCATAACTTTCAAGCGCCCGCTATAGAATTGGGCATTACTGAACGCGATCAAAGCCGACTTACTACGGTACTGTTCATTCAGAAATGCTACACAGGCTTGCGAGCCTAAGGAGTCTGAAACGACATCAAGCAATGATTGATCGCGGTAACTATATTTGACTGGCGTATTTTCAGTAAATCCGCTCTGCTTCCACAATGCCGCCTGTTTGGTTTTAGACAGAAATGAGACATGCCTCAGCTGTTTTGCATCACCAACAACCACCGCACGTTTTGCCCTATGCAGCGCAGGCAATGCACTGGCAATATCACATTGGGTTGATTCATCAAAAATTACCAGATCAAACATAGACTCGGAAAATGGCAGCGACTGACTCAGTTCATCAACCGTCACAAGCCAAATAGGAAACGCTTCAAGTACTGCCTGAAAATCAATTTTCGCAAAGCGCTCTGCCTGAGTCTTTGAATTCATGGCTTTTAACGCGCTGTTGAAATCATGAAGTACTTGTCTGCGCGTGTTTAACAAACCATGGAGCTTTTCTGCCCGGTACACATTAACGTATTCCATGGCTATCTGTTGGAAAGCCAGACGATGTTCAGACAGCGATTGATGACTTTCCCATAGATTATGCTCATCTTTCAGTGAATGGTATACATTCGCTATCCCTTTTTTCAGCCAGGAACCGCTATTTTCTCCACCAGCATAGCGCGCTGCCCATAATGCACGTTCAAAAGCTATTTGATGCTTTTCAACCAGTTTCCGCACCTGTTTAACCTGCTTCTTCGTGGCTTTCGCTGAATGTTCGCACTCGACACCTTGGTACAAAATAGAATCAAGATATTGGCGCATCGTTTTTACAAAACTCAACGCGTTGGTATGAACAAAGCCGCTTTGCAAGCCAAAATCATTTTTTAGCTTCTTACCTATAACATCAATAGCCTGCTCTGTTTTCGTCACAATCAGTACCGACTCACCGTTCAGCATACGATCAATAGCTGTCGCTGAAATGGTAAAACTTTTTCCCGTTCCTGGCGGCCCCGCAATAACACTCAACGGTAACGATGCAGCATTCTCTAAGGTTTGTATCTGTGCCTGGCTCAGCTGATAACTGAGCAAATCAATGGATGTTTTCGGTTGCTTAGTTGACTCACCCATAGCCCCGAAGATGCTCGTCACTGGTTTAGCATACTGCGGCTGCTCAACAAGCTGATTGAGTTCATGTAAAACCCCTCTAACCCCCCGGCTACGATCCGCCAAAATCAGCATGCTGACACAGGCGATTTTCACTGTCTTGGTAGGCTTCTGACGAAAGAAATCTTCTCCGTCAATGAGTTGCGGCCACCTTGCCAGCTCATCCAAATCCTTGACTTGCGTATATTCACGTAGCCAGCTGGTAATAAGTGCTATTTTTTCACAAGTGATCGGAAACACCGGTATAGGGAAAGTATCAACGACTGTGGTTTCCAAGTGCGGCTTTATCAATAGTCGAAGTACATCAAGGTTAACTCGTATATCGGAAGTATCAATGCTAGCGCAAAGATGATCAGCCTCATCATGAGACAACGTAGCAGGCAGATACAACAAGGGAGCCGCGATATTGCGCTGATTTGAAAAGCCGGTTTTGACATCAAGCAGCCCTTTGATCATGAAGCAGCCATAGATTAATCGCCTTTCCCGACGGAAGATATCTGACTGTTGGGAAAGTACGTTAGCCTCATTCTCAGCGACGGGTAAACGCGGCAGAGTATCAGTTAGCAGCAGCTCCTCGTCTTTGATATAGAGCTTTCTGTCTTGTCTTACTCGAGTGATGTTGGCAATAGACAAATCATTACTGTCAGCACGATAGCAACGACGAAAGTATTCAATATAGGGCTTAAGAGTTGGCACAATCACTTCCGAGTAACTAACGAGGAAAATAAATAGAACATTTACATCATTCGAGATCAAGGTTCGAACTCAAACTTCTAATCCAAATTTACAAGCTATCAACGAGTCATGTCATAAAATGAAAGGATCCTGAACTCTTCAAGTTAATGCTGAGGGGCAAGCTCATAATCTGGGTCTATCTTGTTTCCCAATACCATCATCCAGATACTAGAGAATAATACGATTAAGCCAAGGATAATAAAGCCGTACTCGATGGCATCAACATGTGCAAGGAAAGCAATCAATACGTAACTCAAACTTTGAACCAGCGTTGCGAACATTCCCAGGCCACCATCCACTCGGCCTCGTTGCGACATTGGGATTGTGTGGTGCATCCAATTTGTTCTGGCAATTCGGTTTAGTGCATTAAAAAAGCCAAAACAAAGCGTTAGAACAACAATATACAGAGGCTGCATCACCCCGCTCATTACCAGTAACGTTATAGCGAGAACAACCATGGAGTACTGCATTATATAGCGATGTGATTTCGCGGCGAGTATCCGTGATACCAGTAACCCTGTCATCAATGAGCCAAGGCCAAATGCGATATTGTAATACGCAACCCAATCACCTGAGATGTTTAATTCGGCAAACCAGATAGGAATTAATTTTCCTAAAAATGTGAGTACAGGATAAGACAAGCATGAAATGAGTATGAAGCCATAAAACGTTGGCTGTTGGGCAAAAATGACTTTGATCTCTTTAACCTGGTTCATGAATGGAATTTTATGCGATTGCCTAACCTGTCGATTATAAGGGGTTATCACATAGCTAAACGTTGCAATCCCAGATGCCATCGCGGCAAATAACGCAAATTCTACAATGCCCCACCATTCAAGTAAGAAAATGCCTAAAGCACCGGCCCCCAATGTCGTCCCTTGCATAACAATTTCCTGATAACCGGAAATTTTTGCGTATTCTTGTTGGCCATAATTTTCCTGGGTGAAAGCATTGTTAGCATTCCAAGCAACATTACTTGATACCCAAAATACTAATTGTGAAAACGCTAATACCCAGTTCGAACCCAAGTCAAACCAGTAAGCAATGCAAACCAATATCGCTGTCGTTGATTGAACCGCTTGCACCTGGATCAAAATTGCCTTCCGAGAGTGCCTATCTGTAAGAGTAGAGAAAAACGGAGTGCAAAGAAATGATGAGACCGTACAAACGAGCGCTGTTAATGCCACAAATGTACCCATATCAGGCTTTTGCAGCATGATCCAAGGCAACGCCATCATGAACAAACCAGAACTGATACCATCAAAAAACCGTCCTGATAAATATGGAATCGTTTTATTTTTCATTGTTCTTCCGTGTGATTTAACTAATTCACTGTTACTCTAGAACCTCAAGTTAACTTGAGGTCAAGATTTATTTAAGGAAGGTTTCACATGGATATGAGTGTTGGAGAAGTCGCAAAACGAGCCGGTGTTAGCGTAGCAACCCTTCATTTTTACGAAGAAAAAGGGCTCATTTACAGCTCCAGAAATCAAGCAAATCAACGTAGATATGATCGCCAAATTTTGAGAAGAATTGCCGTCATTAAAGCGGCACAAAATGTTGGTTTAACGCTACAAGAAATTTCTCTCGAACTCGGACACCTCTCCAAGCACAAAGCACCGAAGAAAAAGGAATGGGAACAACTCGCACAAACTTGGCACCAGAAACTAGAAGACAAAATTCAGAGCTTAAGAGCCTTACAAACCCAACTGGGAAGCTGTATACAATGCGGCTGTTTATCTCTGGAAAGCTGCGCTTTATATAATCCGGAAGATTCACGCGGAATCCAACAAGCAGGAGCAAAACTAAGTCATCCAGACGCGTAGAGCGATCTGTGTTTCTTCAGGTAATAGAGGCTTATCACCAAGCCCATGAAAAAACCCGTTATATGCCCTAACTTAGGATGATGGGCATAAATCAGATCCAACAACAAAGCGGGGATCACAGCAAAGGCAACAGCAAGCTTTAGTGAAAGTGACGTGTTAATTTTGCGCCATGAGACCAACAAACCAAAAGCAGCAACACCGAATATGGCTTGCGATGCTCCGGTCCCAAGGTTCCATGGTGCCTCAACAGTAAGCGTACTTATCAAGGATCCAATTGTTCCAGATATAAACCAAAGAACAAAGAAGCGGGCAGAACCAATATGCTTTTCTAGAATAAAACCCAGCAATGCAAAGGATAGTACGTTAAACAACATATGGATCTGCTTCACATGAATTAACGGAGCCACGAATAAGCGCCACAATTCTAAGTTCCAAAGGTGATCAAATGTAACGCCACCATATGGCTCAAGCTGAACTATTTTAATCGCTCCAAACAAAGATCCGCTTATCTCAAAATTAACATATAGCGAACAGACTAATGTAAAAAGTGATATCACTATTGTGATATAGGGATGATTTTTAAATTTCACTATCTTCCTATGAAAACTAGCCGAATTTAAATAATTCTACCCTTTAAGTATCACAATTATTGTCATAGATATGTAAGTCATAATACTTATTACTCTTATATTTAGCCCCTTCAAAGCTCAACGTCATCTTAATCTAAAGCCTCATCATCTCTTAATGTGAGTACTTCAAAACCTGTTCTTGTAACAAGTATGGTATGCTCACTTTGAGCAGATAACTTTTTATCACGGGTTACAACAGTCCAACCGTCATTCTTGGTTCTTGTTTTCGGAGTTCCCTGGTTAATCATAGGTTCTATAGTGAACGTCATCCCTTCTGTTAACATTAACCCAGTATTAGGTATTCCATAATGTAGAACTTGCGGATCTTCATGCATTTTTCTTCCAATACCATGGCCACAGTATTCTCTGACTACACTGTATCCATGAAATTCAGCATGCTTTTGAATTGCATGCCCAATGTCTCCAAGCTTGGCTCCGGGCTTAACTTGCCTTATACCATGCCACATTGCCTGATAAGTGACGTCAACAAGCTTTCTAGCCAATGGGGATGCATCTGGCATAACGTACATTTTACTAGAGTCAGCAATAAATCCATTCTTTTCTAAAGTAATATCAATATTGATAATATCTTTGCTATTTAAAAGTTGCGTACTATTGGGTATACCATGACAAACCACATCATTGACTGAAGTATTAAGCGCATACTGATAACCATACTGCCCTTTACTCGCAGGGCGAGCGTACAGCTCATTTTCTATAAACGCCGCTACACGATCATTGATTTCCAACGTTGAAACATTTGGCTTGACGTACGCGTCGAGCATTTTGAAAACTTGAGCCAATAATTTGCCGGAATGACGCATGAGTTCGGCTTCTTCGGCTGACTTTATCTTCACTCTACTCATGGTTGCTGACGCCCCCTGACAGATTATTCAGAGATACTTCACCACACTTCATCATATCAGCAACTAACTCATTGAAAGTCATTTGTGGATTCAGTTCAGCCTTCAAACCAATTTTTATCCAAAACTCCGCTTGTGCGTTAATTGAGCGAGACATAACAGCACTCGCTTTTCGAATCTCTTCATGTAGCTCATCTGAAATTTTTACAATACCCATAACACCACCTATATATGAAACATATACGCAATGTACATAATTCATATACACAGTGCAACCAGTAGAAGGAATGGGAAACTTTGGGAATTAAATGTAGACTGATAAGAACCACACAAAAAAGCTTTTAAATCATAACATTAACCAGTTTATATTGGCATTTCATTGGCTATAAGCATAATTTTTCGCAAGCTTTTCAACCAACTCCTTTAATGACTCCAATGACTTTTTATTGAAGGTGTCAATTCTGATTACAGTTTCATCCCACTTATCATATTCTCGATTTTGTACTTGATGCCAAGTAGGAAGCTGCATGTTCTCGGTAGTGCACTCCCGACTGTCTACTCTATATTTATGTTCATTTTTATCAGAGCAATACACTTCGATGTTCACATAGTTTGCATTGGTTGCGGTAGCTACTGCTTGCCATTCAGCACGAGTGAGAGCAATAGGATTACATGAATCAGCTATCACGCTATGACCTATAACCAAGTTATCACGAGCCAACCGATAGCTTAACCGATACCCTTCACCTTCGACCTTATAATTGCATAAATCTCTTAAGCCTTGCTCAACAGTATCTATTCGGATGTAGAACGCTTTTATTTGTTGGGATAACAAACGGGCTAATGTTGTCTTCCCCGAGGCTGGCAGCCCTGAAAAAATATACAACGTAGGATTGTTCATAATTTTACTACCCACATCTAACACTCTCTATTCCGTCCCAAAATTGTTGTTATGAAACAGTCGTTTTATAACTAATTCAGCATTGTAATTTACAGCTATAACTATGCGCAATTTCAATAATAAAATCAGCAGTAAATGAACACGCGAGCGATCATGCGAGTATCAGCATTCAATATTTCACTTTGCAGGCAGTATTTTTGTCATAAACACCTTATTTTCATCACGCTCATACTCCTTCCAACCTAAATACGAATAAAGAGCGATGTTTTCAGTCATGTTGACGTGTGTGACCAACCGAATTTCATCATGTCCACGCTGTTCGGCCTGCTTTTGGGCAAGTTCAATCAGGCCTCGTCCCAGGCCATGACCTTGAAACTCTGGATTTACGGCAACATTAGCTATCGTTGTGTAATTATCGCTAAAAATAAGAACAAGACCGCCAACCAGAATGTCATCAGTGTATGCCACCCACACCGGATATAGTCGGATCTCTTCTTCATAATCAACCAGCATGGGGGGCAGATCTTGCCCCCCTAATTTGTCCTTATATTGGCTGTATGATTCGTACATACACTTAGCCAAAGCATCTGCATCAGATAAATTTGCGTGGCGGATGTACCATCTTTTTTTAATCATAGTTAACAAGCCTTATAGAAATACTCTGTCACGGAAATGGATAATGACAGCTAGCGGTATACATTGATTGTTTGACCGCTTAACAACATGTTAATCCTAGCTCACAGATGGCCAGTGAAATAGAGCCGAACTTAAGATAAAATCGGCAGATCTTTTGATCCGTAATCGGAGAAATAATGATGGAACATGCCCACAAGTTAAACGTCGATTACTTTGTTAACTTGTCATTTGACCAACAGAACCACATCGCCCACCACCCAGAGCACCGATTGGCCTTACTGACCAAAGGCGTTGTTGAAATGGTCTATGGGTCAAATATAACAATCGCTGCCCCTGCGCTGGTCATGATTCCTCCCGGAATACCTCATCGCCCCCTAAAAGCCGAGGACGCTGATATGTACTTGGTTTCTTTTTGTATTAGCTGTTTGGGAATTGATGAAGACAGTCTCTTAATGCAACCTTCTCGGCAAGTGAGAGATGGTGCTTTTCCGGCTGTGTCTGTAGCTCCCAATAGGCTTCCTCTATTGATTCAGGTTTTTGAAGCCTTGAGTGCCGAAAGTCAGCAATCAGGCGCTGAGTCAACACCGTTATTGCGCTCTTATCTTTCAATAATCTTCGGTGATCTCTACCGAGCTATGACTCTAAGTAATGACCAACACCCAATCAGCAAATTAGCGTCAGAAGCATTGAGGTTCATTCATCAAAATTGCCATAATGCCATTTCACTCAAAGAAGTGGCTGCAGCTGTACACCGCGTTTCCCCTCATGTGGCAACCGTAGTAAAAAAAGAAACGGGTTTTACGGTTGGAGAGTGGATCTGCCAAGCAAGAATAAAGAAAGCTTCTTACCAATTATCTCACAGTACTCTATCTGTTCAGGAAGTCGCTACCAAGTTAGGTTGGAAAGACGTCACGCATTTTATCCGGCAATTCAAAAAAGTGACGGGGCATACACCAGCCCAATGGCGGAAGAAACATGCAATGAATTCCAACAACTAAATCAGCAGGTCGTTGACTCAACGTCATCTTTAATCAAAACTACACATACTGTGCTTTCTTCTTTAAAAAGATGAAAGGAAGCGTGATTAAAAAAACCACGAATTCAGCCAACGGTATCGCCAGCCATACTCCCTTCAAACCAAATATTATTGGTAATACCGTCAAAAAAGCCGTTACTAACACAACGCCCCGAATAAGCGCTAAATTGGTTGCAATCTTCACTCGTTCTACCGATTGGAAGTAAGCCCCAAAGACCAAGTTTGCGCCCATAAAGACTGTGGCAATATAGAATAATCGCAGCGCTTGAGTTGCTAATTCGACTTCTTCCGGATTCACAACATTGAACAGTATTACAATTTCCCCTGCGAACAAATAAATAAAGGCGTAAGCTAACACACCTATCACAACAACAAATTTCAGTGAAAAATGGAGTAACTCTTCGATTCGTTGATGATTGTTAGCCCCGTGGTTATAGCCAAATACCGGCTGTGCTGAAAAAGCGACACCAACCATGAATTTCATCACGAAGAATAGCGTGAAGTTTATAGTTGCCAAAGCGGCTCCGGCTTCACTTCCTCCTTGGGCGATCGCTGCTTTGTTAAGCAAGGCAAAAGCCAATGCACCCGATATTTCTGAGATAAAGATTGGAAAACCTAATCCTAGAATTCGTCTTTGTTCAGGGTCGTATACCCTAAATACATAATTGCTAAACGAAAGATGCTTTTCCCCGAGGTAAAAATGATAACCCATGAATACAACAGCTACCGTTTGAGATATGCCTGTTGCAATTGCTGCTCCTTTTAGCCCCCACTCAAAAACGAGGACAAATAAGAGATCGAGCAAGACGTTCAAAATGCTGGAGATGATATTGGCATTACGAGAAATACGGGGGGAGTTGTTATTATTAACAAAGAAGCTAAAACTAAACCGTAAGAAGAGCGTAGGTAAAAACAACGCAAAATAGGTTAAGTATTCCTTTAGATAAGGTTGAATATCGACATTGGCCCCAAGCAATCCAACCCATGTGTCGACAAATGTCAACAATACACAAGCCAACGCAACGGATAGCAACACGGAAAAACTGCAGCTATAGTGGAAAATACGGTTAGCTCCAACTGACTGATTCTCACCCAGCTTGATTGCCACAACCATACTGCTTCCAATGCCAAACAACATGGCAAGTGAAATGGCGACCATCAGCACCGGAAAGCTCATGCTAATACCAGCTAACGCCATAGTGCCGACGCCATAACCCACGATAATACCATCGGCTACTTGGTAAGCCGCCATGGTGAGCATCCCGGTTATTGTCGGCCAATATAAATTGAAAAATAAACGTTTAATCGGATCCTGTCCAAAGTCCATGTCGCCCTCTTTGCTAATCGGTAAGGATTTAGGCAAGCACTTTAACTTTCAGCAGGCAGGTTTTGCAGAGCAGAAATTTAGTAAAAATCAGCGTATCTTTAGTTTGTAAGAGAAAAAAATAATCACATCGGTAAGAACGTAACAGTGAAGAGTGTTAGAAAGGTGAAAATACGATACACACTTCCCCTATTGTGTGTTTCGACTCAACATGACAATGCGCATCACCCACAGAAAAACCAGATACTTCAGAACCAACGGCGACAATTCTTCCTGCCACGCCCAGGCCAGCGATGACCCTTACTAATACACTATCAGGCAACAACTTTGGTTCTGTCCAGCCGTCTGTCCACTCTAACTCATCTGCTGAACCAAACTCTCTATAGATAAGGCCTTCACGATGTGCCTTCCTTGTATTCTCATGGTCCAATAGAACGAGGCTGTCTTTCCTAATGAAAAACAGCCGCACTTCCTAGTTTTTAAGCAATTGTATGTTACAAGTGTAGATTAAGGAAATTCAGTACTATCAATCAGTAATAACACGGTACCTAAATATGATACTGGCACAAAATCACCATCCAAAAAAGCGGCACTTTAATTTAAAGTTCTTCTTCATGAAAAGTGTATCTTATAGAATACTCTAACAATCCAATATCAAAGAGTCGTTCTAGTTTGCAGTCGGAAGTGATGAACAACTAACTTCAGCATAAGCAATATCAACATGAGAACCACCAACCAAACTGGCTAGCTTAGGGTAAAACCCATGAGAGGCTGCGGTTTTAACATGGTCAAGTTCAATTGTATAAACCTTCAAGCCAAGCATGTTTATTTGACTAGGAGTACAACTGCTTGCATTACCACTTTCAAAACAAACTGGATTCGTTATATTAATCTTACCGCAAGTTTCCTCTGATACTTTAATTCCCAAATTATCAAGCGTAGACCTAGGGGCTACAGGCAAACCTGCTGGTGATGAATTACCCTGGCTTGCATTAGTTACAGCACTAATATCATAGTAACCAGGGTCGAGAGTTCCAAGCTTGCTGGAAACTTGTGCTCCAGTCACTGTGAAAACTTTTGTCTTACCTTTAACAAGATCTTTTACATCATCATCACAGCCAGCTAGCGCCAGAGAACATAGTAAACACACAGTGCTCGTCTTTGCTAATCTTTGAAATAATTCTTTTTTCATCCTGTTCACCTACTCCCTTACATTTGAATCACTGAATCATATCCTCTGTCACTATCAATTTCAGTTTGGCTTTGTCTGGTTATATCGTGCTTTATTGGATTTTGTCGCCAAGCCATCAGATGTTCAGTGGTTAATGGAAGCGAATAAGTTCTGTTGTGGTAGGCTGTACTTACATAATCACATTGCTAGGTTAAACGCTTACTCGCCTATTTGGTTAAGGCTGCCATAGATATGCCAGAGATTTTCACACCAAAACTTGAAATATTGGGTAATGTGCAGTTGTGATGATCCCGAATTTGTTGCCCCATAGCATGATCTTTATCATGTGTCGTGTGAGCATCAGATACAAGGTCAACCGAATACCCAAGTCCTGCTGCACGCCTGATCGTTGTGTCAACGCAAAATTCTGTTGCATATCCGCAAACAACCAAATGCTCGATACCTTCTTGTTGTAGCGTCTCTTCAAGCCCTGTGTTCAAAAAAGAGTCTGGTGTAGTCTTACGTACAAACTTATCATCAGATTTAACAACTAAACCAGCTTGTAATTTCCACCCTTCACTTTCAAACTCAATGTCCGTATTAGGCTGTTCATGCTGGATGAAAATGACTGGATGCCCATTAATACGTGCCCAATCTGTTACCTGGTTGATTCGTTCAACCACTTCTTGAGCCTCATAGGGCCGAGGCATAGGGTCAAATAATACACTCTGAACATCTATTACCAATACTGCTGTTTTCATAAGGTTCCTTTTATTACTCTTAAATCCAAGCACCTCAAGCGGTTTGAAATTAGACTTGCTAACCAATATTCACTTTCAACAACAATGGTGGTTCATTCAATACAAAATTAGCCCAAATATGATCATAAACGTCCCTCTGCCCGGGAAACGACACCAAAGCTTTGGCTTCATTTAGCGAACACCAATGATATTCCGTGTGTTCCGTGTTTAATTATTGGATACTTGACTGAGCAACAACTTCACCAATCCCTTGCCAGAACTGCTCTACTGCTGGACGTGTTGCCCCTTTAGAACGATAGCAGACAATATCCAACGGGATTGCAAGTTCAGACCTTTCCGGAAAAGCTTGAACTAGTGTGCCTTGCTCCAACTCACTCTCAATGGCATGCAAAGGTGCCCATGCGACCCCCATACCACTAACAGCCATTTTAATTAGCGACTCGCTCAAGGTAGTTTCAAATACCTGCTCAAGTGGAAGCTGCATTTGCTCCGTTAATGGCGCGACAACATTAAACAAAAAAGTATGCTCGGAGTATGCCAAATATGGGTATTTTTGCCCTTCAGGATATTTTTCCAAAAGCTCTGGAGAAATCACCGGAATGATTTTTTCCTTAAGTACCAAGCGTCGCTCTACTTTGTCTTCGAGCAGAAAGGAAGGGCGCATCCCCTTGGTGTTATAGGCAAATAATATATCATTGGAATTATCCAGTAGTGCCTGAAAATGGTTGTCGATTCCCTGTACCGACGGATTGAGCGCTAAGCTGAGTCCTTCCAATAACGGTCCGGCTTGGCGAAATAAACGTGGCACCAAATTAATCGCAAAGGAATGCAAGCACACTATGCGAACCGAATTGTCTGTTTTGAGTGACGCCTGAGAAAAATCTTCTTTGGTAACTTTGATCATTTCGAGCAGATTTTCGACATAGGGAACAAACTTTTTGCCATGTTCGGTCAACGTTATCGGGTAAGAGGTGCGATCGAATAACGGCACCCCAACCCACAGCTCCAAAGCTTGGATCCGGCGGCTAAACGCCGACTGGGTGACATGTCTAGCTTGAGCTGCCGCAGAGAAGTTGCCTAACTCCATCAGACTCATAAAGTCATCTAACCATTTGAATTCCATACAAATACCCTCAAACACCAACACCTATGATCTGAGCGAATACTATCATTC
>Ga0070724_10001292_pt1 | contig 15261 bp, 16 predicted proteins | sample tdDd001_FD_67278 | JGI IMG/M metagenome (GOLD analysis project Ga0070724, IMG submission 67278) | Marine sediment microbial communities from the Atlantic coast under amendment with organic carbon and nitrate - tdDd00.1 | ecosystem: Environmental > Aquatic > Marine > Coastal > Sediment | place... | reverse complement strand
ACTTCGCGCCACATCAGGCCTTCCATGATGCCGGTCACCCACATGGATGCGGCGTACAGGATGATACCGATCGTCGCCAACCAGAAGTGCCAGGACACCAGGCTCAGCGAATACAGGCGTTCCTTGTTCCACAGTTTGGGAACCAAGAAGTACAGCGCACCAAAGGTGATCATACCGTTCCAGCCCAACGCACCCGAGTGCACGTGACCGATGGTCCAGTCAGTATAGTGCGACAGCGAGTTCACAGCGCGGATCGACATCATCGGGCCCTCAAACGTGGACATGCCATAGAAGCCGATCGAGATAACCATCATACGGATGATCGGATCGGTACGCAGCTTGTCCCAGGCGCCCGAAAGCGTCATCAGACCGTTGATCATACCACCCCAGGACGGCATCCACAGCACGATCGAGAAGACCATACCCAGCGTCGAAGCCCAGTCAGGCAGCGCGGTATAGTGCAGGTGGTGCGGACCAGCCCAGATATAGATGAAGATCAGTGCCCAGAAGTGGATGATCGACAGTTTATAGGAATAAACCGGACGCTCGGCCTGCTTCGGCACGAAGTAATACATCATGCCCAGGAAACCCGCAGTCAAGAAGAAGCCCACGGCGTTGTGGCCGTACCACCACTGCGTCATGGCATCTTGAACACCCGAGAAGACCTGAACCGATTTGGAACCGAACAGCGACACCGGGATCGACATGTTGTTGACCAGGTGCAGCAGGGCAACCGTCAGGATAAACGACAGGAAGAACCAGTTCGCCACGTAGATGTGACGCTCTTTGCGCTTGACGATCGTGCCTACGAAAACGGCCAGATACGACACCCACACGATGGTCAGCCAGATATCCACGTACCATTCGGGTTCTGCGTATTCTTTCGACTGGGTTGCGCCCAGGATGTACCCGGTTGCGGCCAGCACGATGAACAGGTTGTAGCCCCAGAACACGAACCAAGCCAGATTTCCGCCCCAAAGGCGCGCTGCCGACGTCCGCTGAACCACGTAGAACGATGTCGCGATCAGGGCGTTGCCACCGAATGCGAAAATCACGGCCGAGGTATGCAGCGGGCGCAGTTTGCCAAAGTTCAGATAGCCCAGAGCCCAATCAAAGTTGAGCACCGGAAAGGCCAACTGGAATGCGATGAAAGTCCCTGCCAAGAAGCCAACGACCCCCCACAGAGCAGTTGCGATCACGCCGGCGCGCACAACGCCGTCGAGATATTCATTTTGAGATGCAGGTTTGCTGGCCTCGCCAGTCCCCCGCAACACGTACAGGAACGCGACTGCAGCGGCCAATGCCACCGTCACCGCGTTTACCTGATAAGCCACGTCACGCCCGTAATTGGCCGCGATCAACGCCAGAAGCGTGACCAGACCAAGCGCGATCAGCTTGATGTAATTTACCATTTTGCGTCCCTTCGTCTCTGAACCCGCACGATTCGTATGCCGCGCGGGCGGTTCCAGACTGGCCGTTTAATGCGATTGGCGGCTTGGTCTTGCCTTGATCTGTATCAAACCTCTGCAGGGCATTTCTTGACACGGGTCAAAGTGTCTCAAAATTCAACGGTCTAGGGTGCGAATGAAGCGGTCAATTGCGGATGGGAGAGATTCATGGCCTACAAGAATATATTTACGGTGCTCACAAACACCGAATTCGTTGCTCCGGTATTGGAGCAAGGCATTGCGCTGGCGCGATCAAACGACGCCCACCTAGAGGTTCTGTGCCTGGGCGTCGACCGAACACAAACGGGGTTCTACTATGCCGGTGCCAACGCAATGGTGCTGCAAGAAACCATCACCCGTGCCCAAGAAGAGGCACAAGAATTGGAGGCTTTGGTCAAAGCCCGTCTCGAGAAATCTGAGATTCGCTGGAGCACGGATCTGGGCGTCTCGCAACTGGCTGACATCGGTCGGCACGTTGCCCCCCATGCCCGATTCTCGGATCTGGTAATTTTGCCCCAACCGTACGGCCAGAACCACGGTGCCGAGATGGAGCCGGTCATGGAAACCGCGCTGTTCGAAGGCAAGATTCCCGTGATCATCCTGCCGGATGGCGTCGAAATGGTGACAACGCCAAAAAATATCACCGTCGCATGGAACGAAAGCAACGAAGCACTAGCGTCTGTACGCGCGTCCTTGCCCATCCTGCAAGCGGCCGAAAATGTCCGCGTCGTGGTGATTGATCCGCCAACCCATGGGCCGAACCGATCGGATCCCGGCGGGCTTTTGTCGCAATTTCTTGCGCGCCATGGCGTCCGGGCGGAAATTGACGTCCTGTCAAAAACCCTCCCGCGCGTTTCTGACGTTCTATTGCGCCATGCGTCGGACACCGAGGCCGACCTGATCGTGATGGGCGCATATGGGCATTCGCGCTTCCGCGAGGCGATCCTCGGCGGGGCCACCCGTTATATGCTTGAGCAAGCACAACTGCCTGTCCTGATGGCACACTAAGCAAACCCTGGGGCCCAGCCCCGGACCGCAAAAGCCCCGGGTCATACGAAACGATCCGTGGCTTTCACGTATTTCTATGGGATGAGGCAGATATTCAGCCCCCTAAATGGGCCTTAGGCGAAAATTCCGCCGTCGCTGTCATCCCCAGCTTCTTCCATAAGACGCGTGAAATCGGGCACCGTCACATGACGCTTGCCTTCCAGATGGATGACACCATCACGCTTCAGCGCGGAAATCTGTCGGCTGACGGTTTCCAGCGTTAGGCCCAGATAATCCGCCATCGCCTCGCGCGTCAGGGGAAGATCGAACACCAACGCCCCTTGGGCAGGACGCAGATTCAACGATGCGTCCCGGCGGGCGATGATCGACAACAAGGACGCGATTTTCTCTCGGGCGGTTTTGCGCCCCAGAACCAGCATCCACTCGCGCGCGGCATCCAGTTCGTCCAACGTCATTTCCAGCAGGCGCTGCGCAACATGAGGCGTGCGAACCATCATCTGTTCGAACGGTTTCTTGCGGAAACAACACATCACCAGATCCGTCGTCGCGACCACATCATAAGCCGAGCCTTCGCGGCCAGGGCGCCCGACGAAATCGCTGGGCAGCAGCAGACCAACCATCTGGGTGCGGCCGTCTTCCATAGTTTGGGTCAAGGTCGCGATGCCGGATACGACGGACCCAACAAAATCCATCTTGTCGCCCGACCAGATCACAGTCTGGCCCGCCTCGAAGCTGCGATAATATTTGATTTCCTCAAGCAGCTCCAGCTCGTCGCTTTCGCAACGTGCACATACAGCCCTATGGCGAATGGGGCATTCCTCACAATTGTGGTTGTGAGACAAAGTTTCATCCTGAAGCATTTTTGTCCGTCGCGCGCTTGATCTGGGTCAAAGTTGACCCGCCTGATTTCCACTAGAGGCTAGGCTTATGGAAACGAAAACGCAACTTGCAAAACTGGGGCTGTTTGACGCGAAGGTACCTCGTTATACGAGCTACCCTACGGCACCCCACTTCTCAAATGACGTTGAAAAAGCTGATTTTTCTAGCTGGATCAAAGAGATAAAGCCTGGCTCAGACATATCACTTTATTTGCATGTGCCTTTTTGTCGCCGCCTGTGCTGGTTCTGCGCCTGCCGCACCCAAGGGACACAATCCGAATCCCCCGTGCGCGCATATTTACAAACACTAAAAGCAGAACTTCAGCTTCTGAAGCGGGATCTGCCGGAAGGTGTGCGCCTAAATCGGCTGCACTGGGGCGGGGGCACCCCCACATTGCTGTCTGCCGGAATGATGACCGATCTGGCCGAAGCTGTTCTGGATGTCGCCCCTTTCGCCGAGAATTACGAATTTTCAGTTGAAATTGATCCAAACGAGATCGACGACAACCGCCTGACCGCTCTTGCTGCGGCGGGAATGAACCGCGCTTCGATCGGGGTACAGGATTTCGACGATGAGATCCAAAAAACAATCGGCCGCATTCAGGGCTATGACGTGACCCGCGACGCCATTGAGGCGATCCGCGCGCATGGGGTTTACAGCCTGAACGCCGACATCCTGTTCGGCCTGCCGCACCAATCCAAAGAACGCATCACCGAAAGCGTCCAGAAACTGCTTTCGCTGAATCCTGATCGCGTCGCGCTGTATGGATATGCGCATGTGCCGTGGATGGCCAAACGTCAGCAGATGATCCCATCCGAGGCTCTGCCGACCCCACAAGAGCGGCTGGAACTGTTTGAAACCGCCCGCCGTCTGTTTGTTTGGGACAATTACGCTGAAATCGGCATCGACCATTTCGCCTCGCAGTCCGATGGGCTGACCATTGCGCAAAAGACCGGCAAGCTGCGCCGGAATTTCCAGGGTTATACCGACGACACATCCGAGGTTCTGGTGGGTATTGGGGCGTCCTCAATATCGCGTTTCCCGCAAGGCTATGCGCAGAACGCGCCCAGCACCGGTGCCCATACCGCCGCCATTCGCGACGGCCAGTATTCGACATCGCGCGGGCACAAATTCTCAGCAGAGGACCAGTTGCGTTCGCGGATCATCGAGATGCTGATGTGCGATTTCCGAACCAACGATGCAGAGCTGAAAGAAACATTTCAGCTGCCTCAGGCCGCGCTAAACCGCATGTATGAATCTGCAAAGAGCCAGTTCCCGAACATTCTGGAACAAACTACGGATGGGCTGTTCATTCCTCCGTCCGTGCGCCCACTGACTCGTATGATCGCCCGTTCCTTTGACGCGTATGATCTGTCCAAAGCAGGACATTCCTCGGCCATCTAAGGCGCGAAGGATGGGCTTCTGAAGCCCATCCCTGATACTTGGAAATCTCTCCTGCCTCGGGCAGAGGCTCAGGTATTTCCGTCGCGGAAATCCAGGCCCATCTCGGAGTAACGCTCGGACTCTTCTTGCCAGTTTTCGCGGACTTTTACTTGTAAAAACAGGTGGATACGGCGCCCCAGGAACTCTTCCAATTCCAGACGCGCGGCTTGACTTACGGCCTTAATCGTTTCGCCCCGTTTGCCCAGCAGGATCCCCTTGTGGCCGTCGCGACTGACATAAACGATTTGATCAATCCGGGCCGATCCGTCTTTGCGCTCTTCCCATTTTTCGGTCTCGACGGTCAGCTGATACGGCAATTCCTGATGCAGGCGCAGGGTCAGCTTTTCGCGTGTGACTTCGGCAGCGATCATCCGCAAAGGCAAATCGGCAATCTGATCTTCGGGGTACAGCCACGGGCTCTCGGGCATCTGTTCCGCCAGCCAGGCTCGCAGATCATCGACGCCATAGCCGCGTTCGGCTGAGATCATGAATGTTTTCGCGAACGAGAACCGTTCGTTCAGCTTCTGAGACAGATCCAGCAGGACTTCGGCTTTGACCCGGTCGATCTTGTTGATCGCCAGAGCAAAAGTTCGGTGCTCACCCAGCTCGGCCAGACCATCCAGGATGCGTTCGACGCCCTCGGTGATGCCGCGGTGGGCCTCGATCAGCAGCACGATCACGTCCGCATCCGCAGCCCCGCCCCAAGCAGCCGCAACCATCGCGCGGTCCAGACGGCGGCGCGGCTTGAACAAACCCGGAGTGTCCACAAACACGATCTGGGACTCGCCCTCCATGGCCACGCCCCGAATGCGCATCCGCGTCGTCTGCACCTTATGTGTTACGATCGACACCTTCGCCCCCACCATGCGATTGGTCAGGGTGGACTTGCCGGCGTTCGGCTCTCCGATCAGGGCAACGAAGCCTGCGCGCGTGGTCATATGCATCTCTCCATAGTCAAGTCACGGCCATTAGCCGAAAACCGTCCGGTGTACTAGCCCGCTTTGCGTTGACGCAGCAAAGAGTAGAGCCCGCTTCCTACGATCACAGCGCCGCCGATCAGCGTCAACTGATCGGGGCGTTCTCCGAACACCAGAACCGCCAAAATCAGCGCAAAAACCAGTCTGATATAGCGGAAAGGCGCCACAAATCCGATTTCACCCATGCGCATGGCGTGCGTCAATGCCGCATAGGCCAGAACGCCAAACAGTGACGCTCCGGACAACCTGAGCAAAACCGAGGCCGCAGGAGGCGCAATTTGCTCCCCTCCGACAACAGCCAGAATGGCCCCAGCCAGGGTCAGCACCGCAAAGCCCAGCGTCCCCAGTTGCGGCATAGACATCGACGGCGGGCTGGCACGCGTGGCAAGGTCGCGTCCCGCAAACCCGATCATGCCCAGCACAGCAAACAGCGACGTCACCTCAAAGCTGGCAGGCGTCGGGCGCAGGATCAACAAGACCCCGACGAACCCGATACCCATCGCGATCCACCTACGCCAGCCGACAGTCTCGCCTAGGAACAGCACGGCGCCTAGCGCTACCACCAACGGGGTTGCTTGCAAAATAGACGAGGTGCTTGCCAGTGGTGTCATGGCCAGCGCCAAAGCGTAGAACAGCCGTCCGCCCAGTTCGAATCCTGATCGGATCAGCAACGGTTTGGTCAGCACCGCCGCGTGCCAGATTGGTTCCCCACGCAAACGGGACATCAAGACGAAAACCAACCCGCCCAGACCGCCGAAAATAATCAGCGCCTGCCCCGGTGGGTAGGCTTGGCTGGCAGATTTATAGAGAACGTCCTCCACAGCAAAGGCCGCCATGGCCAAAACCATGTAACCCGCTCCGCGGGCGTTTCCGCCGGCCGGGCTCACCCGTTTTCCGATGTCAAACGGTCTAGCAAATCCTTGGCAGCGGCCTGTTCTGCCTGCCGTTTGGAGCCAGCGGTCGCCATGGCCTCTTCGCCCGATTGCAACGTCACAGAGATGGTAAACACTGGGGCGTGATCCGGGCCAGAACGGGCGACTTCGGAATATTTCGGAGGCTGTTGCGCACGGGCCTGTGCCCATTCCTGCAGGCTGGTTTTGGCGTCACGGGCATCGTCCTCGACCTTGTCGATCCGCTTGCCCCAATGTTTGACGATCAGGTCGCGCGCCGGTTCAATGCCACCATCCAGATAAACCGCAGCAATCACCGACTCCATCGCATCGCCCAGCAGTGCCTGTTTACGCCGGCCACCTGACAACATTTCCGAGCGGCCCAGCTTTAGCACCTCTCCCAGCCCGATCTGTCGGGCCACATCGGCGCAGGTTTCCTTGCGCACCAGCGCGTTGAAACGAGGGGCCAACTGTCCTTCGGAGGCGCCTTTGTCCTTGGCCAGCAGGGTTTCGGCCATGATCAGCCCCAAAACCCGGTCACCCAGAAATTCCAACCGCTGATTATCCTGCCGCGAGGGCGACGAAACAGACGAATGGGTTACGGCCCGCAGCAGCAGTTCGGGCCGCTGAAACGCATAGCCAATACGGCCCTCAAAGGCCTTCAGATCCGCCGAGATTTTCACTCGATCCCCTTGAAGAAACGGTCGCCACGCCATGTCCAGACTGCGAACAGCGAACGCCCCGCAGACGAGAACATGATCCGGTCTGCGCGGCCAATCAAGTTTTCAAAGGGCACGAAACCGACACCGCCGACGGTCTGCGGCACACGGCTATCGGTCGAATTATCGCGGTTATCCCCCATGAAGAAATAGTGCCCGGCAGGCACCGTATAAACGGGGGTATGATCAGATTGCTGATCCCCGATGTTCAGGATCGCATGTTCTACCCCGTTGGGCAGAACCTCGATCTGGCGGGTCTTCAGGCAGGCGCCACCAGTCCCCACCGGACCATTTTCACAACGCGGGCGCAGGCCTTGCGGACCTTGTGGTTCAGCCAGTTCCTCGAACTGACCGCCATCCTTCAGCTCTACAGCTTTGCCGTTCAGATGCAGCACGCCGTTCCGAACCTGTACCGTGTCACCGGGCAGGCCGATCAAGCGCTTAACATAGTCCATTCCCGAAACTGGATGCCGGAACACGATAACGTCGCCGCGCTCGGGCTCCGAGGCCAGAATACGCGAATTGTCACCGTCGATAACGCTACAGATATTCTTGGCGTCGATCACGAACCCGCCCAGACGGATCGTCGGGCAGGACGCATAGGAATAGCCATAGGCCATTTTGTTGACGAACAGGAAGTCGCCAATCAAAAGCGTATCTTTCATTGACCCGGATGGAATCCAGAACGGTTGAAAAAACAGCGTGCGGAAGACGCCTGCGATCAGCAGAGCATAGACAACGGTTTTGATCGTCTCGACGATCCCACTGTCCTTCTTTTCCTTCTTGGCCATCCCGAAAACTCCTGAGTTCTGTTGCTGGCTACATGCGGGGTGGCTGACGGGCTGTCAACCCAGAGGCCGTGCCTCGATCACCACAAAGGCCTGTGCCCAAGGGTGATCGTCGGTCAAGGTTACGTGAATGATCGCTTCGTGGCCTGGCGGTGTCATCTGATCCAGCCGTTCGCGCGCCCAGCCAGTAACCTCCATGACCGGCTGGCCGGTCCGCAGATTGCTGACGGCCATGTCCTTCCAGGCAATGCCCATGCGCAGCCCGGTGCCCAAAGCCTTTGAGCAAGCCTCTTTCGCGGCCCAGCGTTTGGCATAGGTACCCGCAACATCTTTGCGTCGCTCGGCCTTACGCTGCTCGATCTCGGTGAAAACGCGATTGCGGAACCTGTCACCGAACCGATCAAGCGTTCCGGCAATACGGTCGATATTTGCCAAATCCGTACCGATTCCAAGGATCATGTCTTAGCGCCTGTTCAGGGCCGATTTGGCGCCGAGCCCAAGAAAGAAACGCGTCACAAGAAATGCCACCAGCGCCTGCACCAACACGGCCGCCATCAAAATGCCGCCGCCCATACGCTGCGCCATCAGGTTGCGCAATTCGGGGATAACAAAAGTCATCACCACAGTGAAAACCATCGAAATGGCCAACACAACCAATGCAGCAATCCGCGCGAATTTCCACATGTCGCCCTTCTCTGGCAAGCGACCGTTTTGTTGGGCGAACTTGTTGCCTTCGACCATGGCAGCCACCATCGGGGGCAGGATCATCATCCCGCCATTGGCAATGTCGAACTTGAAAATCTGCATCACCAGAAGTGACAGAACCCAAAGCCCAACGCTGACTCCCACAAACACAAGGCTATAGCGGCGGATGTTCATAATATCTCTCCTGTTTGGCACCACGTCATGCGCGCGCGCCATCCATTAGACGACGCATTTCTTGAATGGCCGGGGTCAGGCCACGGAAGATCGCCTCGCCGATAATAAAGTGGCCGATGTTCAGCTCCATCACTTCGGGGAAGGCGGCAATCGGGGCCACGGTGTCATAGGTCAGGCCGTGGCCTGCGTGGACCTCTAACCCCAGCGAATGAGCAAAGGCCGACATGTCGCGCAGGGCGACCAGCTCGGCATCGCGATCCTCGAACCGTCCCTCGGCATGAGCGTCGCAATAGGCCCCCGTGTGCAGTTCAATCACCTGAGCGCCGATACGCGCGGCGGCCTCGATCTGCTTTTGGTCGGCGGCGATGAAAATCGAAACGCGACAGCCAACCTCGCGCAGCGGGGCGATGAAATGCGCCAGGCGGTTTTCCTCGCGCGCGACCTCCAGGCCGCCCTCGGTGGTGCGTTCTTCGCGTTTTTCGGGCACCAGGCACACAGCATGCGGCCGGTGGCGCAGCGCAATTTTCTGCATTTCTTCGGTTGCCGCCATTTCGAAATTCAGCGGCACCGTCAGGACATCCATCAGCCCATCAATATCCGCATCCGAGATGTGCCGACGGTCCTCGCGCAGGTGCGCGGTGATTCCGTCTGCTCCGGCCTCTTCGGCCAGCTTTGCCGCACGCAGCGGATCGGGGTAGGCCCCACCCCGCGCATTCCGCACCGTGGCCACATGGTCGATGTTCACACCAAGGCGCAATTGTCCCAAAGGCTCCATCGCCGTCTCCTTCGTTCTGAGTCGTTCTTCTACCCCGTGGCGCCGACCCTAGTCTGCCTTTGGCGCGTCGTCAGCCTGTCGTTGAGCTTTTTTCTTCAACGCGGCAAGTTTCGCTTTCAGCGCGCCTTTGCGGCGATGCTGATAGGCACGGATCAGCGGAACGCTGACGTAATATGCCACAATGCCAGCGACGATACCGGGAATAATCCCGCCAATCATGTACGGAAAAAACACCTCGTCATAAAAGGCGTGCAGCTCGTGCCATTCGACGTCTTGGCCGGTGAAAACCGCGAATAGATTATCCTTAAGGTTATCCCCTGCGGCCAGAAATTTCCCAGCTAAAGACCGATGAACCTCGTGATCGTCTTCTGGCCCACGTCCCAGCAAGAAATAGCCGGTTTTCATGCTGATCACACCAATCGGCACATAGGTCAGCGGGTTCCCAAAGAACGTCCCCAAAAGGGCCGCCAGAATATTGCCCCGCATGATAAGCGCCAAAGTACCGGCCACAACGAAGTGCATGCCGAAAAAGGGGGTAAAGGTCGTGAAAACCCCGGCAAAAATACCGCGCGCGATCTTTTCTGGCGAATCAGGAAGACGGTGCAGCCTGTGCTTCACGTACATCGCTGCGCGTCCCCAACCACCACGGGGCCAGAAAAATTCGAACAGGATCTTCCAGATCGGTCTTCTGTCCCGGCGCTTGAAAACCAAAGGGGCGTCCCTTCCTTTTAACCTGCTTGCGAACTCAGCCGCGATGGATCCCGATGGCGCTGAACAGCGGCAACATCGCTTTCCGCCTCCAGAGCTGAAACAACAGAATGCAAATGTTCGGCGTCCCGCAATTCGACATCAATCAACAGTCGAAAGAAATCCGGTTTGCGATCAACAAAATGTAAGTCCGAGATATTGGCCTTCTGCTCTCCGATCAATGTGCAAATCCGTCCCATGACGCCCGCATCATTGCCGATGGTCAGCTCCAGCGTTGCCGTGTGCACGGCCGGATGCTTGCCCGCATGCCAGTGCAGGTCCATCCAACGCTCGGGCTGGTCTTCGTATGCGGTCAGCGCTTCGCAGTCGATGGCATGGACGACCACGCCTTTGCCGCGATAGGTGATGCCCACGATACGCTCTCCTGGCAGTGGCTGGCAGCACTTTGCCAGATCAAAGCGTTGATCTGATGACAGACCGACAACCGCCCGATGCGGTTCGACCTCTTCCCCCTCCCGCGAGCTAAGCTCGGGGTAAACCGCATGGATGACTTCGCGGGCGGTCAGCTCGGCGCTGCCGAGGCGCGCCAGCAATTCATCCCGCCCTTCGATTCGCAAATGCCGAGCAGCGGTATCCAGTGCCTTGTCTGTCGATTTCTTCCCGACATGTTCAAATGCCGAACGCGCCAGTTCCCGGCCCAGCTTGATAAAGCGTTCCCGGTCTACTGCGCGCAATGCTCTGCGGATGGCGGACTTCGCCTTGCCAGTGGTTGCAATCTCCAACCAGGTTCCCTGAGGGGTCTGGCCCTCAGCCGTGATGATTTCAACCGACTGGCCGTTTTTCACACGTGTCCACAAAGGCACGCGCATCCCGTCTACCTTGGCGCCAACGCAGGCATTGCCGATCCGGGTGTGGATCGCATAGGCAAAATCAATCGGCGTCGCGCCCTTGGGCAATTTGACCACTTCACCTTTGGGGGTAAAGCAGAACACCTTGTCCGAGTACATCTCCAGCTTTACCGCTTCCATGAACTCGTCATGGTCTTCTTCTCCGCCCATCTGCTCGGTCAGGTTGGCGATCCACTTTGCCGGATCTACGGCAAAGGGGTTCTGGCTGCGGACACCATCACGATAAGACCAGTGCGCCGCCACACCGGTTTCGGCCACGTCATGCATTTGACGGGTGCGAATTTGCACCTCGACCCGTTTGCCGTCGCGCCCAGACACCGAAGTATGAATCGAGCGATAGCCATTCGATTTGGGCTGGCTGATGTAATCCTTGAATCGGCCCGGAACGGCGCGCCAACGTTGGTGGATCACCCCCAGCGCCCGATAGGCGTCCATTTCCGAGTCGGTAATCACCCGAAATCCATAGATGTCGGACAGGCGGGAAAATCCCATGCCTTTTTCTTCCATCTTACGCCAGATCGAATAAGGCTTCTTGGCGCGGCCAAAGACCTGAGCCTCGATCCCGGCTTCTTCCAGCTCGTGCCGCATATCGCCGGTGATCCGATGGATCACATCACCGGTTTCCTTTTGCAGCATCACAAAGCGGCGCATGATGCTGGCGCGCCCCTCGGGGTTCAGCACCTTAAAGGCCAGATCCTCCAGTTCTTCGCGCATCCACTGCATACCCATCCGGCCGGCCAGCGGAGCGAAGATGTCCATGGTTTCGCGGGCTTTTTGGACCTGCTTATCCGGGCGCATGGCCTTGATCGTGCGCATGTTGTGCAGACGATCGGCCAGCTTGACCAGGATCACCCGCAGGTCCTTGGACATGGCCATGAACAGTTTGCGAAAGTTCTCGGCCTGCTTGGTTTCTGAACTGGAAAGCTGGAGGTTGGTCAGCTTGGTCACACCATCGACCAGTTCAGCGACGTCCTTGCCAAACCGCTTATCCACCTCGGAATAAGAGGCTTTGGTGTCTTCAATGGTGTCGTGTAGCAGGGCGGTGATAATTGTCGCGTCGTCTAGCCGCTGTTCTGTAAGAATCGCGGCGACGGCAACGGGGTGGCTGAAGTAGGGCTCGCCAGAGTGGCGGAACTGCCCTTCATGCATCAGGCGGCCATAGTCATAGGCCGCCCGGATCAGCTGTTCATTCGTTTTTGGGTTATAGTTGCGGACCAGTGCGATCAGATCATCAACCGCGATCATATTTCCCGCTTCCCGTGATAGAGGCGCTGCCTCAGCCCTGACCCTGTGCTTCCATCAACTGGCGCAGCAGCATTTCTTCGGACATATCGTCCTCGGCGGGTTTGTCCGCAGGTTCGCCACCGCCCATCAACAGGGCCATGTTGTCGTCCTCGGGCATATCGACTTCGATCTGTGTCTGGTTGTTCTCAATCAGACGTTCGCGCAGCTCGTCGGCCGATTGGGTTTCCTCTGCGATTTCACGCAGGGCGACAACCGGGTTTTTGTCGTTGTCACGATCTACAGTGATCGGAGCGCCGGCCGACACTTCACGCGCACGATGGGCGGCAAGCATCACCAGTTCGAACCGGTTCGGGACCTTGTCTACGCAATCTTCAACGGTAACGCGGGCCATTGGGGCACTCCAGTCATAGGGGTAGGGTATCTGAAAGGCGGTTTCTATGTGGAAAAATAGGGATTGACAACCCAATATTCAAACCGGCCGAACCTCTTTTATTGCGTCCTCGCTCAGAGCGGCACAGAATTGCCGAACGCTCTGCCCCAAAACCGGATGATGCCAGTCCGGTGCCACATCCATCATCGGTACCAAGACGAACGCCCGCTCGTGCATACGTGGATGCGGTAAGATCAGCTCTTTGGGGGCGTCCTGCTGTTGTCGTTCTGGGGGTAAGTTATGCCAGAGTTCAAAGCCCGCGACATCGGGCAAAACCCTTTGACCATAGGCGACCAGGTCAATATCCACCGTCCGCGCTGCCCAGCGCCTGTTTCGCTCTCGGCCCAGCCCGGCCTCGACCTGATGCAGGACCGTCAGCAGATCCGTGGGCGCCAAATCTGTCTGCACCACAACCACCCCATTCACATAGTCAGGCCCTGCCCCCACCGGGAAGCATGGCGTGTGGAAAAATCGGCTTTGTCGCAGGACAATAACTCCTTTTAACGCCAAACTTTCCAGCGCCATGCCCAGAAGTTCGGCTGGCGCAACGTTTTCAAAGGTCTGATTCGATCCAAGCGCCAGCACGATCTCTTGATCAATTTTCATGGCAACCCTATCCTTTCGAGCGTGCTAACCCACTTGCGCACTGTTTCCGATAGACCTAATTCTTCTCAGATCCGCGCTGTTCTTATTTACACTCACTCACGGACGAATTGGCACGGTAATACATTGGAAGGGAATTTTAATGTTCTACAAAGACGAACGGCTGGCGCTGTTCATCGACGGCTCGAATTTATATGCCGCTGCCAAAGCCCTTGGGTTTGACATCGACTACAAGCTTCTACGTCAAGAATTTATGCGCCGGGGCAAACTCCTGCGGGCCTTTTATTACACTGCCCTGCTGGAAAATGATGAATATTCGCCCATCCGCCCATTGGTGGATTGGCTACACTACAACGGCTTCACCATGGTGACCAAACCCGCCAAGGAATATACCGACAGCCAGGGCCGCCGCAAAGTCAAAGGCAACATGGATATCGAACTGACCGTAGACGCCATGGAACTGGCCCCGCGCGTCGATCATATCGTGCTGTTTTCCGGCGACGGAGATTTCCGCCCTCTGGTCGAAAGCCTTCAGCGTCAGGGTGTGCGTGTGTCTGTGGTCTCGACGATCCGCAGCCAACCTCCGATGATCGCTGACGAGCTGCGCCGCCAGGCGGATAACTTCATCGAGCTGGACGAGCTGAAAGACGTGATTGGCCGACCTCCGCGTGAGGTGCCAATCGAACGTGAAGACGTCTATACGCCTAGCTAATCCAAAAGGCCGGGGCCGCAATGCCCCGGCCTTTTGCTATTCGGATTGTCGGCCTACTGATCGGACCCCGCGTTGATACGGTTATGAGTATCAATCACCCGTTTTGGCCACGTGCTTTTGATATAGGCCAGCACCACGGCGATTTCCTGATCGCTTAGCACCTCCTGAAACCCAAGCATCCGGGATTTGTACCCCTGTCCGACCATCGCTTCGGTCCCATACTTAGTGGTCAGAAATAATTGGCGATCCGGGTGGTGCCAAGTATGCCCCGTTTCATCATGCGGCGGAGCAGGAAGGTAGCCATCTTCGTCCCGGCTGCGCCAGTTCGGCTCTCCTTCAAGTGCCACCCCATGGCAACTGGCGCAATTGTCGGCATAGAGGTCCTGACCGATCTCGATTGCTTTGGGGTTGTCATAGGGAACAAATCCCTCGGCCCAGGCGGCCTGCGCCCCAAGCAACCCAATCGCCAGCCCTGCCAATTGTCTCGGATGCATTGCGCGCCCTCCCTGTGCTCTGTTCGCAGCAAATGACACCACACCATCCATCCGCCAACAAGTCACCCTTGCGTGACCGCAAGGCACTGGACCACGCAGCGCCAAGCGCGTACCTCTGTGAACAACAGGAGACCCCGCATGACGAAACCACCGCTAACCGTTTACCTTGCCGCACCCCGCGGGTTTTGTGCAGGCGTAGACCGCGCCATCAAGATCGTCGAAATGGCGATTCAGAAGTGGGGCGCGCCAGTCTATGTGCGGCACGAAATCGTTCACAACAAATACGTTGTCGATGGGCTACGCGACCTGGGGGCTGTCTTTGTCGAAGAGCTGGAGGATTGCCCCGATGATCGGC
>Ga0070724_10001290_pt1 | contig 15264 bp, 9 predicted proteins | sample tdDd001_FD_67278 | JGI IMG/M metagenome (GOLD analysis project Ga0070724, IMG submission 67278) | Marine sediment microbial communities from the Atlantic coast under amendment with organic carbon and nitrate - tdDd00.1 | ecosystem: Environmental > Aquatic > Marine > Coastal > Sediment | place... | reverse complement strand
CCAAAAAAGTTAGACAGCAAATCCTTCGCCGCTAAACCGACGATCAAACCACCAACACCACCGAAGGTAAGTAGGCCCGATAGTGACAGACCAAATGCCTGCATTACGGTTAGAATTCCGACGGTAATAAAGAACAGGCGCGCGACCTTAGCTATCGCTTGTACTGTTGTTTCATCTCGGTTCTTTTGTTCGAGAACATGCTCTTCAACATTGGTAATGAGCCGCATAACGGTCCATACGAAGATGCTGATGATTAAAATCAGTTTCAGCGTACTCAACCAGTTTATTTTATCGTTGAGCTCGCTCTCTAATATGATGCCGATAGAGACGGTTGCTGGCCAACACCAAATGAGTGTACTGACTGGTGCTTTTAGCGCATCAAGCAACATGTCATCCCAGTGGAAGGGCGTTTTCTCTACGAGCGCAGCGAGGCGAGAGCGGATCAGCCGCCAAGCTATCCAAGCTATAAAGCTAGCGAGCGTAATGAAAAGGACGCTCCCACTCCAATTTTGATGAGACGTTTCAATGTAGCTTTGTAATTCGGTAAACCACTGTGGCATATGTAACTTATTTCTAGTGAACCATGGAAGGAAAGGTAGCAGATATTACTCCTTCACCCCAGTGATTTCCTTTAAATCATTTACTTATGTCTAAACCGTCCGAGATGGACTTTTCCTTCCGATGACAAGAGAGTCACCTCAATGTTCTGTTGAGCGACCGCTTCATGCATGTTCAGAGGTACGCTACCAATGATTGAGGGTTGATATTTGGACGATCAATTATAACTTCTCTGACTTATCGCTAACATTTATCTTAAGTAAGTGTGAGAGTGTATTGGCTCTTGAATTAGCGGAGGCAGATATGGAATTTACAGAGCTGGATCGAAACGCGCTCTACGACATCTGGATGTCACAAAAAGCCAAAATGCACATCACTCAAATGGAAATGGCGAAGCGCCTTGGTTTGAGTCTACACGAGTTTTCTGGCTTGTTACGTGGTAATTCTCCACTGACGCTAGGTTTTGTAAAACAGCTATGCGAGCAGCTACATGTACGTCCTGGTCAGGTGATTCCGTCTTTGACGGAGCGTGATCTATCTGCATCTGGTACCGTTTATTTACAAAATCGTGTGACGGTGGATGGCGATATCAGTAACGTGTTTATCGACGGAAACCAAGTTGTGATCGAGTACGTTCACCAAGTTAGCTAGCTTGCTCGTCAAATTATCGGGTTGAAGAGCAATAAAAAACGAGCCACTGTTGGCTCGTTTTTTCGTTTCTGTTTTGCTCGATTGCAAAGATTATGGGATTTTCACTAGCGAATCGCGTGAAAGATCCGCGATAGACTTAGCGCCAGTCAGCGTCATTGCTACACGCATTTCTTTATCGTACAGATCCAGTAGGTTTTCAACGCCTGCTTCGCCTTGTGCTGCCAATGCGTACACAAATGAACGGCCAAGAAGCGTACAGTCTGCACCAAGTGCGAGCATACGAACGACATCAAGACCAGTACGAATACCAGAGTCTACGAAGATCTTAAGATCACCTTTTACCGCATCCGCAATGCTTGGTAGTGCTTTAGCACTTGAAAGTACGCCATCTAACTGACGGCCACCATGGTTAGATACCACAATGCCATCTGCGCCGAAACGTACCGCATCTTTCGCGTCTTCTTCATCTAGAATGCCTTTGATAACCATTGGACCATCCCAAAAATCACGAATCCACTCAAGATCTTTCCAGGAGATAGAAGGGTCGAAGTTTGCGCCTAACCAGCCGATGTAATCTTCTAGCTTTGTTGGTTCGCCACGATAAGTTGAGATGTTACCTAAGTCGTGCGGTTTACCAAGTAGACCCACATCCAGCGCCCAGCTTGGGTGGCGCATCGCCTGGAATACACGACGCATGGCTGCGTTAGGACCACTCATACCTGAGTGCATGTCACGGTAACGTGCGCCAGGAACTGGCATATCAACGGTAAACACCAGCGTTGTTACACCTGCTGCTTTTGCACGCTCAAGTACGTTTTTCATAAAGCCACGGTCTTTAAGCACGTAAAGCTGGAACCACATTGGACGTTCAATTGCAGGTGCGACTTCTTCAATCGGACAAACCGAAACAGTCGACATAGTAAATGGGATGCCTTTTTTCTCGGCTGCTTTTGCTGCTTGCACCTCGCCTCGGCGCGCGTACATACCAGTTAGACCAACAGGAGCTAGCGCGATTGGCATTGCCAGTTTCTCACCGAAGATCTCGGTTTCGAGGCTCAAATCTGTCATATCGCGTAGGACGCGTTGGCGAAGAGCGACATCACCTAAATCGTCAGTATTACGCTTCAGCGTGCGTTCGTCGTAAGAGCCGCCATCAATATAATGGAATAGAAACGGGGGAAGCTTGGCTTTCGCGGCAGCGCGGTAGTCAGTAGAAGCTGAGATAATCATAATGGTGTCCTAGCGGTTATTCTAAGCAAAGTTGTGGAGCAATTTGCTCTTTCGTTGAGCCTTCATCGCAAAGCAGTGAAGACATCAAAATGAGTATAGTTACCTATGGTTCACTTACGTTTGAATCGGTGATGTTGGTAACCCATTTACATAATTGGTTGAAAAATTTTGTTAAATCACTCAATCAGTTATGCAAACTGGAAAGGGTGACACAGCTGTCGGGGGAATTGATGTAGCAAGCTAAATCAACATGTCGGGGTAGTAGTGCAGACAGCTGTGTCAAATTAGGCAGGGCTGTAAACCCTGCATTTCGCGTTACTTCATCAAGACATCTGTCATTTGGAAGCCATAAATCAGAACCAATCCAATAATGCCTGTCATTACAATGTAGTAGAACGTAGGGATAATCGTCTTACGCAATGTTGCGCCTTCACGACCAAGCAAACCTACCGTGGCTGATGCGGCAACAACGTTGTGAATCGCAATCATGTTACCTGCGGCAGCACCGACGGCCTGGAGTGATACAACAATCACACTCGAAATAGACAACGTTTGTGCCACTTCGAATTGGAACTGGCTGAACATCATATTTGATACCGTGTTTGAGCCAGCGATGAACGCACCCAGTGCACCAACGGTGGCACTCAGCGCTGGGAACGCAGAACCAACAAGGTCAGAGGCGAAGTTTGCGGTTGTGACGGGCATACTTGCTAGGTCAGCACCGTTGATGCCTGAGTTGATAAAGATACGAACCATCGGAATGGTAAATACCAAGACAAAACCCGCCCCAATCAGTGTTTTGCTTGACTCGCCAAACGCTTCACGCAATGGCTTTACACTACCGCTTTGTAACATTGCAGCAAGTAGTGCGACAAACACCAGAATGCCTCCAGGAAGGTATAACGGCTGAATCGCAGCGCTAACGCCAGTCTCACCAAGAATGTTGCTGAACGACAAACTTACGCTTTGTACAAAGCCTTTCAGCTCAGGGCTTACGCGGCTTGCGACGAGAATAACTGCCAGCATTACATATGGAACCCAAGCTTTTACGATGCTCATTGGCTTGCCCGGATTGTCGTTTAGATCGACTTTTAGCGAGCCTAACCACTCTGCAGGCCACTTGTCTTCGCTTTCGAAATCCCACTTAGTCTTTGGTACTAAGAAGCCTTTTTTCGCTGCGGTAACAACGATAGACAGACCAACCAAACCACCGATAAGTGAAGGGAACTCTGCACCTAAGAAAACACCGGTTAACGCGTATGGAACGGTGAAAGAGACACCAGCGAATAGTGCAAATGGTAGAATATCTAGACCTTCACTCCAGCTTCTGTTCTTGCCGAAGAAACGTGTTAACATCATCGCCATTAATACTGGGATCATCGTACCTACGACTGCGTGAATGACAGCAACGTGCGCTGTGATATCTTGCAGGTACATTTCCCACGTTGCACCTTGTGCGGCCAACGACTCACTGATGTTATGGGTGTCTAAACCTTTGTTTACACCTACGATGATAGGCGTGCCTACCGCGCCGAATGAAACAGGCGTTGACTGAATCATCATGCCCATAAGGACAGCGGCTAGCGCAGGAAAGCCGATTGCAACCAGTAGTGGTGCAGCGATTGCTGCCGGGGTACCGAACCCAGATGCGCCCTCAATGAACGAGCCAAAGCACCAAGCAATGATGATGGCTTGTACACGGCGGTCAGCCGAAATATCGGTAAATCCATTACGGATTGTGGTGATCGCTCCAGTGTGTTTTAAAGTGTTGAGCAAGAAGATGGCACCAAACACGATCCATAGAACAGAGACAGTAATGCCGAGTCCTTGGAATACGGAAGCCAGTACGCGATTGGCTGACATATCCCAAAACATAAGTGCGATAGCGACGGTTAGACCGAACGCAACAGGCATGGCTTTTTTAGCAGGCCAGTTGAGACCAACCAATAAGATGGCGGCAACAACAATTGGCGAAAATGCCACTAAGGCAAGTAGGGTTTCACTCATTTGTACATCCTTCGTACGCTGACTTCTCGAACGGTGTCAATCCGCTGTAGAGGTGACTTTTTGTTGTAATGGTTTTGTTAATTTGGCGTGAATTTACTCCTTTATTTTTTGTTGATATAGGGAAATAATGAAAATAATTAATTCCAAAAGTGACATAATGGTATGAGAGCAGACGACTTAATCCTATTTTCTCAAGTAATCGAACTTGGCAGCTTTAGTAAGGTTGCAGAGGCAAATAACCTTACAAATTCGGTAGTTAGCAAAAGAATGGCGAGGTTGGAGGAAGAAATAGGGGCTCAGCTATTATATCGAACAACGCGCAAATTAACCTTGACCGAGGCAGGTAAGGTGTTACTCCACAGTGCTAAAAATGTGAAGCAGGCCACTCAGGAGGCTATGGATGCTGTTGCAGGCTTTGGAGAGAATGTGAGCGGTCATATAAAAATGTCCGTGCCGTGTATCTCTGGAGATTTGATACTTGCTGATGCTGTTGCCGAGTTTTGTAACCTTCATCCGGGTCTGACCGTGGACATGTCATTGGATAATCGCTTTGTCGATTTAGTGGCTGATGGTTACGATTTAGTCATTCGAACTGGCTACCTAGCCGACTCTAGTTTGATCGCACGACATATTCTCGATTCCCAATGGGTGGTATGCGCGTCACCTTCTTATATTGCGAAAAATGGGAAACCGATCGAGCCGATTGATCTCACCACGCACAATTGTCTGCAATACGCTTACCAAACCACAGGTGCAACGGATTGGGAGTTTAAAGGAGAAGATGGCAATTACATCGTCAAAGTATCGGGCTGCTTTTCTACTGATAACGCGACCGCATTACGTAAAGCCGCTCTGGGCGGCCATGGTATTGCTTACGTCCCGCGCTGCTTGGTGTATCACGATATTCGTAATGGTCAACTGGTGGATATTTTTCCTGAATTAGTAGGTAAAAAGTTGGGTATCTACGCGGTGTATCCGTTTACTCGTCAACCACCGAACAAAGTGAAGCTGCTTATTGAGCACATTCGTGACCGGTACTTAACGATATCTCATTATTTCTAGGTTCTTCATAGATTTAAAACAATGTCGTTGAAATCAAAATTGGGTGCTCTAAGGTAATCACCGCAATAAAACGATTGAAGATAAACAACTTAATAAAAACAACGGAGTAACACGGACGTTATGCATTACCCAAAAACACGTAAAGATTCTGTCGTGGACACTTATTTTGGTCACGACATTGCCGACCCTTATCGCTGGTTAGAAGATGATCGCAGTGAAGAAACCGCACAATGGGTTTCGGGTCAAAATTCGGTCACCTTCGATTTCCTTGGTCAGATACCGTACCGCCAACAAATCCGTGACTTAGTGGCGAACAGTCAAAACTACGAAAAATATTCCCAGCCATTTGTACGTGGTGACTACACCTACTTCTACAAAAACGACGGTTTGCAAAATCAAAGCGTATTGTATCGACGTAAAGGCGAGGGAGAAGCCGAGGTTTTCCTTGATCCAAATACTTTCTCCGAAGAGGGCACGACCTCTCTTGGCGAAGTCAGCTTCTCTAAAGACTACCGTTTGGTCGCGTATTCCATCTCGGAAGGGGGCAGTGATTGGCGTAAGATCTTTGTCATTGATACGGAAACCAAAGAACAGTTAGAGCCTGAGATTGTTGATGCGAAGTTTACGTCGATTTCTTGGCTGGGCAGCAAAGGCTTCTATTACTCAAGCTACGATAAGCCGCAAGGCAGTGAGTTGTCTGCTCGAACTGAGCATCACAAGCTTTATTATCATGAACTTGGTACCCCTCAATCTGAAGATAAAGTGATTTTTGGTGAGTTGGATACGCAAGTTCATCGTTATGTGTCTGGTACGACGACGACAGATGATCGCTTCCTCATTATTTCTGGCGCAGAATCTACATCGGGTAATCGTCTGTTTTATATCGATTTACAGTCTGACTCCCAAGCAATTGTGACGCTGCGCGATACAACGCAAGGCGACACCTACTTAATTGATAGCCAAGACGCAACCTTGCTGCTTTACACCAACCTAGACGCGCCGAATGGCAAAGTTGTCAGCTACAACACTCAGACAGAACAATGGGCTGACGTGATTGCTGAACAAGAACAGCCGTTAGAAATCAGCAAAGGTGGCGGTTATCTGTTTGCGACTTATATGGTAGATGTGCTTTCTAAAGTGCAGCAGTTTAACTACCAAGGTGAGTGGATTCGAGATGTACAATTGCCGGGAGAAGGCACGGCTTATGGTCTGGCGGGTAAAAAAGAAGAAACCACACTTTATTACACATTCACTAACTACGTGACGCCTCCGACGATCTTCTCATTTGATGTCGAATCTGGTGAATCCACACTGTTTCAGGAATCAAAGGCACCGTTCGATCGTAATGAGTATGAATCAAAACAGGTGTTTTACACCTCAAAAGACGGCACGCAAGTTCCGATGATCATTTCATACAAGAAGGGCGTTGCACTTGATGGTAGATCACCAACCATGTTGTATGGTTACGGCGGTTTTAACATCAGCCTTACTCCAATGTTTTCTGGCAATGTAGCCAACTGGCTAGAGTTGGGTGGTATATACGCTGTCGCCAACATGCGAGGCGGCGGTGAATACGGTAAAGCCTGGCACAACGCAGGCACTCAGCAGCAAAAGCAAAACGTGTTTGATGACTTTATTGCGGCGGCGGAATACCTGATTGAAAACGACTACACTAGCTCGGATCGCCTAGCGATTCGCGGTGGTTCTAATGGTGGTTTGTTAGTTGGAGCGTGTATGACGCAACGCCCTGAACTATTCAAAGTCGCGCTGCCTGCGGTTGGCGTGCTTGATATGCTGCGTTATCACACGTTTACTTCTGGAGAAGGCTGGAAGTATGACTATGGCACGTCGGAGCAAAGTGAAGCGATGTTCCAATACTTGCTTGGTTACTCTCCTGTTCACAATGTAAAAGAAGGCGTGCAATATCCTGCTACCTTGGTGACAACTGCTGATCACGACGACCGAGTTGTGCCAGCACATTCGTACAAATTTATTGCGGAGCTGCAAGACAAACAGCAAGGCGCTAATCCAGTATTAATACGCATTGATGTCAATGCAGGTCATGGTGCAGGAATGCCGCTGAGTAAGCAAATTGACCTCACCACAGACATGTATGCATTTACGTTACATAATATGGGTATTGAGTCGATTTAATGCCCTAGTTGTTCGAAGCTTCTGAGAATAAAAAAATGCCGCGACAGTGTCGCGGCATTTTTCATGGTTGGGGGAACTCAATTCATACTGTTTGCCAGTATTTGAGCCAGGTTGACTAAGTCTGACTCTTGAACCAACCAGTCTCGGCGGCCAAACCGAAAGGCAGCTACGCCATTCTTAAGACAAGATGAATTTATCACCTTTTCTTAATCCTAGTTTATGAATATGAAACTGTGATGAACCTAAGCCGCATTGTGCTGATTTTCACTGTTTTCAAGATCAAATGAGGCATCTATCAGTTTTTTCGTGTAGTCATTTTTAGGGTTTTGGAAAATCTTTTCGGCCGTACCTTGTTCCATGACCTCGCCCTTTTGCATGACTAGAACACGATCAGAGAGTGCTTTAACTACTGATAGATCGTGGCTAATAAACAAGTAGCCAATATTGTGTTTTTTCTGCAAATCTTTCAGAAGGTCAATCACTGTCAGTTGCACCGAGCGGTCTAATGCAGAGGTTGGCTCATCAAGCAGAATAAACGAAGGTTCAAGGATCAGTGCTCGCGCGATAGCAATACGCTGACGCTGGCCTCCTGAAAACTCGTGCGGATAACGGTTGATGGACGCGGGATCTAAGCGGACCTCACGGAGCACGTCGCGCGCTTTCTGCATACGTTCTTTTTTACTCAACATTGGTTGGTGGACAGTTAATCCTTCTGTGATGATCTCGCCGATAGTCATACGAGGAGAAAGCGAACCATAAGGGTCTTGGAATACCATCTGAACGTCTTTTTTCAGCTCAAAACGTTCTTTGTTTGTCAGCAAGGCCATATCTTGGCCTTTATATTCTATTTTGCCAGTTGAGGGCAGAAGACCTATCAAAGCTCGGCCGAGTGTAGACTTACCTGAACCGGACTCCCCAACGATCCCGAGGGTCTCTCCTTGTTTAAGCTCAAGAGAAATGCCTTTTACAGCTTCGAAGTACTCATTCTTGCTCGCAATAAAATGCGACTTTACCAAGAATTTGACTCGTATATCGTCGGCCTTTAAAAGCTGTGTAGCACTTTCGCTAATAGGCTCCTTACTGCCTTTAGGAATCGAGTTGATTAGCATACGTGTGTATTCGTGCTTTGGGTCCTCGAAGAGTGTTTGCGTTTCGCCTTCCTCGACGACTTCTCCTTTACACATCACAATGACACGATCTGCAAAGTGTTTTACGACGCCTAAGTCATGAGTAATAAATAGGATTGCCATGCCCATCTGAGCCTGAATTTCTTTAATCAGGTGCAACACTTCTGCTTGAACCGTGACATCCAACGCTGTTGTAGGTTCGTCGGCGATCAAAATATCGGGCTCGTTAATCAGTGCCATCGCAATCATGATGCGTTGCAATTGACCACCAGAAAATTCGTGTGGGTACTTGTTGTACGCTTTTTCTGGGTTTGGCATATGAACCAATTCAAACAGCTCTAACACCTTTGCTTTTGCTGTTCGTCTGTCGACCGGGCGGTGACACATGATGGCCTCAGCGACTTGGATACCGACCCGCATGTACGGGTTTAGTGAGGTCATCGGCTCTTGAAAAATCATGCCAATGCGATCACCGCGAATACTTTGCATTTCACGCTCTGTTTTATCCAAGATGGAGCTACCCTCAAACATGATGGATGAGCTTTCATGCAAAATAGCGTTGTCTGGCAGTAGTTTCATCAGTGCATTGGTTGATACTGACTTGCCAGAGCCAGATTCGCCAACGATGGACAGCGTCTCGCCTGCTTTTAAATCGAAGCTAACATTCTTTACTGCATCGACGATCCCATCGTTTGTCGTAAAGCTGACTGATAGGTTGTTCACCGAAAGAATGGTTTTAGAAGACATCACAGATCCTTGTGGTTGATAAAGCAAATGATACTCAAGCAATGGACAGTACAAACCTAGCTGGCCTCAATGCTTGAGCTTTAGATTAATTATACAGGTGAGAAGGCGAAGCTTTTGCCGAACTCATTGCTTGCAAATGTAAGAACTGCTCATGCGCGCGCGTTACGTGCTCGAGTTCTATCATCCATTGAGCATTACGTTGGGCAGAGCAAAATGCCGCCATGTGAGCTAATAAGTCTTCGCTCTGTTGACCAAGTAGGTGACCTACGCGCTCAATCAGTTCATGGCTCTCTAGCTGCAAAAATTGAAATAGCGCGTAAGTTTGATTGAGTATTGAGAACGCATCATGTTGTAAGCCGAGTTTGTTGAGAATCTCTGATTGCGTCACGCTGGCATCTCTAAGCCCCGTAATGAGACATACAAACTGGCAAGGTTTAGTTTGTGCATTTTCTAGCGCTAAATGAATGTGGTTGGGTAGATTGTTGAGCACGTCGTCATATAAACGATGAGCTTCTGGCCAATGGCCTTGTTCCATCAGTTGCTCCGCTTTTAAGTAGCGCATCCAGCATTGCTCAATATTCATATCCATCTCCACAACATTTGATTTGTTTTGATATTAAATGAAATTGATTATCAATTGCAAGTGCGTGTTAATATCACTTATGTGTTCATAAAATGTCCAATCAATCTAGGGTGGAAGGTAAATCACTTAAAATTAAGCAAATAATCTCTACACTCAAATAACGAAAATAAGAAAAAGGAAGTGGATATGGCAATACTAAGATTGGAAGCTAAGCAGCTATATTCTGTAGCAGATCTAGAGAATATGCCATGTAAGTCGACCAAGGAGTTACCTCCAATTGATGAAATCGTGGGCCAAGAGCGCGCGCAAAAAGCGGTCGAGTTTGCGATGTCCATCAAAGAGAAAGGGTATAACATCTACGCCATTGGTCAGAATGGGCTAGGTAAACGCACCATGATCTTGCGCTATCTGAATCGTCACCAGCACGATGCAGCAGCCCTGTTTGATTGGTGTTACGTTGCGAACTTTGAGGATACCCGTACACCAAAGGTATTAAAGCTGCCTTGTGGTATCGGAAATAAGCTACGTGTTGATATTGAAGCTTTAATGGGCAAATTATTGAATGCTTTACCCCTAGCATTCGACAATGAAATGTACTTTAGCCGCGCTGAGCGATTAAAAAATCAATTGGCAGCTAAGCAACAAAACGAGCTGGATCGTATTAGTCGAGAGGCAAAAGAAAAAGGCATCAGCCTAACACTGACTACACAGGGGGATTATCAGTTTGTCGCCATGAACGGTGATGAGCTTCATACGGAAGAGTCTTTTGATGCACTAAGCAAAAAAGAACAAGAGCAATTCAGCGATGCTATTGATGAACTCGAAGTGCGATTGCGCTCGATGGTTCGTGAGCTTACGGAGTGGGAAGAGACATACAGCGATAAAATCAAAAAGCTCAATGATGAAGTGACGCTTGATGTGATTACTCACTTCATCAAAAAACTCAAAGTGGATTACGCGCAATATTCCGAAATCAAAACCTACTTAACTGAGCTGCAAAAAGATATTGTTGAAAACGCAGATATCTTCCTTGACCAAAGTGGCGAGCAAGGCGAAATTGCGACGGCATCCTTGGATAAAAAATTGCCACGTCGTTATAAAGTGAACGTCTTGGTAAGCCGTAAAAGCAGCGAATTTCCTATCGTTGTTGAAGAAAATCCCAACTATCATTCACTCTTCGGGTCGATTGAGACTGCCACTTTCAAGGGAACGGTGTTTACCGACTTCTCGCTGATTCGCGCAGGGAGCTTGCATAAGGCGAATGGCGGCGTTCTATTAATGGATGCTCAGAAAGTACTTGAACAGCCTTACGTTTGGGATGGTTTGAAGCGCGCATTGCGTGCTCGTCAATTGAGTTTTACGTCTCTAGAAAAAGAAGTCACATTGACGGGGGCGGTATCACTCGATCCTGAACCGATTCCGCTTGATATCAAAATTATCTTATTTGGTGATTACCGAACTTACCAATTACTCCAACATTACGATCCAGAGTTCAGCGAGTTGTTCCGTGTGACGGCAGATTTCGAAGACGAAATGAAACGTACGCCGGAGTCTGAGCTGCATTACGCGCGCTTTATCTCTAGCGTGGTGCATGACAACAATATGCTGCATTGCGATCGCAAAGCCATTGCTCGGATCATCGAATACAGCTCACGTTTGTCTGGCGACCAATCCAAGCTATCTCTACATTCGGCTAATATCGCCAACTTGCTTCGAGAGTCGAACTACGTGGCTCGTCAAGCTAACTCTAACATGATCCGTATTGGGCATGTTGAAGAGGCGCTCAATAACCAAGAAATGCGAGTAAGCCGATTACGCGATAACGTAATGGAAACCTTTATTAACGGCACAACGCTGATTCGCACCGAAGGAGAAGCCGTAGGCCAAGTGAACGCACTTTCGGTATTGAGCACTAGTGACTACATGTTTGGTGCACCGAATCGCATCACAGCGACGACGTGTTACGGTGATGGGGATGTTATCGATATCGAGCGAAGCGTGGATTTGGGTGGCAGTATTCACTCTAAGGGCGTGATGATTTTGTCTGCCTACTTATCTTCCGTATTTGGTAAAACGGCACGAGTGCCATTAACGACAACCATTACCTTTGAGCAATCTTATGGTGGTGTTGATGGTGATAGTGCCAGCATGGCTGAGTTATGTGCGGTTGTGTCTGCTTTTTCAAAGCAACCAAACCGACAAGACATTGCGATAACAGGGTCGATGAATCAATTTGGCCAAGCTCAGCCTATTGGTGGCGTAAACGAAAAGATCGAAGGATTTTATGATGTGTGTGTAATTAAAGGTCGTCATGACGGGCAGGGGGTCATTATTCCGCGCTCTAATGTTCACAATCTAATGCTTCGTTCCGACATCGTGAAAGCAGTCGAAAAAGGCGAGTTTAATATTTGGGCGATTGACCATGTTACTGAAGCTATCGAATTGTTTACGGGGAAAGTTGCTGGTGAGCCAACCGATGAAGGCTCTTATCCAATCGATACCATTTTTGGCCTTGCTCAAGCCAAGCTCAATTCGTTGAGAAAATAGGCTGAAACCGTCCTAAATGTGAATGTATCTCATCATAAGTGATCATAATTTATCATAACGACAATATCCCGACGCCACTGTCGGGATATTGTCAATAACAGATTGAAAATGGAGAGTTTTTGTACTAGACAAAAGTGTGATCGACCTCTAATATTCGCCACTTGTTTATTCGTCTGGGATTTATCCCGTCGCAAGGAAGCATAGATATTCAAACTGCCGAAAAGTAACGTTGTTATAAGCACTGCTCGAGTTTGTTTGGATATAGACATCACGCATACAACTGAGGCCCTGTCATGCAGTTATCACTGAAAAATTTGTCAGTACGAACGCAAATTTTGGTTCCGGTATTATTTACCGCGATTGTTTTGTTTATTGCTCTTTGGATTACTAAAAACAATCTTCAAGCAGAGCAAGATGTTATTGCTTCCAACCAAGAATCTTTGGTTTTTCACAAAGACACATTGGCGAGTATTGACGACCAAATTTACCCTCTGCGCATAAGCGCGGTTTACGCTATTTACGATGCTTCTCGTCGTGAGAATTTTCTAACCGAATTGAAAGAAGGCTTAAAGCAAGTTGATGCCGATTTAAGCGCAATTGAAGCCCGAAACCTATTCCGTGACGATGCCGTTAAAGTTCGCCAAGCAATTGAATCCTATGTGCGATATTCAGAGCGCTCAGTTGCTTTCTTCAACCAATACGATCAAGGTTTGAAATCGGATAGCGAGTACCGTGCATTTGTTAAAGAGTATCGCAATGTTGGCCGAGAAATGGTCCAACAAATTAACACGCTATCAAAGCATGTAAACGAGCAAGCTGAACAATCTACTATCAGAAGCCATCAGCAAAATGAACGTGTGCAAAATAACGCTATGTTGACGGTTTTAGCGGTATTTGCTTTCTCATTGATAGGCGCTTGGTTCCTATCTGGCATGATTGTTACACCAATCCAAAAACTGCAAGAAGTGATGCGTCAGTTAGCAATGGGTAACCTATCAGTACGTGCAGATGTCGATGGGGACAATGAGATCTCTAAGCTGAGCAAAGATGTAAACCAAACCGCAGAGCAGTTATACAACACTGTGGACCAGTTAACCCGTATTAGTGAGGAAGTTGCATCTGCATCGACCGAATTGGCTGCGGTAATGACGCAAGCGGAAGCGAACGCTCAACAAGAGTTGGCGGAGATCGAGCAAGTTGCATCTGCGGTTAACGAGCTTGCAAGCACTGCGAATAATGTGAGTGATAACGCGACCTCTGCTGACGCAACCGCGCGTGAAGCTGATGGACTTGCTCAATCAGGTTTGGCTATCTTCCAAGAAAGTGCGGAAGCAAGTGCGCAAATGTCTCAAGCATTGAACGATGCAGCGCAAGTTGTTTTGCGTCTAAAAGAGCAATCTGTACAGATCAACGATGTTATTGAAGTGATTCGCGGTGTATCTGAGCAGACCAACTTGCTAGCATTGAATGCTGCGATTGAAGCGGCGCGAGCTGGTGAGTCTGGTCGTGGTTTTGCGGTAGTAGCTGATGAAGTACGCATGCTAGCAGCGCGTACTCAAGACTCGACACAAGAGATCCAAACGATCATTGAAGAGCTTCAAGCGCAGTCTGGGCTGGCGAATGACAGTATGCAAGTCAGCCTTGATATGCTTAGCCGCAACAACGAGCTGACGCAACAAGCGAATGAAGCGTTGGTTGGAATTACCGAGTCGGTCGCCAACATCAACGATTCAAACACGCAAGTAGCAACCGCAGCCGAAGAGCAGTCTCAAGTTACTCAAGATATCAATCGCAACGTGGTTAACATGTCGGAGCTTGTAAACCAAAACGTAGCGGGCATCAGCCAGAGTGCAAGTGCGAGTACTGAGCTTTCATTACTTGCAGAGAAGCAGAAAGAGCAATTAAGTTTCTTTAAGCTTTAATTCATCATCTACTTATCAAATCTCTAAATCCCTGAGTGAATGCTCAGGGATTTTTTTGTTTGTAATAATCGGATTTATTATCAATAAGTCTATCTAAAACAGTCAGTTAACAAGATTTTTTTGCGGGCAATATCACGTTTTGTGATATTGTTTTTACATTTTTTTCGTCAATTTTTTTTTGACGCGAACATTTTTTTTAACTCAACCGATAACTTGATGGTTGAGAGGTATTCATATCGTCATTTTAAGTGGTGTTTTCTTCTATAAGCGCTGTTTATTCAACACGTTGCGTGAAAAATAACAGCTGCTACTATGCCGCCAGTTTTCTCGTTGGTACAGAAAAGTCCTGTTTTTCTGGTGAGAAAACACATATAAAACAATGATATGGAAAATAACAATGAAATTAAAAACTTTAGCTGTAGCAGTGGCGCTAATGGCATCAGGATCTCAAGTTGTCGCTTCAGAACTATACAACCAAGATGGCACTTCTCTTGAGATGGGCGGCCGCGCTGAAGCGCGTCTTTCTATGATGGATGGTAAGGCAGAAGACCGTACTCGCATCCGTCTTAACTTCCTAGGCAAACAGGAAATCAATGAAAACCTATACGGCGTTGGTTTTTGGGAAGGTGAGTTCAAAACAAAAGAAGAAGGTGCCGTAGATAACAATAGTGATCTT
>Ga0070724_10001286_pt1 | contig 15278 bp, 14 predicted proteins | sample tdDd001_FD_67278 | JGI IMG/M metagenome (GOLD analysis project Ga0070724, IMG submission 67278) | Marine sediment microbial communities from the Atlantic coast under amendment with organic carbon and nitrate - tdDd00.1 | ecosystem: Environmental > Aquatic > Marine > Coastal > Sediment | place... | reverse complement strand
ATCTCTGCAGGTTGGGAGGAGCTCTTAGGAGAGTACTTAATAGGTTTTGGGATATTAGTGGTTATGCTCATTGCTTCATTATTTTATGAAAGGTTATTTTGCCGGTATGTATGTCCTTTGGGAGCTTACTACGCCATTATCGGTAGGCTGTCTATATTTGGGATAAAAAGAGATAGTAAGAGTTGTATAGACTGTAAAAAGTGTGATAAGGCCTGTATAGCCGGACTGAAGGTGTCGGCAGAGCAAGAGATAGGAGCCAGTGAATGTATGGGATGTATGGAGTGTGCTATGGATTGTCCTACTAAGAAAAATTCTCTTACTATGAGTATAGGAAGGAAAATGGTAAGTGAAAAAAGGGCAGGAATCATAGGAGCTGGAATATTCTTTGGTATTATCCTGATAACCAAGAGTATAGGGTTATATGAAACAACTCCAAATAATATCTCAGATATTTTAAAGGGGAATCCCTCAAATATAAGGGGATGGATGACTCTTCAGGAGGTAGGAGATGGCTTTGGAGTACCTCTTAAAAAGATCTATAGGGAGCTGGGAGTAACAGCAGATGATCTTCCTGCTGAAACACCTATAAAGAAAAGTGAGGAGATACTAAGGGACAAGGGAATAGAATTTGATCATGATAAGATAGGAGAAGTAGTGGCAAACCTTACGGGGAAAGAGATAGTGGATATGGAAAAGACATCTGTGGAGATAAGGGGAAGTATGAGTATAGAAGATATCTCTAAGATGAGTGGACTATCCAGTGAAAAAGTTATTGAAAAACTGGGAATACCTATTGATATTTCCTATGACCTCCCTTTAAAAAACCTGGCAGGAGAGCATGGGTTTGAAATGGGTGATGTAAAGGAAAGATGGAATAAAAAGTAGTGGTTTAAAAACAGCTGTTCAGATGAATAGCTGTTTTTTTAATTGGTTAAATAATTATTGTTTTTTAACAGGGCGATGAAAAGTGCAGTTAAATGAATAACATTTACAGAGAAAAGTTTGGAGTTAATTTAGAAGGTATCCCCTGGGAACATTGTATAAATAATATATAAGGGGGTGATACTATGAATACCATACTGAATACAACTATGCAGATGATAGGTGGACTGGGGATATTTTTATATGGGATGAGAGTAATGTCTGAATCTATAGAGGAGGTAGCAGGTCACCGCCTGAGAATGCTAATATCGAAGATGACATCAAATATATTCAGAGGAATAATGGTAGGAGTAGTAGTGACCTCTATAATACAGTCTAGTTCTGTAACTACTGTAATGGCAGTGGGATTTGTGAATGCAGGACTCATGACCCTGAAGCAGTCGCTGGGAATAATACTGGGAGCAGATATAGGGACTACAATTACAGGGTGGATACTGGCTCTCAAGGTCACTAAATACGGGTTATTATTAGTGGGAGGAGGGGCTCTGGTATTTCTCTTTAGTAAGGAGGAGATAAGAAAAAAGAAGGCTCTTAGTATTATGGGACTGGGCCTTATATTTGTAGGATTAAACTTTATGAAGGCCGGAGTCAGACCCCTTAAGGATGTGCCGGAATTTATCGGCTTTTTTTCATTGTTTTCAGCTGAGTCTTACAGAGGGGTTATTCTTTCTGCTCTTACAGGAACCTTTCTGACATTTGTAATGCAGTCCTCTTCTGCAACTGTGGGAATAACCATAGCCCTTGCTACACAAGGGGTAATAAGTCCCCAGACATCTGTAGCCTTGGTACTGGGAGAAAATATTGGGACAACTATAACAGCATACCTGGCTTCCCTGGGAGCAGGAGTAGAAGCTAAAAGGGTAGCCTATGCTCATATAATGATAAAGGTTTTAGGTGTAGCGGCGATACTGCCTTTCTTCTACCCCTATGTGGAGCTGGTATCTAGATTTATAGATCCTGAAGAGGGGGTAGCAAAGTATATCGCTCTGTCTCATACAATATTTAATTTAGGTGTAGTAGTTATGTTTATTCCATTTAGAGGGGTTTTATTAAAGATTGTTGGGAAAATGGGAGGAAAAGAAGACAAGGAGAATAAAGTCTACTCCAATACCTCTATCTATAAGGTTCCTTCAGTGGTACTGGAAAAGGGAAGGGGAGAGGTACAGCAGATGATATTGAGATTCAGAGAGGATATAGAACTGTTTTATAAGATACTTTCCGGTGAGGGAGGAAGGATAGGGGACATTTTTGAAGGTGAAAGATATCAAGATGAAAAGAAGGATGCTATTCATATGGAATTAACAGGTCTATTAAACTGTGTGAGTTCTCAAAAGATACTAAAGGAGGCCAGACTTCTAATGAAGGTGGCAGATGAGGTGGAATCTATGGGAGACTATGGAGCCAGTCTTGGGAAGATCTATATAAAGATAGAAAACACTGTAACTGTAATCAATGAAAAGGGTCTGAAAAATATAAGGGGATATCATAAAACAATTTTATGGCATATAGATGAACTCTATAGAATATTCAGAGATGAAAGCTATAGCGATATAGAGCAACTGAAAAAAAGCTGTCACAAGACCTCACTCAGATTATCAACAGTGGATCCTTTGGAAAAGGCGGAATATTCTCATCATGTGGAGATGGAGATACTGGCTAAATACAGAAGAATAAACAGACATATTATATATATACTAGAGAAATTTGAAGATGAATCGATATATTAAGAGTTTAAAGATCCCGCTGTCTAAATAAGGAAGATATGAGTAAAAAATATTAAAAGAACAGTAAGAAATATGATAAAATCTTTAAAGAATACAGTGGGGGAGGTAGGCATGAGAAGAAGTTTTGTAAGTGACAGATTTAGGTTGGTTGAAACAGCCCTTGATATGCTGTTTTATGATGGGGGAAACAGGGAAAAGTTTCTTGATTACTTTAAGGAGCATAAGTTAGGGGTATATAGGGAAGATGAGATGTATTTTGATAAGAAATTAGAAGAGTACAGAGAGGGAGATTTGTATTCATTTAAAGATATAGAGGAGGGAGACCTCTACGAGCTGGGATTTTATATATTAGGAGTGTTTACTGAAAAGAAACCTCTTGAAATAATAGATGAAATCGTAGAAAAGCATATTGAGTGCCTTGAACTGGATTAATTATAATAAAAAGGAGCCCTAGGGCTCCTTTTTATTATATAGATTATCTGAATAACAACTTTTTTAAAATCAACCTCTGTAAAAGCATGGAGAAAACTGATATTTTATTTAAAAAGTTTTTTTATTTTTTCAAAAAATGAATGAGTTTCGATACCAAGTTCTTTTCTGATTTTTTTTTTGAGTTTCTCCCTGGGACAAACACTACACATCTTTGCCCTACAGGATAAGCAGCCACCCTCTAATTTTTCAAGGTGTTCATTTAGTTTCATAGACTAACTCCTTAACTTAGAGAATTTTTTTACCTCTTCAATTTCATTTAAAAGACACTTTAAATCACTTTTTTTGCAGTTTGCACTAGAGGCAACGATAGCTCCTTCAACAAGAGGAGCATCTGCAATAAAAACCTTTTTCCTGTCATGGCTATCTAAAAGCTTGATGGCTTCAAGGGAGTTGCAGACAGAATTTCCAAGATCACAAATAATGATAACACCTCTGCCGCTATTGGCTTTTTTTATACATTTATAAATTCTTTCAGGACTAGTACCCAGGGATCTGTCTTCAAGACCACTGGCATTAACCATTGGAAATTTTATCTTAGATGGAGAAAACATATCTTCTGCAATCTTTATTACTTCTAACCCAAGGTGATAACTGTGTGAAACAATGACTATCCCTATCATATGGCTCCCTCCTTTTAAAGATTTTCTTATAGCAATGGAAAAAAAGATTATTTTTTGACTTTTAACCAGGGGGTTAAGCTTTTTGACTTTTCAATCAAAAGTTTCGGAGTAATTTCAGTTCCTTCAGCGATTCTTTTATGAAAGTTTTTCTTTGCCCACTCCATCCAAAATGGCCTTGCTATCATGGCTCTTCCCACTGCTACAAAGTCAAGGAGGTTATTTTCCACAAGCCAGTTAGCCTGTTCCTCTGTTTTTATCTTTCTCACACCAATCACTGGTATATTAACATGCTTTTTTATTTCTACCCCCAGATACACCACCCAGTCAAGGGGAAAGTCCTCTGGAACATCTACTTTGACCTCTGATCTGAACTCAGGATCGGGAACACCACTTGATACATGGAGGAGATCCACCCCTAAACTTTCAAGATATTTAGCTATCTCTATACCATCCTCTATATGAGGTTCATTTCCTCCCATCCTATATGCAAGGATGAAATCTTCATTAAATAATTCCTTTGTAGACTGGATAAGAAGTTTATTGAAGGTCATCCTCTTTTCAAAGGAACCACCATATTTATCGTTTCTTGTATTCCATACTTTGGAATTTAACTGTGAAAGAAGGTAGGTGTGGGCTCCGTGTATCTCGACCCCGTCAAAGCCACACTCTTTTGCTCTTTTAAAAGCAGCTATAAATTGTTTTAATATGTCATTTAACCTTTCCTCAGGCACAGTAGCGATATCATCTTTAAAACCAGCATGGTGGATCTGTATAATAGCAGGTACATCATACTCTCTGCAGATATCAGCGATTCTTTTCAGACCGGGAATAAATGAGTCATCCCATATACCTATCTGGTTGTCTCTGAGTTTTGCATCCTCTGAGACACATGAAGCTTCTACAACTATCATCCCCACATCATTTTTGGCGATATCTTCATACCACTTTACCAGACCGTCTGTGACAAGCCCGTCTTTTTTCACAAGGGAAAACCTCACCATGGGAGGCAGTACGATACGATTTTTTATATTGATATTTTTTATCTTAATTGGTGAAAATATATTTGGCATAAAAGGTCTCCTAACGCTATAAATTTAGTATCTATTCTTTATAATATTTTAACATATTTTTAATTTTGAAGGAAGAAGTATCAGATAAAACTAAATATAAAATCTTGCAACTAAAGTCCTATAATTAATAATTATAATTTTATTTTTTAAAAAATTAATAATAAAACAAGATTATTAAGAATAGATAGAAAGACTAGATAAAATGTGATATAATACTATGTAAAATTTATATATTTAGGAGGAAAGAAATGATTTCAACTAGTAATCTTTCTATGAGCTTTTCTGGAGGAAAGAAACTATTTAACGATGTAAATGTTAAATTCACACCAGGAAACTGTTATGGACTTATCGGTGCCAATGGAGCAGGTAAATCCACTTTTGTAAAAATACTTTCAGGAGACTTATCTCCATCTGAAGGAGAGGTAATTTTAGATAAAAAGAAAACTCTTGCTATACTTAACCAGGATCACTTCGCTCACGAGGAGCAGGTAGTAATGGACGTAGTAATGAGTGGACATGAAGAATTATATGCTGTAATGAAGGAGCAAGAGAGAATCTATGCTGATCCTGAAGCTACAGATGATGACTATATGAAGGCGGGAGAGCTTGGAGATAGAATCGAACAGCTTGATGGTTGGAGTGCAGAAACAAATGCTGAAAAAATGCTAACAGGACTTGGAATTAATTCTGACCTACATAGAAAATACATGAAGGAACTAACGGAGCCGGAAAAGGTAAAAGTATTACTTTGTCAGGCAATCTTCGGACAACCAGATGTACTACTACTGGATGAGCCTACAAACGGACTGGACATTAAAGCAATCAGATGGTTAGAAAACTTCCTTATGAATATCGAAGATACTACTGTAATCGTAATTTCACACGATAGACACTTCCTAAACAAGGTGTGTACTCATATTGCTGATATCGATTATGGAGAGGTTAAGATGTATGTTGGAAACTATGATTTCTGGTATGAGTCAAACCAACTTATGATTACTCTAATAAACAATAAGAATAAAAAGCTTGAGCAAAAGAGAGAAGAATTAAAATCATTTATCTCTAGATTCAGTGCTAACGCATCAAAATCAAAGCAGGCAACTGGAAGAAAGAAGCAACTAGAGTCACTTCAACTAGAGGATATGAAAGTATCTAATAGAAAGTACCCATTCGTTGAATTCAAATCTGAAAGACAAGCTGGAAACAACCTATTAAAAGTAGAGAATTTATGTAAAACTATCGAGGGAGTTAAGATCCTTGATAACGTAACATTTACTATTAATACTGGAGACAAGGTAGTCTTCCTAGCAAAGAACGATATTGTTAAAACAACTCTAATAGCTATCTTAGCTGGAACTATGGAAGCTGACTCAGGGGAAATCACTTGGGGAGTAACTACATCTCAGGCATATATGCCTAAAAATAACTCTGAATACTTTGAGTCAGCAGCTGGTAACTTAATCGATTGGTTAAGACCTTACTCACCAGATCAACACGATTCATTTGTAAGAGGATTCCTGGGAAGAATGTTATTCTCTGGTGAAGATGCAGATAAGTCTCCTAAGGTACTTTCTGGAGGAGAGAAGGTAAGATGTATGTTATCTAAGATGATGCTTGGTGGAGCCAATGTACTATTATTTGATAACCCTACAGATCACCTGGACCTAGAGTCGATTACTTCACTAAACAAAGCACTTATCAAATTCGACGGAACTATACTATTTGGTGCTCATGACCATGAGTTTATTCAGACAGTAGCAACTAGAATTATCGAAATAACTCCTAAAGGTACAGTGGACAAGCTGACTGAGTATGATGCATACTTAGATGATGAAGCTACTCAGGAAAAACTTATAGAGATGTACTCGTAATAACTATAAATATTTTAAGGATCTCAGCCAGTCTGAGATCCTTATTTTTTTGTATAAATAAAAGGAAGGGGATAGAAATAAATCAATAATAGAATACGGACAGAGGGAGGAAGGACTCATGAAAAAGGTGCTATATATTATCTTTATAATTATTTTCATGGGGTGTGGCAGCAAGTCTCAGGAAGTAGATGTAAAACGTCCTCTGGTAGCCTTTGGAGACAGCCTTACCAAGGGGTATGGATCTCCTAGCAGCTATACAGATTACTTGGCACAACATGTAAGGATGAATGTTATTAATATGGGAGTCAGTGGAGATACTACATTCTCTGCCCTCAGTCGTGTAGATGAGGTGCTGGAATATGATCCCGGGATTGTAATAATAGGGCTTGGAGCAAATGATTTTTTGAGGAAGATACCTGTAAGTGAAACTGAAAGAAACCTCAGAGAGATAACTAATAGACTGAAAGGGAGTGGAAGAACTCTCTTTATTGTAAAATTTTATCCCAAAGGGGGATTAATAGGTTTTTTTGCAGGGAGAAAAAAGAAGCAGTATGAGAAAATATATAAAGATCTTTCCCAGAGTAAGGGTGTATATGTCATAGAAGATGTGTGGAAGGGAGTATGGAGAAAAGAGATGAGTGATAATATTCATCCCAATACCAGAGGGTATGAACTAATGGGAGAAAACTATCTGAAAAATCTCGAAGGAGTACTTGGCGGTGATATATTAAAAGAGGAGTAGTTCGCTACTCCTTTTTTAATATTAAGGAAAGTATTGAATTTCACTTTAACTTTCCCTGGAATATTAAATTTTCCAAGAGCATAAAAGGGTGGAGCGTCATGCTTCTTTTTATTCTTTGAATATCTGGAGTAGCAGTTTTGCAATCACTTCTAAAGATCAGGAAATAAAATAATTTTCAAACAATCACTATAGAAATACTATTTTTACTTATTCCATACCTCTTAAAAAATAAAGAAGGAAAAGACGGATTATATCTAGATGAACTTCAAATCTAAAGAAAAGTTCGCTTTATAAAGTGTGTTATTTCTTTTTTATGCTTATATATTAATATTTTGAGTATAAAATTATCTACAGACAAGGTAGTTTTAAAAGCTTTGAACCCAAGGAGAATAAAGAGTTTTTAGGTTAACCCTATATATTATAAGGCTTAAAAAACTTATCAATACGATAAGGAAATCGTCAGGAGACATTGACATAGGGATATATTGGGGCTAATATTATACTAGTATTTCGTTAGTTTTAGGTAAAAGTATCAAAGTAATGAATAAACAATTTTGAAGGTGAAGGGTGGGATTTATGAAGAATATGGTGAAGTTAAAGGAAGTCTTGGAGAAAAATTCATTTAGGATAGTCGATGAACTTCCTAACAAAGGTGAGGTGAGCCTGCGTCTTGGAGAAAATATGAACTGCCCTATCCTGGAGAGCCTGGAAGAAAACAGGGAAGAGATCTCCCTAATTTTAAAGGAAACAGGTTACAGAACGATGATTCGTCAAAAAGATAACGGTATATGCCAGTTTATAATAAGGGGATAGAAGGTTGAAGTTATTTTTAAAAAAAGTATTGACAGAAGGTGGAGATTGCACTATACTCTATTTGTAACCGTTACAAATTTAAAACAAAAGTAAAAGAATAAATATAGATGTTAAGGAGGATAACAAATGGCAACTTCACTAATCAACAAAAAGGTAGAGGATTTTAGAGTTCAGGCATATCATAATGGAGATTTTAAAGAGGTAACACATGAGTCGTTAAAGGGACAATGGAGTGTATTTTACTTCTATCCAGCTGACTTTACATTTGTATGCCCTACAGAACTTGGAGATGTAGCTGATAACTATGAAAAATTTAAAGAGATAGGATGCGAGATCTACTCTGTATCTACAGATACACATTTTGTACATAAAGCGTGGCATGATTCATCTGAAACTATTCAGAAGGTTCAGTACCCAATGCTAGCTGACCCTACAGGTGCTCTTTCAAGACAGTTTGGTGTAATGATCGAGGAGGAGGGATTAGCTCTTAGAGGAACATTTATCGTAAACCCAGAGGGAGAGATCAAAGCTTATGAAGTTCATGATCTAGGAATCGGTAGAGATGCGGATGAGTTACTAAGAAAGGTACAGGCAGCTCAGTTTGTAGCAGCTCATGGAGACCAGGTGTGCCCTGCTAAATGGAAGCCAGGTACAGATACCTTAAAGCCAAGCTTAGACCTTATCGGTAAGATCTAATAAAAACTTCAGGAGGTGCGAAAGTGCCTCCTTTTTAAAAGCTGATTTTCAGCTGGTATGAGGGTGTAGGGAGTAAAGCTACATTCTGATACAAACTGAAAAAATAATTGAAATTAATATGAGGTGATAGATATGGAACATATATATGATGTAGTGATAATAGGAGGAGGGCCAGCGGGTCTTTCAGCAGGGGTATATGCAGGAAGGGCAAAACTGGACACTGTAATTATAGAAAAGGGAGCTCACGGAGGGCAGGCAGCTACAACATCTGAGATAGCAAACTATCCGGGGCTGATAGAAACAACTGGTCCTAAACTTGTGGGAGAGATGCATACTCAGGCTGAAAACTTCGGAGTAAGTTTTATAAGAGGAGAGGTACAGGGAGTAGAGCTAGAGGGGGATATAAAGACAGTAAACCTAAACGGAAGACACGTAAAGGGGAGATCTGTAATTATAGCTACCGGAGCTAAACCAAGAAAATTAGGATTTAAAGGAGAAAAAGAATTTACCGGAAGAGGAGTGGCTTATTGTGCTACATGTGACGGGGAGTTCTTTACAGACCTTGAGGTGTTTGTAATAGGTGCGGGATATGCTGCAGTGGAGGAAGCTATGTTTTTAGCAAAGTTTGCCAGTAAGGTGACTATTATAGCCAGAGAGCCTGAGTTTACATGTGCTAAATCAATAGTGGAAAAGTTAGATGACTATGAAAATATAGAGGTGAGATTTAACAGTGAGATTGTAGAAGCAGGTGGAGATGGTATGATAGAAAAAGCTGTCTTTATGGATAATGAAAGGGGTGAAAGGTGGGAACATACAGCCCCTGAAGAGGACGGAACCTTTGGGATATTTGTCTTTGTAGGATATGAACCTCAGACGGGATTTTTTAAGGGACATGTGAAGATGGATGACTATGGATATATCCTTACAGATGAAAATATGAGAACAGATGTAGAGGGGGTATATGCAGCAGGAGACCTGAGACCTAAGGTACTAAGACAGGTGGTAACGGCTGTAGCAGACGGTGCTATAGCAGCTACTGATGCTGAAAAGTACGTAGAAGACAGGAAGAGAGAATTAGGTATAGCAGAGAAAAAGGCTCCCAAGAAAAAGAAAGCAAAGACTCAGGAGGAGTCTAAGGGGAGCGAAAACCTCTTAGATGAAGGGATAAGAGAGCAGTTAAAGGGCATATTTGCTAACCTCACCAAGGAACTGAAGATGGTCACTGTGGTAGACAGAGAAAACAGTAAATCTGTAGAGCTTAAGGGGTTCTTAGAGGAGATAGCAGGGCTCACCGATATGCTGACTCTTGTTGTCTATGACAGGGGAGAAAACCCTGAGATAGAGAAAAAGATGAATATAGACAAGTTTCCTGCAGTTGCTTTTGCATCTAAAGACGGAGAGTATAAAAGAGTAAAGTTTCACGGGGTACCCGGTGGGCATGAACTAAATTCATTTATACTGGCGATATATAATATGGCAGGTCCCGGACAGGAGATCAGTGAAAAGTCTCTTGAAAAGATAGGGAAGATAAAGAAAAAGGTAAATGTAAAGGTCGCAGTATCTCTGTCATGTCATCTGTGCCCCGATGTAGTGGTAGCAGCTCAGAGGATAGCAATAGAAAATGAAAATATAGAAGCTGAGATGGTTGATATATCTGATTTTAAAGATCTGAGAAGTAAATTCAGTATCATGAGTGTTCCGGCTATTATAGTGGATGATGAAGATATCTACTTTGGAGCGAAAAGCCTTGACTCAATAGCAGACCTATTAAAATAAAGTAACACACAAAAAGAGCCCATCCTGTGGGCTCTTTTTGTTATTAGGTCTATAGAGTTCTCTAATCTTCTCACCTCAGAGAAACTTAAAACCACTCAACTCCTATGCAGGATAGTAAAAACTATCAAAAATATGATGACCAGATGCAGTGGTAGCCTTCCTGTTAACTTCTTCTTTCTCTGGGATCTTGAAATTTTTAAATAAGACTGCTCATATTCTCTTAAAGTAATAGTTTTTTTTATCTCCTCTGGTTTAGGGGATCCTGTGAGAGGAGCTTCCAATTTAATATCCTCTGTATTAACAGAATGATTATCTTTTTTTAGAGAGAGGGACTCAGTGGTCTTAGGTGATTCAGTTATTTTTTTACTTCTTTTAATTCTTTTGTTGGGTTTATAAAAGTTTTTTCTCATGGGGTATCCTTTATTATGTAGTAGTTTAAAATGTATCTTAAGTTCATGTTAAATGATACTGTATTTTGTAAAATCAGTCAATACAAAAGACTGGGAGAGTAGATAAACCTATCAAAAAATTAAAAAAAGACAGTTTCTGAAGATTGTTGTGGTAACTTTAATCATCTCAAGAAATCATCTTATTAATGAATATATTTTAATTCTTGTGGGAAAAAGATCTTTTAAATGTCTATATAATCTCACTCATCCAGATGAACTCCTTTACTATGTTTAACCCCTATCCTTCTCAAAATGGTAAAATCCAATCTGCCTATATAACTATATAGACAGAAGTAAGTTATATTTCCTTAGGAGTCTGAAGTCTGACTTATAAAGATCATGATAGATGATCATCTTATAAAAAAACTCCTTTTCATTCCCGGGAAGTATCGACTCCATATCAAGGAGGGAGTTATTTCTATAAAGAAGTCTGAATTCATTCCGGACAAGTTCTCTTATCTCTTCAAAGAATACCTTTTCTGTAGGGAAGTTCTTTAGGGGAAGATCCAGATAGTTTTTCTTATGACATACAACCCTTATTCTATAGCCGGGACCATAGACCCTTTTAAAATATGAAGTGAGAGAAGTAAACTGATAGGCTGACCCGAGGATGAGGATATCTCTCACAGCTATATGGGACATCTCTTTTTTTATAAAGAGCTTTGTGAGAACAGCACTTCCTAAAATATCTATGGAATCCTCCTCCATATAAATCCTTTCTGGAGTAACATTCCACTTATCTATAAGATGATCTTTTATCTGGGTTATACCTATATCCTCAGGGTTTCTTCCTTTGCAGGTAAGAAGGATATTACAGCTGGGATACTCACTGCATATGAGGGAAAACTTCTCCATATGATAATCTGAAAATTCCCTCTGAAAGTTTGCTATGGGAAGGATAATAAGCTGGGGATCAAAGGAGAGATATTCATCCTTAAAGGAGTTATTTCTGCTTAGGTGGGAAACAAGGGCATCCTCTATATTATTTCTGACACTTGAAAGCCCCTCTATAGCCCTTTGGTGTTTTTCCCCCTTGGGAATATACTTCAGTTCCTCCAGCCAGTTTAACTCATTAAATATATATTTTAAATCTCTGTCCAGGGTGAGGTTATTTATCTTAGATGTCAGTTCCCCTATGTTATATTTTATATGAAATTCTTCTATTTTTTTAAGCCGTTCCTTATATCTGAATTTTTTCAATGGAGATCACCTCTTCAATATTAATATATCCTAAGTAACTATAGATTACAATAATAAACTTCAATTATTTTATGTCAGAATGAAGAGGTATAAGCAATATAATAATAAAATTCTAAGATAGAACAAAGAATTCTATAAGGGAGGAGGTGTATCATTACTTCAGATAAAGAAATAGGAGGATATTTTGTGATGAAAGATATGAAAATAAGAGATATGAGAGATTTTATAAGGTTTATGACTGTAGTTCTTCTTGTTCCATGGTTTGGATGGTTTACTGAAAATATATTTGGAGTAGAGATTGAATTTGAAGTGGAGATGATAACCTTTATTTCCTTTATAGTATTCGGGAGTTTCTGGTGCGGATGGCTCTGCCCCTTTGGAAATCTGAGTTACTTTGTGGAAAAGGTGGGGAAAAAACTATTTCCCAGTATACAGATAACCTTTGAAGGGAGGGTAGACAGGGGATTGAGGCTGTTAAAGTATGTATTTTTAGGTGGTTTTTTATATCTGATTATAGGGGGAGGATATGACTATTTTTTTGGAAGTCATATGGCAATATATAAGGCAAGTACTCCGTCCCTTATATTTTTAAAGGTAAAGAAATACCTGATTATTCTGGTACCCCTGTTAATTCCAAGATTTTTCTGTAAGTATATCTGTCCCCAGAAGGCAATGTATAACATTATTCATAGATTTGTTCCCAGTCTTGTTATAGAAAGAGATACTAAAAGCTGTGTGTCATGCAAAAGGTGTGACAGGGAATGCCCCATGGGAATCAGTGTATCTGAGGAGATCAGGATATGCGGGAGGGACTGTATATCATGCTTTAACTGTGTAGACGGAGAAACCTGTCCTAAAAAGATAGATGCATTGGAGTTAAAATTTATAGGAAGGAAAGTTGATGTAAAGAAATTTTCCCTAGTAGTAATGACGGTATATATACTGGGAACATATCTGGCTATGAAATACATTAAATAATAAGATGACTCTAAGATGATTCTAAGAAAGAGTTGTTATAATAAGGTATATTAAAAAAGGAGATGATGAAAATGAGAAAAAAATTAATGGGTATGGTAGCAGCAGGAGTAATGATGATGTCGGTAACAGCTATGGCAGATGATGATAAGATGGATACTTACAATGATATGCTGGAAAGACAATACTCCCATGTACAGGTAGAGGATAAAAAGTATGAACTGGAATATGATGTGAAGGACCTAGATAGCTTTATGCTGCTGGAAGTAGAGGTAGAGGATAGCTTCCTTGGAAAAAAACATACAGATATTCAGGTAGCCAGAGAAGTAGAGCCTATTATAGAAAAGGTATCAGCAGAGGTAACAGAAGACTTTAATAAACCTGTAAAGGTAATCGTGGAATATGAGGATAGAAATATTTTAATTAAAAAGTATTAAAAAAAAGCTGGGAAACCAGCTTTTTTTTGCTAAGGAGAGGTATCATTTAGGATATAATATCAGAGAGAGGGAGGTGGATATCTATGATAAAAAAGTTTAAAACAATAAGAAGTGAAATCATCTTTACATATACCACTGTATTTATAGGGACTCTTATACTACTAAATATACTTATCTACCTTCAGTCGGCAAAGATGGTGGTTAAGCTGAAAAAGGATATGCTGTATACAGCAAGAGAGTTTTTCCTTGAAAACCTTGGGGAGCTCTACGACAGAGGTAGTGCTGTATCTAAACAGGAGCTATTAAAGGAAATACAGAGGGTAAGACTGCAGAATAAGGAGCTCTATATAAAGATCTCAGAGGACTCTGGAGGCAGTGTGGGAACCCTCCCCTATGAGAAACTACCCCTAGAGGATAAATACGGTAAGATATCCATTATAGATGGCGGCCGAGAGGGGAATGAGTATTTCTATCTTGTGGACAGGAGCACATACGACGGAAGAAACTATACATTTCACTATCTAATGGTTACAGATTATGAAGAGTACTTTAAGATACTGATAAAGGCGATGCTCATTGTAGAGGTATTGGCAATTCTTATCGCTGTATTTATGGGGGTAAAGATCGCTGACAGGGTGGTAAAACCTATAAACAGGATAAGTGATATGACTGAATCTATAAGTGCAGACAGTCTCAAGGAAAGGCTCCCTGAGTTTACAGAAACAAGGGAGATAACAAGACTCTCTGAGCTTATAAATAATATGCTTGAAAGACTGGACAGGTCATTTGATAATCAAAAGGAATTTATGTCCAATGTGTCCCATGAGCTGAGGACTCCCATAGCTGTAATAAAAGGTTATGTAGACCTGTATAAAAAGGTAGGCCCAGAGGACAGGGAGCTCTTAGAGGAAGCTATGGAGATAATAGAGGAAGAAAATGAAAACATGAAGAGGATGATAGAAAAACTGCTCTTTCTGGCAAAAAATGACATAGAGGAGTATACTCTGAACCTTCAGTGGTCAGATGTAAGTGGTATCTACCAAAAGATAAAACGAGATTATGATTCAATTGCCGGTAGTGGGAAGGTAAAGGTATCTGTGGGTGTGAAAGGTCATCTATTGTGTGATCAGGATCTTGTGGTACAAATGCTTAGGGCTCTCATAGACAACGGGATAAAATACGGAGACGGTGGCATGGTGGAGCTCGGTTATTATGAGGATGATACAAGATCTACTATGTATGTAAGAGACTTTGGGAGGGGAATGACCCCTGGTGAGGTAGAGGATGTATTTAAGAGGTTTTACAGGGGAGACAAATCAAGAAACAGAGACAGCGGAAGTATGGGGCTTGGTCTGTCTATAGTGGAAAAGATAGCTAAGATCCACAGGTGTATTATAGAGGTAGAGAGTAAACCAGGGAACGGAAGTACATTTAAGGTGGTATTTGATAAGGGAGATGGGATATATGCAGA
>Ga0070724_10001284_pt1 | contig 15289 bp, 14 predicted proteins | sample tdDd001_FD_67278 | JGI IMG/M metagenome (GOLD analysis project Ga0070724, IMG submission 67278) | Marine sediment microbial communities from the Atlantic coast under amendment with organic carbon and nitrate - tdDd00.1 | ecosystem: Environmental > Aquatic > Marine > Coastal > Sediment | place... | reverse complement strand
CAAGTTTTACTTGTATAACCAGGGTATATAGCTGCTCGTGCAGCATATACCAAGTTTTACTTGTATAACCAGGGTATATAGCTGCTCGTGCAGCATATACCAAGTTTTACTTGTAAAAAGGTTTTTACAATAAAAAAACCTCAGCCTATTGACTGAGGTTTGGTTTATTATCTTATGAACTGGCAGCTGCGCCCGCTGAGGCTGCACCTACAGCTGCAATCATTGCCGCTTGTTGTGCTGCAACGACAGCTTGAATAGAAACGCTTAACGTCGCCATAATTTGATTTTGATCCGTTTCTTCAGTAGCTGCATAAGAGACTATGGCGGAGGCCAACATAACAACCAATCCTTTGCTCAACCACTTCGCTTGTTTCTGACCTTTAATGTACTTTGCAAGTTCAATTAAGTCATCTGTATAAGTATTAGAACCTATTAAAGCAGTTATGGCAATCGCAGAATAGTAGTCAGAATACACCTTTAACTTGTTTGTTTTTAACTGGTCCATAATTTCTTGACACCTTGAAACAAGTACTTTAGTAGGCTCATCACTTAGGGTTAGTATGTGTGACATCATTTGTAGTCCGTTTGATACACTAAAGCCAGAATCCTTTAATGCTTTATAATTTTCTTCAATTTTATCTAACTTCCCTTGTTCATTCGTTAATAAAATTGCTAGTGCATAGTCATCTCCACCTGTTAAAAAAGGATGATTACTTCTCATTTCTTTGTAAATTTCCATTGTTTGCTCTAAATAACCCTCAGGATCATTCCCTTTATAAGCCATATTCAGCGTATAAAGCGCAATTGGAAAATGTGTAGTCTGTTTAAAACCTACAGACTTCATAACATCGTAATTATCCTTCATTGACTTAAACTCTTGCTGGGGTTGTTCAGAATTGATAGTTAACAAACTTGAAATCGGAAATAAAGTTTCCCCTTTAAATGGAGAAAACATTCCAGTATTTTTCTTAATATATTGCATAACATCTTTTATTTCATCTACATCTAGACGTTTATCACTTGTAGCATAAGCTAAAGCTACTAGCCACCGTGTCACATCATGTTGCCATTTGAATGGGGATTTTAGTGTTGTAAAATTGTCTAACATTTGATCTGCAATTTTAGTATGGTCTGTGTTCATGTCAATACCTCCTGTAACATTTATGTTGATTATTACTTTCATACTACAGGGAAAGTATTAAAAAAGCATTATGAAGTCAAAAACAATCCATTATTTATTTAAACTCTTCTGAAACTGTTTTGGTGACACACCTTCGTGTTTTTTAAAAAACTTTGTCATGTTTGAGGGTTCGTCAAATCCTAAGTAATCAGAAACTTCATATATTAACATTTCACCTTGGCTTAAAAATCTTTTTAACTCAAGAAATAAACGGTTGTTTACATATTCTTTTGCCGACAAGTCAACTACAGCCCTAGTGGCTTTATTAATCGTTTTCTTTGTAACTGCCAGTAAATCTGCATAATGATCTAAAGTCAAATGTTCTCTATAGTGAATTTCCACTGCTTCTCTAAACTCAGTGAAGATCTTGTAATCAGCATTGGTGAACACTGTATCTACAAAACTAAACTCTTGTTTTAAAGAAAGAATGAAGCTATCAAACAAGGATTTAATGAATTGTGGCTCTACATGTTCATGCCCCCTACTGTATTCAGAAAACAGTAGTTCAACAAGTTTTCTATTAGTGCTGGCAAGGTCCATGTTAACTGAAAGAACCGGCGAACCTCCAGAACGGTCAATAAACTCAAGAAATATATTGTTCCCAAACTGGTCAAGACTCACTAGAAATGGTTCGTTTATATGCATAATGTAACCTCGAACATCCAAGTTTACAGCAAATTTTTGAACCTGATTCTTTTGGATAAATAAGATATCTCCGGGTTTATACTTAAACTCGTGGAAGTCTATAAAATGGCTTCCTTCACCTTCAGTGATATATAAAATGACCCAAAAGTTAAGTCTAAAATCTTTTTCTAACATAAGGCTTGGTGTAGTCGAAAAAAACAGATGTAAATCTACCATTTCGAAATCTGCAAAACCCTGTTCTTGTTTTTTATAATTGATACGTCTAATTTTAGACATGTAATCCCCCCAGATCCAACTGTCTATGTCTGGACATTATATCATTAAGTTTCCGATTTTAATAAATGTTCAATCAGCTCACTCGCATCCATGCAAATACTGTGTGCTTTTTCACTTTCTACCCCTTTAATGTCTGGGTGAAAAAGATTTACACGTATAAGCGATGCTTTATCCAGCATTTTAGTCATTTGTTCAAACGGGGATCGAATTATCACAGGTGTGTTAAAACCAACACCAAATTCAATAAAAACTAGCTCTTCCTTACTATTGGTATTTAGGAACTCTAAATATTTACTTTGATTAACCATGTGAGGGGCTTCAACAAAGTTGCCGTCAATTCTTAAGTTTGGAACCAGTAGACCACCACATTTAGGACAGCGTGGTACAGTAAAATCTGCAACTTTCAGATGCGACCAGTCCATATGTTCCAACATAGTTTTGATCATTTTCTTGTTATCATAAACAGACTCATGGCACTTTTTTTGACATTGAAGTTTGCCATAAGTCCCTTGCATTGCGAATATTCGACTCGTGTCATATAGACCTTTATAAAACTGGCCATCTGCATTAGTAGTAATAATAAAGTAATTTTTATCTTTTATAAGATGAAACAAGTCTACGTATGATCTAAGCTGATTATGTTTATAGTAGATGTTATTTATATGGCTTGACCAAAATCCCCAATACTCCCTTGCACTGGATTCATTCAAATACCAGTTTCCAGCAATAGCTTCATTTATGTTTTTATAACCTTTTTGAGTAAATTCAGAGTAGTCCTGTTCAAAAAAATCAGGATCATTGTAGTCTAACCCTGCAGATGCACTAAAACCAGCTCCAACTCCCAAGACAACTGCCTTAGCATTTTGAAGTAAGGACACAACTGCATCTACTTCACTTTTTACATTTTTGGTCTTCCTTGAACTAGTTAACATCTAATGCCTCCTATGCTGGTTAGAACATTTTTGATGGTTCAATTGCATGTACCGGACATATTTCGATACAAGATCCACAATCGTCACATTTAGATGAGACCACTTTAAATGGTCTACCCTCTTCAATTGCCTTAAATGTGCAAACATCTTTACACAGTCCACATGCAACGCAGGAGTCCTTAATATGTGGTCCAGCTTCGTTATATTTCATGCCACCAAATGAAGTTCTTGTTCTTAGAATTTTATGATCTCTATTTTTACATTCGAAGTCGAAATCAAAAACTTCAATTTTCGCTTTATGAATGACAAAGTTTCCTTTTCTCATTGCCGTGTACTTGTCCATGTCAACTTCAGCCAACTTCATATCTTGATTGATTTTGGCTTTTTCTCGAACTTCATCTTCACTTAAGGCTTTAACTTCCCCTATAAGTCGGATACTATACCCCGGTGGAAACTCCGGTGTATGGTCGTCTTTATGAGACAAAACCCGTGTATCTGATATACCAAGTACGGTCACTTTACCAGTCGCCTCAATTTGTCGAGCAAATGGTTTATTCCACATAGTCCTAAAATAAATACCATCTTCATCAAACCCATTAAAATGTGCCGCTCTACTTACAACCTCATTGTTATACATTGTCGAAAACGTTAGTACACCAATCTCATTAAACAATCTATAAACTTCTGATATTTTCATTTCTTCCTCCTAAGTGGATACCAGCCCCTAAACTAATTGTTATCATACCAATTAGAGTACAATGATCCCATGTTACAAGGCGTCAAAAACTTGTAAAAATGAAACCCAAGGTTATAAAGTTGTATGTTTTGTAAACAACAAAAAGCCCATCACAAAGATGGGCTATACTCTAAAAATATCTGAACAGCAAATGCTATGATTAATTTTACTTCAAAACCTAAACCTCATATTTCTTTATATAATGTTCAATAACTTGGTCATATGATTGTCCATTTTCAATCATATTTAAAGCAGCATTTAGCCCTTCTGGATCGATTTTAAATGATTTAAGAACCTCAACCAAAGAAGGGGTTTCCTTATATACTTTTTTGCTAACAAAAGTCGTCATCGTTTCTTCAATACCAAAAAGTTGCTTTTTATCTTCTAAAATCTTCAGATTGTGTTTTCCAAATAAGTAATGTGGCTTCCAGCCTGTAAATAAGACGTTTTCTTTTTTTGAAATTTTCTTAGAAACTAAATCAAACAATTCTTTTTCGTCCATGTAAACCACTTCAACCCCCTCTAAATTATACTCTTTTAAGAGTTTAGGTATCATGGATCCTATGTAAGTGGTTCTTCTGCACGAGTATATAACATGGCCAAACAGATGCATTTTATCATGTAACAAGTCTATAGAGTCAACCGAAGCCTCTCCATTAACCGTAAGTCCCATGAAACAGCCATAGGTGTTGGCACCTATTTCGACCACATGATCTTTAAACATATCTCTGTGTTTAGTCATCGATGGCATCCAAGGGGCTAGTGTTCCATCGACTGTACCATCTGCTAGAGCTTGAAATAAGAATGCATTGGGCATTTCAATACCTTCAACTGCGATGCCTAACTTCGCTTCAGCTATCCTCTTAAAAAGTTTAAACTGGAATACATGTTCAGGTGATATGGTTACTGCAAACTTTGTGTACTTAAATCGCTGCAACTCTTTGCCAATCGACTCTATTCGATTTAACATTAACTTGGTGCTGTCACTAATAACGCCTAGTTTCTCATTTTGCTGGGCAGTGTTGGCATTCACCTCTTCTGACATAGCATAGGTTTCTTCTGTTGTACCAGATATGTTTTGAATGGACTCATTAATCTCAGCACTGGTATTTGCAATTCTATCAACTTTTCTTGTTGTACTCTCAACTGAATCTGCAATAGATACGATGGACTGACTAATATCTTCAAAGGATTCTTCCGTTTGAATAATCGATTTTTTTTGATTTTCAATTAGTTCTACATTGCTTGTTACAAGCTCTGATATATCATCTATTTTGTCTTTAATATCATTAATTCGACTGAGTATGGTCTCAGTCGACTCTTTTGAAGATATGGAAAGTTTTCGAATTTCATCTGCAACAACTGCAAATCCTCGTCCAGCATCACCAGCCCTTGCAGCTTCAATACTTGCATTTAAAGCTAGTAAATTTGTTTGCTCAGAAATACCATTAATAATATCAATAACGGTCATGATACTCGTTGCAGATGCATGTAAATCATCAACTTCTCCACGAATATTATTAAAAGTTGCTATCGTTTGTTTAGTCATCACTTCTTGTTCAATAATTTGGTGTTTCCCTTGTTTTAGTCGAATTAATGAATCTTCACTTTTGTTCTTTATCTCTTTTACTTCCGTTTCAATTTCAGCAGTCAACTCCATATTCTGGTGTATCTGCTCTGATATGTATTGAATCTGTGTTGTAACATTAGAGTTTCCATCTGTCAATTCTGTGATGGCTCTGTTTATCCCACTCGTTATTTCTGTTATTTCAGATACGTGATTCTCTAAGTCTTTTCCAATACTTTCACTGGTCTTAATGACACCCAAATAATCTGATAGGAAAGTCCTCCAACTGGACATAAGGTTATTTAGTAAACTGGCCTGGCCATTTAACTGGTCTTTGTGTTGGTAACGACTAAAATCGGAATCGGTTAGATACTTTATCAGTTCTTTACTTTGATCATTATTGGATTTCCCGAATTTAAACAAGTGGATCAGCTCCTCGTCTGTCTTTTATTTCCACAATAGAATAAAATCGTCTAATTAAAGTCAAAGTTTTTACACTTGATAATCAACAAAAAAAAAGAGTTGTTAAGCTAATCTATATCTCAGTTAGAGAACATGAGATTAACTTTAACAACTCTAATTTTTGAATTCTACATACCAAAGATACCATCTAATCTTGTAAGTTCAAACACACGTTTTACTTGAGGTTTAACACCTAAAAGTTGTACAGCATTTTTCTTTTCTCCACACTTTTTGTATAGTGTTACTAATACTCCAAGACCTGTACTATCAATGAATGTACATTCTGAAAAATCTAACACAAATGACTTTGCGCCTTCTTTTAACCATTGTGAGATTTTCTCTCTAAATGCATCCGCTTCTTCAACTGCAAAATTGCTTGGTACTTTATAACGTATCTCGCTCATGGTTATTCTCCTTATACTAAAAATCTTTCAACTAAAGTAGAAAGTGTTGTCGCCATTGCCGATGTTTCTTCCGAACTTGCTGCCATATTTTGAACTATGGATGTCTGTTCTTCAGCAGCGGCTGCAACTTCTTCACTATTTGCTGCAGTCATTTCAGTAATCGAAGCAACAGTGTCTATCAGTTTTAATATTTGATCAGAACTTGCTACTTCATCTCTTGTTATGTCTACAATTTGGTCTATGTCTTCACCAATCATTTCAAAGGATTCAACAATACGTAAAAATGATTTATCTGTGTCTTTTGCAACGCCAATTCCATGTTCAACGGCCTCACTACCCGCTGCCATAGATTCAACAGCTTTTTCAATTTGTGTAACCATTTCATTTACAACTTCTGCAATCTCATTCGATTCTGAATTGGTTTGTTCAGCAAGAATTCTTACTTCGTCTGCTACTACTGAGAATCCTCTACCATGTTCTCCTGCACGTGCTGCTTCAATGTTTGCATTCAGTGCAAGGAGATTGGTTTGATCAGCAATATTGTTAATTGTCGTTACAATGCCACTGACCTTCTTCGAGAGTTCATTCAGATTTTCAAGGCGATCTGTAGTCGTTATAGCCGCATCGCTAATCCCTTCTATAGCCGATACAGTTCTATCAACATTGCCTCTGCCTTCATGCGCAACTTCAAGAGTAGACTCTGAATTTTTATGTGCATCCTTTGCTCTTTTTTGTGCAATCTGAATCAAACTCGATAACTGAACCAAAACTTCCGATGTTTCAACTATCTTGCTATTCTGCTCAGAGGCATTTCCTGCAACCTCACCAATATTAGAAGCAATTTGCTCTGATGAAGCACTGATTTCTTCAGCTGAAGCAGACATCTCTTCTGAAGCACCAGATAGCTCAATTACACCTTCTCGAACACGTTTTATTATTTCAGACTGACTTTCCATCATAGTGTTAAAGTTCTTGCCTAATACTTCGATTTCATCACCTGTTTTAATCTCTGAACGAACCCGAAGATCTCCCTCACCTGCTTTTGACATAAGTTCTTCAAGAGATTTTATTGGTTTAATAATATTTTTGGTGGACATTATATATGCTAAAAGAATTGAAACTACAAGTGCTGATCCCATAATACCAAGTGTTATGTTTCGAATATTATGGGCTGCTAACATGTATTCATCGTAGTTAGCAGTCACCGCTAATGTCCATTCACCTACAGGTATGTAATGCACAAACTTATAAACATCTTTATATGTATAGTAGGCATCACCTGTATTGCCCGCTTTCATATCTGCTAAGATGTTTTCAAAGTTTTCAATTCCAAAATCGTCAAGTTTTTTTGTTAATATGTTTTCTTTAGTCGGATGACTAAGTATAAGTCCGTCTCTGTCAATTAAGTATGCGTATCCACTTTCACCAACTTGAATTTCTTCAACAAACTTTGTTAAGTTGTCAAAACGCACTGTTCCAATTATTGCACCTATAATTTCACCGTTTGATTTCATTGGATATGCAATTGCAACGACGACTTCACCTGAGGCCTTTGATTGAATTACAGGACTATACCCAACTTCACCTGATAGTGCTTTTTGAACGTAGGCACGGTCACTCAAATTTAAAGATGCACTTTTATCAGTGTTTGTCATAATACCTTGGGCGTTTTTATTCACCAAAACTATCATTTCCAAAAGATGCTCTGTCTCTGATTGTAAAGTGCCTAAACTTTTATATGCCGCATCATACCCTGTTCTATCTCCTTGAACAGCGCTGGCAAAGGTCGTGTTATGACTCATAACTTCTACTAACATCAAAGATGCATCAAGAGCATTTTCAATAAGTTCCCCTGCACTGTTTGAGAGTTCCCTCATTTCTTGTTCAGTAGCATGTTGCATAGCATCTGATGCCATTGTACTTGAAACCCCGCCAAGTACTGCAAGTGGAACAGAAATAAATACGACAAACATTGCAATGAGTTTAAACTTTAGACTTCCCTTTAATTTTTTGAACATTGTTGCCTCCATTATCCCCTAAGTTTCTTTGAAATGAAAAGTGTATTTTCCTGATACGCAACCGTATCTGCTAAGCTTTTAATTAAAAACAATCCCCTACCACTTGCATCTAGAAGGTTGTCATCGCTCAACGATTCAGGAATTTTGACAATAGAATTCTTATCATTTGAATCCACAACTTGTAATTCTAATAACCCACCAGTCATCATGGACCCCACCTTGATGACTTTGCTCGGATCATGGTCATTTCCATGTTTATAAGCATTTGTTATGGCTTCTGTTAAGATAACTTTCAATTCAAAATAGTAATCTGTTGCCTTGTTTTCTTGGATGATTGTTTCAATGACATTATTATATTCATTTAGTCCATAAAACTCATACCACCGACACATCTACATTTCCTTTCACCTTATCTTTAAACTTAACATGGTACAGTCATCTGAAAGGCCTTTAATATGGCTTGTTAAGTATTCAAGTTGATGTTCCAAATACTCGTGTAGCCCCTCTGATGTTAAGCTGTTTCCATATGCCTCAAGTATTGCATCTCCCCTCAAATAGTCGTCCAAACCATCTGAGTAGAATATTAGTTCATCGCCTTTTGACAAATCGATTCCTACGGAGTCAAACTGTGGTGCATCAAACATACCTAAAAATGGTCCTCTTAGAATATGTTCCTTCCATGATTGGTTAGACTTAATGTGTATACAATTACTAATACCTGCACCTACAATATGAGCCTTTTTGCTTTTAAAATCTAACGAAAAACAACACACTGCAGTGTATCTTTCACCAAAGTATTTAACAGACTTTTTATTCATGATATCAACAATTTCCATCGGATCTTGACTGCGTTCAACTGCCTCTTTAAAGAGTACGTTAAAGGCTGAAATATTCATTGCTGCTGTGACTCCTTTTCCAGTCACATCACCAAGAAGCCCAATCACTAAGTCCTCATTTATTTTTTCAAATGCATAAAAATCACCACTTACAGTCTTTGCAGGTTGATATAAGACTTTCAATCCAGCGCGCGCCTCTATGGGGAACTCTTTAGGCAAAAATCTCTTTTGAATACGAGCTGCATTTATTAATCCTTGCTTTTTTTCTGTTATGTCACGAACAATTGCAAGTATGGCAGGCTGATTGTTATATTCAATATATCTTGTGGTTGTTTCTAAATTTAACTTACGACCATCTTTAGCATGATAGTTGTAGTCAAAACTCGATCCTTGGCTTTTTTCTTTTAAGGTTTGGAATGAGCGATATAACATAATGTCCTTCTCAACAATTGCCAAGTCCTCTAACCGTCGTCCAATCAGATTGTTTTCTATGAGTTCACTGGTTGCATTGGCATAGGCAATTTTGTCGTTTTGAAAGATTACAACCGGATCTGGTATTGTATCCAGTATGTTGATATATTGTTTTTTGCTTTCTCTTAAAGAGTTTTGTAAGTTTTCAGTCTCTGTTCGATCGCTCATTTGTGCAACTACGTACTGTAAACAGCCCTCTTCATCTAAAACCGGATTATAAGTTGCAAACAGGTGTTTTTGATAATTGTTAAAATAGCGTTCTTTTATCACAAGTTTTTTCTTAGTTATGGACTCAGAAAGCGGACATTTTCCACACAAAACATTGGTCCCACAAAAAATTTGACAGGACTTTCCCTTTACTTCATGTCCACTTAAATTTACAAGTTCTTCACCCTTTTTATTCATGAATATAATTTTCTTGTCAGGTGAGTAAACTAGCAATACATCTTGGATTCCATTTAAAATTTGTGTTAAGTTGCTACTATCGAAATCATTATTAACAAAGTGTTCTATATTTATTATTTGATTCTCTAGTATTACCGTACTCTCTTCACAACCCATTATTAATAACCCTCTATCTTTATATAAGTCTGACCTTTTATTCTCATAAATGTCAAAACATTACCATTGTAAAATAATCATACTTAACCATTATAAAGTATTCTAAAGAATTTTAAAACTAAAATGTAAAAACCTCGCAATTTGCGAGGTTTTATTCACTATTCATTTTGAATATTCAGTTTGGTTTTATCTTATTTTTACACCTCATACTCTTCAACCGATCTAACACCAATAGTTTCAGGTGATATAGATCCTAAAGAAATAATTGTTTTTAATGCAACATCTACAGGAATATCCAGTTCCGTATACATATCAGGATTAACATACACTAAAAATCCACTTGTTGGATTTGGAGTTGTAGGTATGAAAATGATAGTTAACCTTTTGTCTCCAACTAACACGTTCTCTTTGGTAATGAATCCAATACTGTTGCTGCCTTCCATTGGGTACTGTACTAGAACAGCTTTTTGAAAGTTGTTTGAGTTTTTGCTTGAAAAATTCTTCATGACATCTTTAACTGGAACAAAAATTGATTTAATAAAAGGCAGGGACTCAAACACCCCCTCAAAACGTTTGTGGATTTGTTTTCCTAAATAATTACTCGTAAACAAACCGGCCAAGTAAATAAGTAGGATTGTTACAAGTAAACCCAGACCAGGTATTTTCATACCTATAGCCTTATAAATAAAATTACCTATGATCGAATCTAATATCATAAAAATTTTATATATAATCCAGACAGTAATCCCGATTGGGAGTGCTGTAAATACACCTGTGATAAAATTCTTTCTAAAATGGTTCATGACATCCCCCTAATATAAAATAACTGAAACTTTTGACATAAGTATATTATAAATTGAAATTATTAAAATTCTATAACGAAATACTGTTGTTTTTATCTCTTTTTGAATTATTTATTGGATATCAAGGGTAGATAGTTTATTCATTATTTTTGTCTTCAAATTCAATATCATTATGTACACCACTACAATAGGGCTTGTTGTTTGAATGACCACATCTACATAAGGTCATTTTTAAAGGAGACTCTGGTTGTCTTTCCATTGGACCTTCAATTTCAATGGCTCCACTTGTGTCATAAGGACCATGAAAACCAAAATGCCTTTCAGAAAGACGTATCTGAGCGGGTTTTATCTCGGGTCCCATATTTCTTTTTTCATTTTTTAGAGCATATGTTAAGGCTCCTGATGGGCACTTATCACATAAAGCCATGATTTTTTCGATTGTGTCTCCATCAGGATCAATCCAGGGTTTTGTTTTTTTAAACACACTTGGTAGTTCACCTGTACAATATCCTCTATGCGCACATATGTTACGGTTATCATAAATAGTTATTTCTGTACCTTCATATGCTTTGGTCTTGTTCTTGATGTGATCACTTGTATTCTCACTTTTAAATCCGTTGGTCTTATGTGTACCATCACAATATGGTTTGTCACTAGACCCACCACATCTGCATAAGTACATTTCATCAGTACATTCTAGAGCTTTTCCTTGAGCATTTACTAACTTAACAACATTGGTGACCAAAAATGGCCCATTCTCAAATGCTTTTATTTTAGGTTTTCTCATATAACACCTCCAATATCTGCATACCCTCTGTCATTCTAATTACAACAAAAGCAGCATATTTTATGCTGCTTGGTTGGCAAACTTTATGTTAATGCTGGTTTCTTAGTTTGTTCACAAGGTAGACGCAACAAACTATAAGTACAAATGTACAAACCAATGATCCCTCTATTCCAAATATACCTCCTGAAACTAATGGGTTCCCTTGAGCTGTTAGCTTTATAAGCGACCCACCAGGAACATTTGTACCACTTACTTCCACTCCAATTATATTCCCTTGCATCCAGTTCCAAGCTGAATGCCATCCACAAATTCCCCAAATGCTCTTTTCATTCACCACATAAAGAGCAGCAAATATACCAAAAATTATTAAGTTAACTATTGGTACCCATGTCATACCATTGTTTCCATAGTGTAAGATCATGAAGCCTACTGAAGAAACTACGACGGCAAAGGGGACATTGTATTTAGCACCTAAAAGAGGCATCATCCATCCTCTATATAATATTTCTTCTGTTCCCCCCTGTACGATCCAACCTATTAACAAAAATAAGATTGAAGGTAACATTTGTAGTCCTACATTTTGTGGATTCGCAACAAGTTTTAAACCACCAAAAACAAACATGGTTCCAGAACAAACAGCTAACATTGCTAATCCATATGCAAATCCCTTTAGATATTGTTTTAGTGCTCCTTTGCGTTGAAATCCTAAATCAGCCACAGGGCGTTTTTCTCTAAATTTCACAATTGCAAATACCAACAAAGATGTCATGCCAAATCCACCCGCAAGATTAATGAAAATATTCATAACATCATTGTTTCTCGAACCCAAGAATACCGCTCCAAACAGACCCGCTGGCATTGCTCCAACCATTGCAACAATCATTATTAGTATTGTGAACCAAATAAAATGCCTCTTTACCTTTGATTTTTCGGCCAACTTAAAAAGACCGATCTGATTAGAAAATCCATTATCATAATTCTTCATAAAATACCTCTTCACCGCACCTTGTGAAACCTTTCTAATAAATATATTAATTCCTCAGTAAAGTTTATCAAATGTATTTAAGTACGTGACAAGGGTGAGATTATTAGAAATTCATAACAAGTGCGCTGTATAGTACGTACTTTCTACTTTCCAATTTTCATTGAACAATTTTCATATAATACGCATTTGATAGTATTCATAAAAGATAATTAACAAGTCCCCGCTCCATTGTAAAAATCCAGTTTTTTATCCACCTTTGTAATACCATTTTCCAGTGATTTGATTTGATCCAGCATTCTGGCTTTATGCGTTTGCAAAATTACTTTTCTATCATCAATGGTTTGATCCCCAATTTGACTCAAGCGCACTATTTCTTTTATTTCTATAACTGGCATATTCGTTTCTTTCAAACACGTAACCAACTCAATCCAAGCTAAATTATCATTTGTGTAATATCGTCTTCCGGCCTCATCTCTTCCAATGGGTGGAATAATACCTTCTTTTTCGTAGTACCTTAATGTGTACGTACTCACACCGGTCATTTCAGAAACTTCTTTTATCTTATACTTCATAAAATTCACCTCTCTCAGAGCAAACCTTGGTAATTTACTTGTCATCATCATAGTATCATATTTCCTGTAATCCTAAGTTTGAATGATTCTATAACCTAAAATAGACCACCCGTAGGTGGTCTTAGGCTGTCAACAATAGGACAGGGTCTACTTGTATTTGGACTCATGGATTATGCGTCTTGCATAGTGTCCGTTATTATAATTTCTCGTAACGATACAGATTGTGGCAGTTCATAAGCGAACTTGATTGTTCTTGCCACATCTGCTGGTGTAATATTCACAGCACCCACATTTTCTTTCCATTCCTTATATCCATCAATAATACCTTGATCTGTTGTATGACCTAACAGTTCTGTACCTACAGCACCTGGGTTAACCGACAATACTCTAACGTTGTGTGAGGACATCTCTTGTCTTGCTACAGCAGTCAGGCCTGTGACACCATACTTGCTTGCACAGTATGCCGCATGGTTAAAGAATGGTTGTACACCCGCAATGGATGATAGGTTAACAATCGTACCAGACTTACGTACTTTCATATCATTCATAACAATTTTCATGCCGTTCATAACACCCATAACATTTACGTCTAACATACGTTTCCATTCCTCTGGGTCTTGACTTTCAATGTTTCCAAGTAACATTACACCAGCATTATTTACAATTAAATCGGTTTTACCATAAATTGCTTCAGCTTCACGAACAGCTTCTTCAAAGCTTTGAGCATTAGTTACGTCAACCTTCTTACACAGTGTATTTGGTAACTTTAAAGCTTCCATTTTTTCAACACGTCTTGCTAAAAGTAGCAGTGGGTATCCATCAGCAGAAAATTGTTTTGCCATTGCCATACCAAATCCTGAACTTGCACCTGTAATTACAACTAATGATTTCATATTTTTTTCCTCCAATTAACTCTATGAGCTTATAACTTTATAAACTTAACAACGTGAAATGCCTGATGTTTTATAACTTTTCATCATGACAATCCAAGAATACAACTTAGAGTTAACTGTAAGTCAAACGTTTTTTTAAAAAATTTATCTGTTACATTTCATACACCTTTACAAACACCTTTGCAAACACAAAAAACCACTTATTGTATTTGAACAAAGTCAATACAATAAGTGGTCCATTAATTTCTATTATTAATTTTATTGTTATCTTTGAGCTTCGTATTGTCTTAGAAGCTTAACAAACAACTCTGGAATTTGAGCAAGTTGTTCTGGTGCTTCAACAAAGGATACACGGAACTGTGTAGAACCAGGGTTCTCAGCGCCTTCTTCAATATCGTAGAATCCAGTCATTGGAGCAATTAGTAGTGTTGTTTCAACACCATTAATATCTACTGCACCTTCACCTGCACAGTAAAGAACGAACTCTGTTGCGTCAAAACCTGGCTTTGCAACGTTTCTAACGTCAATTACTGTGTAGATAGAAGCGTCTGGGCTTGAAACAATAAGACCAGGTTCTAGCTCTTTAAGGCCATTGTATACGCCAAAAATTTGCTCTCTGTAGTAATCTTTAAGACCCTTGCACCATGCGTGAATATCATCAGCCGTTTCGTGCGCAAGAGCACCGAAGATGTACTGACCAATTACGTTTGCACATAGGTTAGCAGTGTATTCAGCAACAGAACGTGTGTGGAATTCTTGGTTATCAGTGATAAGACCACCGATTCTTAGTCCACAAGCATTCCAAACTTTTGATGCAGTTTCAATACTAACACGACGTCCTTCAATTCCAGGAACGTCTTCGTCAGTAAGACCCCATACAGAAACAAGCTTCTTACCTTCTTCGTAGTAAAGCTCACGGTAAGCTTCATCAGAAGCCATCCACATATTGTACTTAACACAAAGTCTAGCAAGGTCTTTTAGTGTATCGTAATCATAAAGCTGACCAGTTGGGTTATCATAAGGGATAACTAGTAATGCACCAGGTCTATGCTCTTTGATTGCTTCTTCAATTTTATCTAGCTCAGGAAGTGTGAACTTACCACTTTCGTCTAGGTGACGCTTAACAGTAACTGTCTTACGTCCAGTTCTTTGTGCCATAGA
>Ga0070724_10001281_pt1 | contig 15306 bp, 9 predicted proteins | sample tdDd001_FD_67278 | JGI IMG/M metagenome (GOLD analysis project Ga0070724, IMG submission 67278) | Marine sediment microbial communities from the Atlantic coast under amendment with organic carbon and nitrate - tdDd00.1 | ecosystem: Environmental > Aquatic > Marine > Coastal > Sediment | place... | reverse complement strand
TATGATAACGCCTCAAATGGTAATAAATCAGCCATTCATTGGGACCTGGTTTGCATTCAATCACTAGCATATGGCGGCGGAGAGATATATTTCGATGATGTGCTCGTTCGTAAAAATGGTGTATTTTTAATGGATACACTAAATAAACTTAACGCTTAAAAGCAGGTCGCATTATTGCGACCTGCTTTTTTATCGGTCCGGCAAGAAATATTATTTTACAGAAGTGATTTAAAGTGACTGGAATTTTCATTCATGGATTGAATCACCATTTCATTTTCAGAAAGGGCTTCATTCATTTCGTTTAGTGAAGTGGTAAGCAGTTCTATGTCACTGATCATTCGACTAAGTTGATCTTTTCCATCTATTACTTGAAGCTGAACAGCGGAAGCATCTGATGCCACCATGTTGTAGTGCTTGTAAAAGACCTTCAACTGACTATTTGTGTCGTTGAGAAGAGCAGTCGCTTTACCTAAAGAGCTATCAATGTCAATGAAGTCATCATTGAATGTGACAAATTGTTGATGAAGCGTTTTAGATTGTCCATTTAGTTGTTGGATGGTTTCTTTTATTGCGTCTAATGCATTGTTTGTATCGTTGGACAATTGTTGGACTTCAGTGGCGACGACGGCGAAACCTTTGCCATGCTCACCGGCTCTTGCTGCTTCAATACTTGCATTTAAGGCGAGTAAGTTTGTCTGCGATGCAATAGCAGTGATTGAATCAAGGGCAGTAGAGATAGCTGTTATGATGGATGAAAATGATTGTAAAGTATCCTGATTGCTGTGGGCACTGTTTTTCATTTTATGGATCAGTGACTTTGTTGAATCCAGTTGTGATTGGAAGGTCTCTAGTGATTCAACTGTTGCAAGTGCATCACTTTTACCTGCAAGTGCACGATTGGACAAGTTGGTGATTTCAGTATCGATTGATGCCATTGATTCAACGGTATGTTCAGTTGTTGACTTAACGTTGTGTTCAATCTCAATGAGATGAACACTTTTGGAATTTAAGGTTTGAGTCTGATTAGACAATTGTTGAATTTGTGCTGATATATCCTCTACATGCTGGAGGGAATGACGTAAAAAAGTGTTCAATTTTTTTTGTTCTAATTCAACATTTGCAAGAGTGTCTGTAAGTTGATTTGTAGTAACAGCATTTTTTTGACGACTGATACCACCTATAGCTGCAAAGGCACCTAAAAAAATCGGTGCGGAATCAATCATATACAGTATGGGATTTTCCTGATGAATTTGAATGATGCTGGGATATGACAAAGGATAGCTCTTGAGTACTAATTCCATAGCGTAGGCACCCAAAGGAAAACACAGACCAAATAGAGCACCAATAATAGTATAACGTTTAATATAGTTCATAGATTCACCTCATCAATAGACATATTATTGCCACACATATACCCCCAAAATAGACTGAGACGCATAAATAAATGGAATGACGATTAACTAGGGAAAAACAAAAAAAACTGATTAATTACATAAAAATATTAATCAAATTGGACATTTGGCGGATAAAAAGAAACAATGAACGATATATGGGTTTACGTTCACTATTGTTAGAAAATTTCGAATAGACTATCTTTTAAGAAACTGTAACAATTCATGCTATAATTTTAAATATTGCATTTTCGTAACAGTTATTAGGCAGCATCCCTAAAGGGAATGTTCAACGAGTTTGGTTGCCTCGATGGCGACCAAATCATATTTATGGTTATTGGAGGAGTTTTATGGGATTTTTAAACACGATCGTATCATTTATGAATACGATGTTATGGTCTTATGTACTGATTTTTATGTTAATCGGTTTAGGACTGTATTTTACAGTAAGGTCAGGATTTGTACAATTTAGATTGTTTGGGGAAATGTTCCGTCTTTTAACGGAAAATGTTTCAAAGTCAGTGCTAGGTCAAAAAGAAGAAGGAGTATCCCCATTCCAGGCATTTTGTATTAGTACAGCATCGAGAGTCGGAACTGGTAACCTTGCAGGGGTAGCACTTGCGATTGCTGTCGGTGGACCTGGAGCAGTTTTCTGGATGTGGTTAATCGCACTGATCGGTGCTGGCTCTGCATTCGTAGAAAGTACTTTGGCACAAATCTATAAAGTAAAAGACCCTCAAGGATTTAGAGGTGGTCCTGCATATTACATGGAACAAGCATTAGGTAAGAGATGGATGGGGGTTGTTTTCTCTGTTCTGATTACATGTTGTTTTGGCCTTGTATTCAATGCAGTTCAATCGAACACGATTACTTATGCATTCAACGAAGCATTTGCAATTGACCGTTTTACAATGGGCTTAATCATTACTGCTGTAACAGCTCTTGTTATCTTTGGTGGTGTTAAGAGAATTGCTAAAGTTGCAGAGGTTATTGTTCCTGTAATGGCTGTAGCATATGTATTTGTTGCCTCATTTATTCTGATTACAAATATTACTGAAATCCCAGGTATTTTCGCGTTGATCGTTAAAAGTGCATTTGGTGTTGAACAAGCTGTTGGTGGTGGTATTGGTATTGCTATGATGCAAGGTATCAAGAGAGGATTATTCTCGAATGAAGCTGGTATGGGATCGGCACCAAACGCTGCTGCAACAGCAACGACATCTCACCCGGTTAAACAAGGATTGATTCAGACATTGGGTGTCTTCACGGATACATTATTGATCTGTAGTGCGACTGCTTTTGTTATCTTAATCAGTGGTGTGTACACAGATCCGTCTTTGACAGGGATTCAATTAACACAAAACGCTGTTAGCTCACAAGTTGGTCCATGGGGAACGATTTTCGTTGCGGCATGTATCCTGATGTTCGCTTTCAGTTCGATTATCGGTAACTACTATTACGGTGAAAGTAATATTGAATTCATCAATACAAATCCGATCTGGTTGTTCTTATACAGACTTGCAGTTGTAGGAATGGTACTATTCGGTTCAACATCTAAGATTGCGATTGTATGGGATTTGGCTGATTTATTCATGGGACTGATGGCATTTATCAACCTAATCGCGATTGCCTTGCTTGGTAAAATCGCATTCGCTGCTCTTAAGGATTACATCGCTCAAAAGGCAGAAGGAAAAGATCCAGTATTTACAAAAGATTTATTACCTGAAACACAAAGTGTTGAGTGTTGGGACAAATAGTATATAATGAACAATAAGGGATGTTTCTTAATTGAAACATCCTTTTTTTAGATTGTAAGTAAATTCCTTTCGATAAGAAGTTGAGGGTGATGAAATGAAGCGAAGTATGATGATTGCACTATTGTTACTTGCTATAAGTATCAGTGGTTGCACAAGTAAAGAAGAACCAGCGGTTGAAGAAACTGGTCCGTCATTAAGTGAGGGTGAAACTCAGAAAGCAACCGTAGAAGAACCACAAGAGACAATAATGGAAAGTGAAGAGGAGCAAACAGCTAAAAAAGTAGATACAGATATAGAAGAGCCTCCTATCCCAGAGAGTGATAGGAAATCTGACCTTGTACTGACCTTTGAACAGTTGGTGAGTGAGGAGAGCACTGAAGCTGACATCGTTCGTTTTATAGAAAACAATATCGATGTTGCATCACCTGGTGAAGCTGAATACATGATGGCTTATTTAATGGTTTTTCAAACTGAATACATAGAAATTGGCAATGAAGTGCTTCATTTATCAGAATACATGAACGCGTTGAATGTGGACATGGGTGGTATATTGGCAGCGGAAAAAATTAATTTTATTGAGGATGAGACTATTCGTGGGTTTTATCAGACCCTTGATAACAGTTACCTTACAATTGTTCGTTACGAGGAAACACCAGTGGTAGAATTCGACTGGAATAAAGTGGCTGATTTAGGACTTCTGTTTTCTGAAGGTTTTAATTATGTTGTCAAAGAAAGAAGCTATTTACGAGATATCGACTATGAGGATTATTATGGTGTCGCTGAAAGTATCGCAGAGGTGGAACGCTTATTGAATAAAGCGGATTCCAAATTTGAAAAAAACCAGTTGCAGCAGCTATATACCCTATGGATAAGCTATTTGGTCATAGGTCCTGAAGGAAGCTTTATGGACTATTACATTACTAAAGAGGGATCAGTCGTATCGGATATGAAAGATTTTGCAGAAGATTATCCGGAGTCGAAATTTGGTCAGTTTATTCATGAGCTTGTGATTACAGAATATGCAAACTTCTTTGAGGTTTCAGAAGCCTATGACAGATACATTGGAACACTTGATGATGGGGATACTCAAGTCGAAGAACTGAGACTGGACGCATATCTGAATATGTCAGCAGAAGAGGCACTGACAGTCGTTAATGAGTTGTCTGGTGTGACATTCATACAATTGCCGGAAGTTGAGAAAACGACAACCGGTATCTTTTTAAGAGGCAAGATAGATGAGACGGCTAAGTTAGGCTATGGTGCGATTAGCTACAAAAGATTGTTGCCATATGTGGAGTTGGTGCCTTATGATCATTTTTCTATAGGCAAAATGTCTGAACAGGCAACACATTTTGAAAGAACGTTAATCCAATTATTGTTGTCGGATATGACCACTGAAGAATATGTGCGCTACATGGTAGAGACTATTGATGACGTAACGATTGGGGAAGCCGAGAAAATGATTGAAGTGCTCATGTTATTTCAGACCGAAACCATTGAGCGAAGCGCTGAAATAGAAGATGAAGACTTAGAGACATTTTACGAAACTATTGATAAAAGTCTGCTAAGAGTGGCCTATGACGAAGATATTCGATACTTGGAAATGGACTGGTCGTCATTAGAGTCCTTAGACATAGTTATGTCTGAATCTTTGGCTTATATCATAGAAGCAAGAACTCAGATGGATGCCAATTCTGATTACTATCGGTTGGCAAGAGAAACGATCCGCCTAGAAGTGATGGAGGATAAAGTGACATCACCTTTTGTCAAAGGACAGATGGAATTGCTATATGACGAGTGGGTCGGTGTGTTGCTTGCGGGAGAAGTCGGAAATCACTACGACGCATATGTAATGAAAAGTGGCGAACTTTATGAGGAAATGGAACGATTTGCAACAGCCTATCCTGGAAGTGCCCTTGGTGGATTTGTTCAAACATTGGTCGATCATGAGGACTTAACTTATAAGCAAGTGACAACGATGGTGGATGCCTTTATGCTGTCGGAAAATTTAGGGAATAAAAAGTGGACCATGACAGAGATTGTAAATGAATCAACGGATATACAGAAGTTTGTTTTTATGCAAATTGGTAATTCTGAAATAACGGATAAGATCAACAAAACAGTCGATCAGTTGATTATCAACCTTATTGACTCGGTTATTAAAGGTGAAGCAACAGTTGGACAGTCTTATAAAATTGACATGCTACCATTGTATTCAAGTGAAAGCCATGTAACCCTTTATATGTCCATTGCATACAATCTGACTGAGACAGATACACTCTATGGCACTGAAGTCATCAGCATTGATTTAGCTAGTGGCGAGGTGTTAACACCAGGTCAATTTTTAGCCGTGGACAATACGGAAGCACTGAAAATTATCAATGACTTGGCAGATGCAGATTTCACCTTACAACCAAGTATAGCCTTGACATCAACTGGTGTGATCTTGATTGCAGATCCGGCGGAAACAGCAAGAACACAGAATGCATCAATCAGCAAAAGAGCTTTGTTTCCATATGTGGAATATTAATAAGTCTATTGACTTTGAAGAAGGAATAGCATATACTTTTCTCTGTTAAGAAGTTCTACAAGTGAATAAATTTAGAGGGAGTAACTGCCTTAATATAAGGAACCAACGTCGTCATTACAGAATATTGATTATTCTCGGCTTTGGTGACAATTGACTTTGTTGTGTGAGACTCTACAATTATTTAGGATAATTGTAGGGTTTTTGTTTTTTGGAACTGTTTTACAGAGTATAGGCAATTGATAGAAGGAGAGAAGAAATGGAATTATTGATACACGAATTTATAAACAGCTTACCAACGCTGGCGATTGTAGGCGTCATTGTGGTCATGCTATTTACACTTAGTAAAGGTGCAGACATTTTTGTTGATGAGGCAGTCAGTCTATCGGTTCACTTTGGTATTCCAAAGGTGATTATCGGTGCGACCATCGTTTCTTTAGGAACAACATTACCAGAAGCATCTGTATCAGTTATGGCGGCTATTAACGGTAATCCAGATTTAGCATTAGGTAATGCCATTGGTTCGATTATCGTCGACACGGGGCTTATCATCGGTCTTGCATCACTTCTAGGTCATTTACCAGTGGATCAGAAGACTATCAATAGACAGGGACTTATTCAGTGGTTGTCGGTAATATTATTAGCTTTAGTGTCGTTGCCATTTTTCTCGTCGACTGGTGTAGGAAATGTTCAACAGTGGATGGGCTGGCTTTTTATAGCGATATTAATTGCTTATATTTATATTTCGATTAAGTGGTCAAAAGCGGATCACACGGAAATGGAAGGCTTAGAAGAAGAAAAAGCGCCACTATCACTGCAATTAGTGAAGTTGGCCATAGGTGTAGGGATCGTCATAGCGTCTTCAAAAGTATTGATACCGGCTGTAGAAATAGGGGCATATCGTGTAGGGATTCCACAAAGTATCATTGCTGCGACGCTAGTTGCATTTGGAACGAGTTTACCAGAACTTGTAACGGCAGTAACAGCTGTTAAAAAAGGTCATGGTGAACTTGCCATCGGAAACATCGTCGGTGCGGATATACTGAATGTACTGTTTGTTGTCGGAAGTGCGGCAGCGGTTACAAAAGGTGGATTACTGGTTCCTCCGGGATTCTTTAAGTTACAGATACCAACCATGTTGTTTGTTGTAACGGCCTTTAGAATATTTGCGAAAGGCAATGATCATCAAATCAATAAAAAAGAAGGTGTTTTTCTGATTGTCATTTATCTAATATACCTAGCGTTGAATTATATCTAATTAATACTAAAATAAATATTGATGAATTGAAAGCTGATTTCTCTACTGGGAGAAGTCAGCTTTTTACGTTAAACATAGGATGTTTTGATTGTAATAAGAGCTATAAATAGCTGCGATAAAAATAAACATCTGCTCACAATTTGTTTTCGATTACTGGGAGTGGGTATATCAAAATCAGACTAATGTTTAAGGGAGGAAAACAATGAGAATTAAAGGGAAAATGATTCTGTTGTTTGTAATCGCTTTCTTAATAACCAACATTACTATTGGTATATACGCAGTCAAAAATGTTGAAGAGAAAGTGATTGCATCGGCACAGCAAAAACTGGTCTCGGACATGAATTTAGGACGCAGTATGTTAGACAGTCAATTGCCCGGCGAGTGGGCGATAATCGAAGGAGAATTGTATAAAGGGGATGTACCACTTTATCGAAATTATGAACTGGTTGATAAAATTGGCGCTTTGACTGGCGATACAGTTACAATATTCCAAGGGGATAGACGGGTGACGACCAATGTACCAAAACAGGGTGGTCCAGATGGTAGAGCAGTTGATACAACAGTATCAGAGGCAGTATCTACAAAAGTGCTAAAACAAGGGGAACGATTTATTGGTAAGGCATTTGTTTATGATACATGGAATCAGACTGCTTATGAACCAATCAAGAACGCAGAAGGTGAAATCATCGGTATCTGGTACGTAGGTGTCCCCAATGACTTTTATGATTTAATGGTAACCCAGTTTAAAAATAGGATTATATTAATGACTGGTCTGGGTTTATTGTTCTCATCACTCGTTGTTTGGATTGTCACGAGCAAAGTCACCAAACCTTTGGGCATCATGAAACAGTTAATGACAACAGCTGAAAGTGGGAATTTGAACGTTGAAGCAGAAATCAAAGGTAAGGATGAAATCGCGGAGTTAGGCGTATCCTTCAATGGAATGATTGATGGATTAAGACAAAAAGTTGATGCAGTTGAATCGTTTGCAAGAGGGGACTTGGATATACAACTTGAGGTTAAGTCAACTGAAGATGTCTTGGGGCATGCACTTGAAAGCATGGTAGGAACGTTGTCAGCCCTTCAAAATGAAATGAATATCGTAATAATGGCAACAAAAAAAGGTCAATTGAGTGTTAGAGCAGATGAATCACAATTTGATGGTTCCTGGAAGTTGCTGGTGTCGGGGGTCAATGAAGTTGCTGATGCCTATGGAAAACCGATACAGATGACGACGGACTACGTGACTGCCATTGGTAAAGGTGAAATTCCAGATAAAATACAACAGGAGTATCCAGGGGAATACAATAAAATTCGGAATAGCATAAATGATTGCATTGACGCAATGAATGCATTGCTTGATGATACGCAATACCTGATCGGTGATGCGATTGAAGGACGATTGGATACAAGAGCGGATGCTTCAAAACATCAAGGGGATTACAAAGCGATTATTGAAGGAGTCAACAATATATTAGATGCTGTTGTAGAACCAATTGTAGAGGCCTCGGAGGTATTGACAGAGTTTTCAAAAGGACGATTGGATGTTGAAGTTAAAGGACAATATGCAGGCGATCATGCAGAAATCAAGAATGCACTTAATCTAACTATTAAGACGATTGCCGATTACATCCATGAAATTAGTTTTGTGCTCAATAAGATGGCGCATAAGGATTTGACAGTTCAAATTAATCGTCATTACCTTGGGGATTTTAATGAAATTAAGACATCCATTAATGGAATCTCCGTTGCATTTAATCATGTCTTTGACGAGATAAACAACTCTGCAGGAGAAATATCTCTGGGAACAAATGAAGTTGCTGAGTCGGCTCAAGTTCTATCACATGGAGCGACCAAACAGGCGAGTGCCATTGAAGAGATGACTTCTTCTGTGAATAAAGTGAAAGAGCAAACAACTGAAAGTGCTGTAAAAGCAAAGACCGCCAATGATAGATCCATGGAAGTGAAAAATAATGCTGTCAAAGGCGTAGAGCAAATGAGTAAAATGCTTGAGGCCATGAATAAGATAAATACTTCATCGACGAATATTTCAGAAGTTGTTAAAGCCATAGATGAAATTGCTTTTCAAACCAATATTCTTGCACTGAATGCAGCTGTCGAAGCAGCAAGAGCAGGTGAACACGGAAAAGGTTTTGCTGTTGTTGCACAAGAAGTAAGGAACTTGGCTGCTCGAAGTTCTGAAGCTGCAAAAGAAACAGCTGAATTAATTGAAAACTCGATTACAACAGTTGGAGAAGGGATGCGAATGACAACAGAGACCGCTGATGCCCTTGATACAATTGTTGTGGGTATTGAAGATGTCGCCACAATTGTAAGTGGTATTAGCATGGATTCTGAGGAGCAGGCGACAACGGTTCAGCAAATGAGTGAAGGCATAACACAGATATCAACTGTAACCCAAATGAACGAAGAGTCAGCCAATACCAGTGCATCTACCAGTGAGGAAATGGCTGCTCAATCAGATGTACTAAAAGGTATGATTGAGGAATTTAAATTACTTAAGAAACATTCGGTAAATGGTGTTCAGCAAGTCAACAAAAGTCAACTAGAGGAACAACCTCAAATATTTATGTAGAAACAGAAAGATCCTTGTCTATCGTTTTCGGAAGACAAGGATCTTTTTTTACTATATTATACGTTGAATTTTTGGATTTGTTCTTGCAATTGCATAGAAAGAACTGACAATTTCTCTGCACTATTAGCAATCTCCCCAACAGAACTTAGTTGTTCTTCAATAGTAGCTGATATTTCTTGAGTGTTTGATGTACTAGTTACTTTTCGTTCTTTTAGATTATCCATTGATGTGACAATTTCCAGTGAACCTGCTGACATTTCTTCAGTTGCAGCTGAAACATCTTCGACGTTCATAGAAATTTGCTCCATGGCTTTATAGATCTTATTAAACGACATACCTGCCTCAGATACAATTGTATTACCACTGGAAACAACACTTTCGCCATTGTTCATCAAATCCACCACTTTGTTGGTCTCTGATTGAACCTCGTTTATCAGAGCGGTTATTTGACCTGCGGCATCACTGGATTCTACGGCTAACTTACGTACTTCCTCTGCTACCACTGCAAATCCCCGGCCTTGTTCGCCGGCTCTAGCCGCTTCTATCGCCGCATTTAAAGCTAACAGATTGGTTTGTTCAGATATATCCGTTATGATGTTGACGATATTACCGATTTCCTTTGATGTTGTGCCTAAAGTTCTTGTAGCAGATACAGACGTATCCATAATCTCTTGAATATCTTTCATGGCATTGACTGCCGCAGTAATCTTATTTTGTCCATCTTCAATAGAGGTATGGGCATCATGGCTGGAAGCAGTTGTCTCCTGAGCATTCGTTGCTATTTGCTGAATGCCATGTGACATTTCCTGAATTGTTTCGTGGGCACTTTCCAACTCGCGTGTTTCTTTAAGTGCATCATTTGCAAGATAGTCGATTGTTGTTGATATTTGGTTGCTGGTACTTGTGCTTTGCTCTGCAGCAGCTAACATTTCTTCTGCTGATGAACTAAGTGTTAAAGCGGTTTCTGTAACGTGGTGTATAAGTCCTTTGAGACTGTGGATCATTTCATTGAAGGAATGTCCAAGTTCACCGATTTCATCTTGAGTCGTTACTTCAATATCATGTGTTAAGTCACCATTGCTGATTATTTTAGTTGCTTCAGTTAGGTGAATGATCGGTTTTACAATTTGCTTTGAGAACAGTAGTGCAAACAATGTTGTCAGTAGCAGTGCAATGCCGATAATAACAAAACTCTGTACCCTGATGGCGCCAAGGGGTTTAAGTATTTCACTTTCTGGCAATGAAATGCCAAGAATCCAACCGGTGGATGGAACTTCGCTATAGACGATGACGTTTTTCTCATTATCAAATTCATAACTAGAGTAGCCATTTCTCTTGCTAAGCATGTCATTTCCCAACGCCTGTAATTGAGGTGCGTCCAACAAACTAACTGCAAGCATCTCTTGCTCTGGATGAGCCAAGACCGTTCCTGTATCGTCTATTAGTATGGCGTAACTGTTTTCTATTGATGTATTGGTTTCTGCAACAATTTCGCTTATTGCAGTGAGCTCCATGTCTCCGGCAATAACACCAAGTAATTGATTGTTGCTTTTATATACAGGCATCGAAGCTGATAACACGTTCTTCCATCCATTCGCTTCATCGGCGTATGTCAGTGAATAAGTGATATCGCCAGCTTCCTCTGCACTGGTGTACCAAGGTCGCTGTCTGGCATCGTAATCAGGCGGTGCTATCCATCCGCCACCATCAAGAACGCTTCCGTCAGATTCATAGCCTAGGTATATGTCATACATGGCTGGATCGCTTTCAAAGGCCTGTAAGAAGTCCTTTGTAACAACTGTTTTTTTACCGGCACCTTCAACAATCAATGCGGTTGTTTCAACGGTGTTGGCCTTTTGATTAAGCCATCCATCAATCGCATTGCTTTGACCACGGGTAACCGCTTGTAGTTGTGTATAAACACTTTCAATGGTTCTTTTTTTTGCACTGGTGTAGTTAAAAATTGAAAAACTAACCATTGCTAGGGTCATAAATAGTATAACGTTGACTGTGATTTTAGTACTGAGTTTTTTAGTTTTCATAGTACCCTCCCCAAAATAGTTTGTTAAAAATAGAACAGTGTTTCACTATGAATATACTATCAGTAGAGAATAGCAGTGTCAATGGATGAAGGGAATTATTTACAAGGTATCTAGAATTTTATTAATCGTCTGTTGTTATGCTTGTTAAGGCCCAATTGTGTGACAAAAAACAAGAAACGACGGATGACTAGACCGTCGTTTCTTAAATCATATTTTTTTAGGGGATGTTGCATATTTATCTTTGAACTCTACCTGAAGCATCTCCATTAACTAGGGTTTCCACTTCGGCAACACTTACGTGATTGAAATCACCAAAAATAGTGTGCTTAAGTGCTGAAGCTGCCACGGCAAACTCTAAAGAATCACCACATGATTTACCTGAAAGTAAACCGTAAATCAGACCTGCTGCGAAAGAATCGCCGCCACCAACTCTATCAACGATACGAACATCGTATTTTTTAGATTGATAGAATTCATTGCCATCATATATAAGAGCTGACCAACCGTTGTCGGATGCCGAGTAACTTTCTCTAAGGCTTGTTACAACATATTTGAAATTGAACTCTTCCTTCATTCTTCTGAAGATGTCCTTATAGCCATCTAGTTTTAAATCACCTGAAGTGACATCTGTATCACCTGGTTTAAAGCCTAGAACTTTTTCTGCATCTTCCTCGTTGCCGATACATACATCAACATATTGCATTAAGGTTGACATCGTTTCTTTTGCTTCTTCTGGCGTCCAAAGTTTTTTACGGTAATTCAAGTCGACACTGACCATAACGTTATGCTTCCTTGCAGCTTTTAAAGCAGCTTCTGTAAGTATAGCGCCTGCTTTACTGATTGCCGGCGTAATGCCCGAAAAATGGAACCAGTCAGCATCTTTGAAGATTTCATCAAAATTAAATTCTTCAACTTTTGCTTGAGCAATTGCAGAATCAGCACGGTCGTAAATAACTTTTGAAGGTCGCATAGAAGCACCTGTTTCTAGAAAATAGATGCCTAGACGGTCGCCACCACGGGCAACATAATCCGTTTTAACACCATATCTTCTTAAATGATTAATAGCAGATTGACCAATTTCGTGTGTTGGTACTTTTGAAACGAAGTGTGCATCAAATCCATAGTTTGCTAATGAAACTGCCACATTGGATTCTCCACCACCGTAGACAACATCAAAGCTATCAGCCTGTACGAATCTTGAATAATCAGGCGTTGACAATCTCAACATGATTTCGCCCATCGTTATTACTTTTTTCATTAGAATCACCTCTCTATTTTCTTGCTTCAGCCACTCGATCAACAAGTGCTTGCGCTTTTTTTCTTATTTCTTCTGGTGTTCCTTTTGTAAGGGCACCACCAACACCAACTGCCACAACACCATTTGCTATCCATTCATGGACGTTATCAATGCTAACACCACCAGTCGGCATTACATTGGCTTGTGGAAGAGGCCCTTTAATAGCTTTGACATAACTTGGACCAAATGCTGAACCAGGGAACAACTTAACCACATCAACACCCATTTCCATTGCGGAGATGACTTCCTTGATTGTCATACAACCCGCCATGTATGGAATGGCGTAGCGGTTACAGCATCTAGCGATAGCCTCGTCGAAATGTGGGCTGACAATGTATTCAGCACCATTTAATATAGCAATTCTCGCCGTTGCTTCATCAAGAACAGTACCTGCTCCTACGATTAATTCATCAGCTGTGAATTTAGTTTTTAAATCTTTGATAACACATTCAGCGCCGGGCACTGTAAAAGTTACTTCAATAGCAGGGATGCCACCCTCTATACATGCCTTTGAAATTCTTTCAGCTTCTTCTGAACTATTTGCACGTACAACAGCAACAACTCCTACATCTGTAATACGCTTTACGATTAAATGTTTATTTAACATAACTCGCCTCCGTTTCATATTATGAAACGCAATATCATATTGCGAAACACAACTTGAGTATATCGGAAATTGTTTTAAAAATCAAGCAAAAAAAAGAACTAGGTTTAAAATCCTAGTTCCTTAGAAATGCGTTGGCTATATTCTATAACCAACTGCTTGAATTGTTCAATTTTCTCATCATCAAGACGAATAATCGGTGTAGAGATGCTGATTGCACCGACCGCATCGCCACTGTAATCCTTGACAACAGCACCGAAACATCTGACCTGTAGCTCATTTTCCTCATTATCCTCAGCGTAGCCATTTTTTCGAACCGTTTCAATAGTCTCCATAAAGTCTACAAATTGAGTGATTGTGTGTTTCGTGTACGCTTGAATGTCACTTTCTTCCCAAACCTTTTTAACATCCTCATCTTTGTAAGTTGCAAGAATTGCTTTCCCAACCGAAGTCGAATACATAGGGCTTCGTTTACCGATACTTGAATGCATTCGGATGGTTTCTTGGGTATCGAATTTATCGATATAGATAATATGTGGTGGTTCTGGGACAACCAGATGAACGACTTCTCCAGTAAGGTCACGTAGTGCTTTTAAATGAACCTTGGCAACTTCACGCAGTGAATCGTGATTGACCACACTTGATCCAAGCTCAAAGAGTTTTAAAGAGAGCTTATAGGTATTATCATGTATATTTTGTTTTACAAAGCTTTTATAAACTAATGTATTTAAGAGGCGATGCACTGTACTCTTATGTAAATCCGATTGCTTCGATAACTCTGCAATAGAAATACCTTTTGGATATGTTGATAGTATTTCCAGCAGTGCAAGGGAACGATCGACAGATTGAACGACGTCTTTCATGTGGATTCTCCTTTTGTGATGTTATAAGTATTATTATATTAAAAATTATTGACTTGTAAATAATAGACTGTGAAACATAGTGAAATTTAAATATTTACTGTCATTTAAGAAATAATTAATACCCTGTTTACAGATTGTACACATATTTCTGTCACAATAGGTCCGGTGAGAGAAATTCGGGGAAATACTTATTGGAAGGTGACAGAAATGAAGAAGCAGAAATCAATTAAAACAGGACTATTAATTATTGTTGTTGTCAGTTTGATTCTTGGTATTACTGGGACTGCAGTTCGTGCAGTAATGACCATTGAAAAGAGCATGAAGACACAACTTGGAGAATTTGGATTATTAGTAGCCACAGAAGTAGAAGAAAACGTACATAACACAATGGAATCTCAAAAGATTATTGATCATCTAATGGCTGAGGAATTAGAAACAGCCATGCGGTCAGCAGACATTCTTTTTGAAGAAGAGCAAAACTTTACACCGAAAGACTATGCGGAGATATTCGGATTGGCAGAGGTCAATATTTATGACTTGAACTTGATGACCCTATCATCAAACATGCCAGCAAATGTTGGTGACAGGTTGAAATCTGATCATCCGATAAATCAGCTATTATCCAGTAGTGAAACACAGATGATCGAAGCTGTTCGTCAGAGCGTTGATGACAGCAGATATTATAAGTATGCAGCGGTCAGAATCGGTGATCATATTGTCCAGGTTGGTAAGGATGCCAGTGAAATTGTAGCGTTGCGTGAGGAAACTTCCTTGGAAAAAGTGGTAAATGATGTTGCGGCTCAAGAGGAAATCGTATATGCACTTTTTATGGATGCTGAAGGACGCGCAATTGTCCACTCGGACATCGAAAAAGTAGGACAGCAATTCACTGACGAAAATACATTAAAAGCATTGAATGGACAGGTCGTAGAAGGATATTTTGAATACGACAAGACTGGTGAAACAGTATA
>Ga0070724_10001279_pt1 | contig 15319 bp, 15 predicted proteins | sample tdDd001_FD_67278 | JGI IMG/M metagenome (GOLD analysis project Ga0070724, IMG submission 67278) | Marine sediment microbial communities from the Atlantic coast under amendment with organic carbon and nitrate - tdDd00.1 | ecosystem: Environmental > Aquatic > Marine > Coastal > Sediment | place... | reverse complement strand
TGGAGTTAAGCATCTGTTTCTTGTCTTCGGAATCATCCGCGAACTCCAACCTGAGTCTTAGGCTGGTTAATGGTGTTCTCAAATCATGAGAGATAGCCGCAAGTAGACGAGTTCTCTCTTGAATATAATTGGATATATCGACTTGCATTTTGTTAAACGCTCTAATGGTCGGAACCAAGTCTTTTGGGCCATTATCATTAACTGGAATAACTTTACGGTTAATAGCAAATTCTGTTGCTGCATTTCTCAAAGTTTGAACGGGCTTCAGAGCACGATGAATGATAAATATTGCGAAAGTGATGGTAGTAAGCATTACTAAGCTTAAAGCGAGGACGACGGTGGTAGACCAGTGAATTATGTCTTCCTGAATACCAGATGAAAAATTTAACCACTTCTTGTTTGGTAACTGTACAGAGCCATCAATGGTTGCCAGATATCCCATCCGAAGTGTCATATGTTCTTTCATAGACATACTGTTCATCATGGTACTGTGCATATCATACATGCTCATATTAGGACGAGCCTGTTCAACTAATGATAGGTTGGCAATCTCTATCCCTTTTGTCTTGAATTTCGCTATTAACTGACTTACTTCTTCTGACGTATCGGTCATCTTTGATATATGTGGTGTTGTCGTCATTGATAATGCCAGATCTGAACTACTGCTTGCTTCAATTATTGATAAATGAAGTGTCTCAGGCGTTTTTTCTAAAATCTCCACTATAGTCATCACTCGTTGCACAGCAGAAGATGACGATAGTAAGCTCAGGGTTTTAGATTTCTCTGATGAAAGTAAATTAATAGAGAGGTAAAAACTAGCTAAAAACCCAATTAAAACAATGGCGCTAATCTGGTATATCAAACCAAGGCTGCGAATCCACTTAATCATGATGAACCTCACAACTAAACTGGTAACCACCTCCCCAGATAGTTTTTATCAATTTTGGTTCTTTTGGGTTTGCTTCTATTTTCTTACGCAGCCTGCTAATCAAGGTATCTACGGCTCGGTCATAAACTTCAGCACCACGTCCTTGAACTAGCTTTAGCAAATCTTCTCTTGTTAAAACGATATTAGGGTGTGTAAGAAAGGCGAGCAGTAGTTCAAACTCTGTGGATGTTAGAGAGACCAGTACACCATTTTGATTAAAGAGCTCTCTTGTCGTCGAATTTAGTGACCAACCAGAAAAAGTATATTTTGCGTGAGTAGCAGAGGTTTGCTTGTTGATATTGGGGATGGTTAAATACCGTCTTAAAACCGATTTAATTCGAGCTAGCAACTCTCTTGGGTTAAAAGGTTTGGCAAGATAATCATCTGCTCCAACTTCTAGCCCTATAATCCTATCGATCTCTTCTCCAAGCGCCGTAAGCATGATAATGGGAATACTTGATGTCCCACGGATCTCTCTGCATAGGGTCACTCCATCTTTACCTGGCAGCATAAGGTCAAGAATGATCATGTCAAATTGTTGCTGGCTCATGGCCTTAATCATGCTTTCACCATCCTCAGCCGTGACTACATTGAATCCGTGAGGCGTTAGAAATCGTTTTAATAACTCTCGGATGTCAGCATGATCGTCAACAACCAAGATTTTATAGTTGTGCTCCATTTCGAAACCTTAAAGCTCTGCATATATTATTCAATATAACCAACTTGCTACGGAATGTGTGACAAAGTATGCCAATATGCTGCTTTGCCATCATTTGTCAGAAACAAACGGATCTGCGACACACATTTCACCGAGAAAGTTGCTGTAATTAAAGTGAAGAAAGTAACGGAGGGATGAATGATGAAAACATTAACCAAAACATTAGTAGCAGCAACGGCTCTGGCTATTTCTGTCAGTGTATTTTCACATATGAATGAAGGAAGATCCGGTCAAGGATTTATGCATCCCATGATGAATGCAGATAGTCCCCAGTATCAGGCCATGCTTGAACTTAGAGAGAACCCAGAGGCAATGCAAGCGTGGATGCAGAGTATGCATGATAGTCCGCAAGCGATGATAGATTGGATGAAGCAAGTTCATGGTGAAAATGTTGATAACTGGGAAATGGGGTTTGGATGCCATGGAAATCGCTTTAATAACGAACAGCCCTCAACAACGGAATAATCTGTGAGGCCAATATGCACAGATATTACGACTTGGGGCTTGGTATAGGAGGCTTACCTATGTTGTTATTATGGGTAGTTATTATTGGTCTCGTACTATGGGCAATATTCTCTCCGAAAGGTGTTTTTTCAGTACCAAGAGAAACCCCTTTGGATATTGCGAAGAAACGTTATGCAAAAGGAGAAATCACCCAAAAAGAACTTGATGACATCAAAAGCAAGCTATGAATCATATGGAGCCGCTTAGGCCGGGTCTAGCCGTTAGCCACTTTTGAAGTGACGCCAGCAAGGTTTAGCCTATTGCGTTTGGTACGCTCAAGCAGGGCGAGGTTATTACGAACGCACTCGTAGATAATATGCCTGTCCTTTATTGCTCTTGGAGTCATCCAAGTAGCCGAACGGCATTACTGTATGTGATGCAGAGCTTTGAAGCTGCTTGCAATGAGAAGACGTAGGGTGACGCTGATAGGAGATTGCTATGTCGAAAAACGTAGTTTTTGGTAGTGGAAAGACCCAGATAGTCACTGGGTCTTCTTCGCTGAGGGTTTATTAAGCGGGCATTGTTATCGTCGCTAGCTTAATTTCCTTGCTCATTACGAATATACATAATAGCAACCATACTAAAGCCCATAAATTGCCACAGGTATTGACCATCGCTGGCGCCGGATAAGGTTTGGGTAAACGCCATGCAGCCTGCAACAAACAGCGATGAAAACGCAGAATAAAGCAGCCAAGGGCGCTGTTTACCCGGCATGAACTCGCCTTTTAGCACCGAGCGAATGATGAGAACAAACGGCAGGCATTGAAGCAAGATCAGAATCGGAAACATAACATCAAACGTAGGGCTTAATAGGGCGTGGCCTATTTGGCTCTTGTCCCAAGTCCCGACAATATAACCCTTCCAACCAGCCCAAGTATCGCCTGAGTAGGCGGTTTCTGGCGTTATTATGCCGAGCAGCACGCCCATGACTTTGTCGATAAAACCGTTTTTAAACCAAAAGACAAATAAGAAGATCTGTACTGGAATGATCTGAAAGGCAAATTTTTTTAACATCTGTTTGTATCCCAACAACTAAGTGATTTGGGTTACAAGTATTCGCCAGCCGTGCTTGTTGATAATTGATGCAAGGCAAGCGCGCCCGAGTACAAACAAAAATCAAACAACCGTGAAAGCCTAATGATAGCTTGGCTTAAGCGACACATTAGGCCACATCAAGCGAGTCTAAAATCGCTCTTTTTCAGGTTTTTTTAGAGGTTTAGAGAAGGTTTGCTTTTTGTGAAGACTCAATAAGATCAAACAGTTGCCCATTGTGTTCCTTTTTGAGCGCGCTAAAGCGTTGGTAATTGTATTTGGAGCCTTTCGGGTTGCCAGATTGCTTGTCGACCACACTCAATAGATAAAAGCTGATTGGGCTTGGAGTGCTTTCTGCGGCATAAAAAAGGTATGGGTAGGCCTGGTTTGCATTTTGATTGATAAGCAGCGCCAGCCCCAAAGTGAGGTTAGCGATATCGCAGCGAGGGTTTTGCTCAAACGCCTGCTTGGCCAATTGCAGCGCCTCGGCTTTATTCCCCTGCTCGCCGGTTTGCAGAAATTGCAGAGATGCAGAGTAAGAGAGCAGGGCATTAACCAGATAGTTGTCTCGACCACTTTGCTGAATGTCGCGAAGTTTAGCGGTGATATCGGCTAAATTGTTGCCGCCTTTTCCTTGATAAAAGAGCGAAATGCCTTCAGATATCACTTGCCAGTCTTGATAGCTTTTCACCGAGGTCACCCGATGGTGCGCCATTTCATAGCCAGAGTTCTTTGGGGCAATGATGGCTTTGATTTCTAACACCAGATCGCCAATTTCAGAGAAGAAGTTGTCTTGGTTAAACGTCTTCTTCACTTTTTGAGCAGACTCGGGGTGTTGATTGTGCTCAACCAGTACGGTTAACACGTAGTTGTCGCCTCGCTTTTTCAGCCAGCTTTTTAGCTCTACACCGGGGCCTTTGAGCGCCGTTTTAGCTTCTTCAGACAACTGGGAAAAGTGATAGCCCGATAAGCGCTTGGCGGAGTTGAGGCCATAAAAAAGATAGTTATAAACGCTTTCCGCTGTGCTGTAGTCCTGCTCGGAATCCAGCACGATGTCGTGAATATAAACGGGCATCACCTCAGTGAGAACGCTGGAGCTCACGGGCGTGTTAGTGGAGGGCAGATCTTGAAAATAGCGCCAACCGGCGAGTGCGCTTAAACCAAACAGTGAAGCCAGTACCAGCGGCAGGTATTTTCTTTTCGGTTTCGCTGGTGCGGACGACGGAGTTTCTGGTTGAGAAGCCTCAGTTGGCTGGGCAAAAGCACGTTCGGTTTGGTTACTTTGCTCAGTGCCCCCTTGCTCGCTCACATCTAGATCAAACACATACCCCTGTTTAGGAATGGTTTGGATGATCTGAAACGGGCGGGTTTTATCTTGCAGTTGGGTTCGCAACTGGCTCACCACCTGCCTGACCAAATTGTCGGACACTTGGCTTCGCTGCCACACGCAAGATGCTATCTGCTGAGCGCTCACTACCTCGCCTTTATGCTCAATAAAGTAACCGAGCAAGCGGGCCTGCAGTGGCTCTAAGTGAGCCTTTTCACCGTCTATCACAATCTCGTTTTTGTCTGGAAAAAATAGGATTGGCGTGTCGTGCTGCAGCGCGTAGTGTCGGAGAGAAGTCATCGCAGTTAGCTAGTAGAGAATAAGCTCAAAACAATAGTGGTTTCGTTAATGGAAAGCAAGCGAACTGGCTGTGAGATCTATCGTTTGCTCGTAGACCTATCTCACACTGGAACACTATTTGTCAGTGATAACTCTTTTGCTCACAAAAGGCCGAATAAGGTGTAAGTACACCCCAACTGCATAGAAAAATAGCGCGCCGGCTTTTGCCCAAGCAATGACTAAATCCTGCTTGGCGATTAAAATTTTATACTCGGCATTGGAAAGGTACGGGTCATCAAATGGCACTATGCCCATCGACCAGATCATCACTGCTACCGATAGCGCCGATACCAAAATGATGTGCAGTGCCAGTTTTGCAACAGCGCTCAGTATTTGTCTTTTGTTCACTGTGTTTAATCCCAAAAAATAATAGCCAATTGGGAACATCAAACATTGCCGATGCCCCTCACAAACTTAGGGTTTTTACCCCATATATTTGCCCGGAGTTGCCCCTGTCTGCTGGCGAAAAAAGGACACGAAAGCGCTGTCACTAGAGAACTCCAGTTCCGATGCGATATCCGCCACGCTTTTTCCTTCAGACAAATACTTTATCGCACTAAATAACCGCCACTGCTGCCGCCAAGATTGATAAGGCATGCCAGTCTCTTTGATAAATATGCGTGTGACTGTTTTCGCGCTGGCACCGACAGACAAGGCAATCTGATTCAGAGGTTGCGGTAAGTACTGCTCTTCGATTACTCCCTGAAGCCATTTTTGCAGCCTTCTATCTTGCGGAAAAGGCAGCGCCATGGCCTCTTGAGGGGCAACTTTAAGCTCTTCGCAAAAAAGTGCCAGCGTGTTTTGTTGTGCCTGTTGCGGCTTATCCCACTCCCAAAAGGCCATTCTTTCTATTAGTTCGCGCAATAAGGGGTTAATTGAAAAAACGGTGAGGGTGGTCGGAAGCTCCCTACACAAGTGAGGGGCAAAATAGAGAGAGCGATACGCAACCACATTGCTCATTTTGGCATAGTGATCAACCCCGGCAGGGATCCAGGCTGCGCGCGTTGGCGGCAAGATACATTTCGCCCCATCTACTGAAATAGACATACAACCCGATGCCGCAAACAATAGCTGACTTTTTTGATGTCGGTGCATGCCAGAGTCATGCGAGCCAATAGTTGCGGCAATACCCACCACCTCATTATCTATGCTGTCTGCATCAAATTGTGTGGACTCGCTGATAATGGCCAAGGGGTGTCCTATTTTGTAATAAGTGTAATAACTGTCAATTTTAACCCGAGTAGAGAAAAAGGCATAGGAGTGATGGGGGAGTCATTTGGTTTTTTGCTACTAGGGCAGAGCTGAGAGGAAAATCAGGCACTATGACAGTGCCTGAATAGACTTATGTGCAGGGCAATGCATCGGAGTAGATATTGAGTTGGCCGTCATATTCTTTATTGAGGTGTGAATACGCCGTTTGAACCATTTCATAGCGCCCGCAGATATAGAGATCTGGCTGAGTACGGAAGTCGACGTCTTGGTACACTAGAGGGAGTAGCCCGCCTTCACGGATCATCGTGTTGTTGGAGTTCACTTTAGTCACAGGAACGTATCTAAAACCAGAGTGTGATGCCTCAAGCTCCAGCAGATAATCATGTTCATAGAGGTCGTGCTCACTTTGGCACCCCCAATAGAGCGTAATGTCACACTTTGGATTACGCTTTAGCGCTTCCTGCAGCAAGCTACGTGTATAGGTGTAACCTGAGCCGCCCGCGACCAGTACCAACTTCCTATCATTTGAGCGTAACCAAGCGTTGCCTTTAGCCTTTTCAACCACCACGCTTTCTCCTTCCTTAAAGCGTTGTTTAAGGAAGGGGACACTGCTTGCTAAAGCGCTGTGCGGTGAAACGCCGCCAAGGTGCAGCTCAAACTGGCGGTTATCCTTTGGTAAGCTGGCAATGGAAAACGGATATTTGCCATGCTCTTGCATATCCAGCTGTACATATTGGCCGGCTAGAAAATCGAACTCCTCTTCGGCTTCTAAGCAGACGCTTAAAGTTTTGCTGTTGAGATAGGTCAGATCTAAGATCCTACAATTTACAGACATTTTTCCTCCTGATGGCTAAGCGCGATGACATCGCAGCGCTTGCCCGTCGAAGCGGATGTCGGGTCAAAACTTATCTCCAGCGAATGTAGCGTGGCAAGCATTGGCTTGGTTAAGCAGACGTTTTCGATGACGAAACAGTTATGCGCTTCACAGCGTTTATCAAATGAAATATGTTCATCCCCATGCGCGCCAATCCCATAACTATCAATCACAATAAATGCCGGTGAACGTTTTAGGATGGAATCTAATACGTCACTATCTAGCACTGTCGATTTCGCGCCGTAACTTGGGTTGCCGTAGCCATTTTCTTCAACATTGCCGGTAAACAAAATCAATGATTTTCCCGCCAACTCTAGCGCTTCGATCTGAGCTAAGGTTGGCATTGCTAGTGAACAATCGATGATATGCACAGGAGTGTTATAGGTGGTCTCTAGCGGCATTTTTGTATAACAATCAATGTGAGTGCCGATATGGCCCATCGCATCTACAGAGTCAGATTGGCGCTTTGCCCACTGGTAAGCGGGATGCTCTTCTGATAGTTCAATGCTAATATTTTTTCGGTTCATGCTTGTTTCTCCTCTAAGCTGATGGGGAGAATCTTAGCGCCGATGGGTGTGTGCCATTACAAACATAAAGACAATAAATATCAAAATAAGGCCAGTGTACTGGCGCCAGCGCTGTGGTTTTTAGTCGGCGTTGATTTTGAAGAGATGTGGCGGCTGGTTTGGAACAAAGAATTCTAAACTCTAACCGCACCCAATGCAGGCGAGTTTTGCCCAAGGAATGACTAAATTCAGCTTGGCGATTAAAATTTCATTAACACAGATTTGGTTACCTCCACCCAACTTGCCCAACAGCATATGCGAACAATGCAAAGTAACCGACAACTGAGCATAAAGCTAAACCTATTAGTATGCCTACGGCGCGTAGGATTTTTTTCAAGGGACTACTTCGTTTATTACTTTCTAACTTTGTGCTTTTCTTGTGCATGGTCTTCCTTAACTTGTAAGTTATTTGTTTTGAACGGCCCTCTGAAAATTGGACGTTCCGGTTAGGCGGCTAGTTTCGGTACGACAGAATCGCTTGGTGATCACAAAGATAACCGCGCTTTCGTTAGCTCATTATTGGACAAAAACGATTTAGAACTGCCGCTCTAAATCGCTCCGTTAGATTAGAAAATGTATCCTGAAACTTTAAACGCTCGTTATATGCTATTTACGACGTTGCCCATTCAACCATCTGACTTACAAATGGGTGATCTTCTAATACATCTTCAACATTATTCGCTTTTAGATCTAACTTAAAGGCTATCCAATCCCCTGTAGTTTTTGCTTCCAAAGATAAGTGCTTCTCGATTGCTCCTTTTGTCCACAACCAATAATTTTGCGCCTTCAAGCTTTCATGTAGAGCAGAAATAACCTCGGATGCTCCTTGCTCATCAGCAAATGATTCGTACGCTTCATAAGCCTTTCTAGCCCCTGTTTTCTTAGGTAGCACCCCACCTTCAAGCTCAAAACCATTTTGGACAGCAGATGCCGATAACATCGGTATAGCTGTAACTAAATTCTCATCATCTGCTTGAAGTAATTTCGCATTTCTAGCTGTAGTGAAAACATAATCGAGGTCAACCAGAGCTTTAAAAGGAATACCAATTCGACTAAGAATTCTCCCCATTTTATGTATACCAGCACATCCGTCACCTATGACTAGTGCTGTCTTATGAGCATTTAATGAACGCCCACAAGCTTTGAATAAATCTGGTAGTACTGAGAGTTCTGTAGCACCTTCTGCGATCAATACTCTGTCGGCAAACAAAATTTGGCTCATATTATACACTTCAAACAATATTCGAGCTTGGTTCACATTCCCTTCAATTACCGCTTTGATAGCTTCAGCAATTCGCTCCGAAACGATTGTTTGTTGGTGTTCATTTTTACGAACGATACTTGTGTTAGGAACATCTTCTTGTTCAACCATTAAAGCCGAGTGAGTTGTAAATACAATTTGATACCCACTGTCACTCAAAACCTTCAGGGCATCTCTCACTAACTCTGTCGCTTGTGGGTGTAAATATAGCTCTGGCTCATCAATAAGAAGTAGCGTTGTTTGCCCTGAGTCTGCTTCTGTTTGTGCTTCTGCGAGCAATCGAATTAATGCCATTTGAATAGAACGTTGAGCACCGTGACCTAGTGAGTCTACATCGGCACTATCACGCCCGCTCTCTTGAACCTTAATTGTTCCATCAGTAAATAACTTCGATAGCGATGGTGTTGGTATATGTACTTTGATTGATACCCCCGGAAAAAAATCTTGAACTCGCTGAGTTGCTCGTTGATCGAATTCATCGAGTGCGGCTAATCTTTCACCGCCATCGAAATTCAATTTTTTCCCTATAACATTCAATGCATCTATCAGTTCATGCTGCTCTTCTTCTATTCTGGAACTTAGTAATTGCAATAATTTACCAATAGTAGAGCTTGTCTTAAATTTTGAGACATCATCGGTTGCGTTGTCCATTGATTGGACAAAAATTGGCTCAGGAAATAGATCATGTAATGCTTCTTGTAAACCTCCCGGGTTTACTTTCCATTCCCATGTATCTTCCTCGCCTTCTCCACCCTTTGAAACATAAAGCTTACGAAGGGATTTAGCACCACCCGGTGACTTTTGGACAAGGCGAACAAACATAGACTCTTCTTCAATGTAAGGAGAAATACTTGCCTTATGTTTTTCATCTATGGCATTTAATAACTCATCACTTATGCCTGAAACTTTCACTGTGACAATAACCTCATTCGCCGCATCATTGAAATCTTTGTCCGCTAAACCTGTAGGACGCAAGAACCACTTGACCGCCTTTAGAAGATTTGACTTACCAGCATTGTTATAGCCTACTAGAGGAGAGTATTTTTCTAGGTTTAAGGAAACATCAGCGCATGAGCGAAAATTCCTAACCCTAATCCAATCAATTTTATGCATTTTATTCTACCAACTTACCTATACCAAATAACACTGTGTTAAGCGGACAAAAATAGTAGGCTAATATGTATAGAAAATCGAAACGCGCTCACTATTTCTGTTGCTTAAAATGCTTTTTATGAGTTCACCTTAGATAACTTCAACTCTAATTCCTTTATTCTTTTCTCTAAAAACTCCTTCTCCAACTTATATTCATTATTTTCCCTAACAAGTAACTTTTTCTGGTTTGGTACTTCTAACTCCATCCCAATTTCCAATTCGTCTTTATAGGGAATAATAGGTTCAAATAATTGTTGATATGCGCGACCAATTGCGCCTGAAAATAACCTAAGGTTAGGAGTGCTAGTACCACAACTTAAGATATGATCATTAGCAACTCCCGGGTATGGGTCAATAAAAACAACTGTGTTAATGTTTAGTTGATATGCTTTCTTGGCGCATAACTCACAAGGGCTTGCTGTTGTATATAAAATACCATTATTTACAGGCATACCTCCGTATTTTGATATTTGTAGAAATGCATTTTCTTCTGCATGTAATGCTCTCGTATGCACTTGATTCTTATCCCCATCTATGGAGTTTTTTATATCTTTAAAACAGTACGACACTGGCTTACCATCGAACTTTTTAGCTGAACAACCAGAGAATGAATAAATGCATCCTAATCTATCTCTAAATTTATCAACACTTTTTTCATAGATACTAAATGCATCATCATCTTCATTGGACAATAAGTCCTCTACTCTCCTTAAATTACACGGAGTCTGTCCCTGAGCAACATTATTCCACCCAACTGATTTAATTGAATAGTTAGAATCCGTAACAACAGCGCCAACTTGCCTTGATAAGCAACCAGAGTTTAATTTCGCATTAAATGCAATTTGCATACACCTTTCATCCTGTGAAGGTGTAATAATTCCTGGGTGCATAATGAGGGCAAGATACTTAACTAATTGACATTTCAAGCGTCTATACTTCCCTTTTTCATCAGGGTTATATAAGTGAATATCTGATATTTCAATACAGCGCTGAAGATTTAGTGACCAGAATCTATCCTCTCCTTTTAACGAGTCAGGATTTTCTCGTTCATCAATTTTATTTATATCATCAATTGAAATTCGTGGTTGTGCTAAGAGCCTGTTAACCCGAGTTTCATTTTCAGTAGAAACGGACATCAAATAAAATGCTGAATATCTTTCTCTAAAGAAAAATGCTTCATAAGGATTTCTTATTGCATCCAAAACTACGCAAACATTCTCATCAGTCTCTTTCGACTTATGCCTTAGGATTTTTATTAACTTGTTAACTCGCTGGGAAAATAAATATATCTTAGTGCTATCATAAGAATCACAGTCTGCAGAACCCGACTTTCTTATGTTGTTACCAACTGTTTGATACAACCTTGTGAAAGAACCCACCTCAATTTTATTTAGCAATCTATTTAGTTTAATCGAAAACTCTGGCAGTGATTTAAAATAGAAGTTGAATGTTGGCTCGTCATACAAGTTGTGTTCATTTTTTTCCGCGCGCTCACGTGCACATTTTCGTTTTGTATGATACTCCAAATAACATTGTTTTAATTTAGCATCTAATTCTCCGTCATTTTTACCCACTTCATTTTGTAGAATCGATTTATATAATTGGTCAAACTCATCAAAGGTCAAGTCCAATAAAAATGTTGAAACTACATCGCTCATTTTTATATGATGGAATTTGCACCATTGTTGTTCTAAATAATCATGTGCAATCCTATATTTTCTTTCTTCATCGTTTTTAAAGTCACTTAATTTAGGCTTTGGGGGATTAAATTCAGAAAAGAGACTTTTATTCAACATAGTTGACAATGTTGTACAACCTGATCCTGTACGTCCAGTTAAGCCAATGACAATGAACTTTCTTCTTTCTTTATAAATGGTATTTAAACCAGTCATATCAAACTCCAAATTTATAACGCCTTATAGACGGGGATTTTTCATATCCGCAATCTCTCTATACTGCGCTCGAATTCTATGAAACTCAATGTACATCAGGGTATTATGTGATTTTGGTATACCAATCGAGTATCGATTACGGAAGTAATCCACATAGAGCATCAAGCTCATCAAGATTATCTCTACTAAGGTGAAAACCTGAGATGCACTCAAAGGGGGCATTTACTCTAAGAAGCTTTGGGGCATATCCAATTTACGACGACAGGCTGATTTCTACCCTATCGATAACTTTTTAGTATCCCAAAACGCAATCAGGCACCGCTTATAGCAGTGCCTGAGATGGAAGGAAATGGACAACTCCTTCCACCTTCAATCTGGTAATGGTTTATTCAGGGGTTGAGTTTAAAACTAATTATTGTTAGCTTGTTGGGATGAAATGTATCACAACACCTTCATCATTTTTCTTTTGGTGGCGCTCTAACTAGAGCGGCACGGGATTCTCACATTCTTAAGCTGCTGGAAGGTAGCTAGGACTGTGTTCTCATTATCTCCAGTAGCGATCTATTTACTAGGAGATAAAATCATGAACACTAATCAACCCTCTGATAAATCAGAAATCATTTTAACAGGTGACAGAGCTACAGGCCCATTGCATCTTGGCCACTATATTGGTTCTCTGAAGCAGCGTGTCTCTTTGCAACATGTTCACGACCAGACTATTCTTGTCGCGGACATGCAGGGTCTAACAGATAACGCTCACAATCCATCTAAGGTATCTTCCAATATACTTAATGTCGTCGCAGATTATATTGCGGTAGGCATCGATCCAAGTAAAACAACAATTTGTCTCCAGTCGCAATTACCCGCATTAGCTGAGCTAACGATGTATTACAGTAATCTTGTGACAATAGCGCGGTTGGAGCGAAATCCTACGGTGAAAAGTGAGATTCAAAATAAAGGCTTCGAACGCTCAATCCCTGCTGGCTTTTTGACATATCCAATTTCTCAGGCCGCCGACATCACGGCTTTCAACGCGACTCTCGTTCCTGTTGGGGATGATCAACTGCCTATGCTTGAACAAACGAATGAGATTGTAAGGAAAATAAATACCCTAGCAGGAAAAGCCGTTCTCAATGAATGCCGCCCACTACTAAGTAATGCATCACGTCTACCTAGCACAGACGGAAAGAACAAGATGTCAAAATCAATGGGCAATGCTATCAACCTTGGTTTTTCCCAGAAGGAGATCAGTGCTGCTGTAAAATCAATGTATACCGATCCAAATCACTTGAAGATTGAGGATGCTGGTTGTGTTGAAGGAAACGTTGTTTTTACATATCTTGATGCATTTCACCCAGATTCAGACTACATCACTCAATTGAAGGAGCACTACCAACGGGGAGGTCTTGGTGATGGAACAACAAAAAAAATCCTTGAAGAATGTCTGCAAGAACTACTTCGACCTATTCGAGCGAAAAGAGCAGAACTATTAGATGATAAAGCACAGTTAATCGAAATTTTGGCTAAAGGAAGCCAAGTATCTAAAGAGAAAACTGAAAGAGTACTTTTTGATATCAAAGATATATTTGGGTTGAATATCCTCTGAACTGAACAGCCCGTGCTTCGGGAGACTCAACTCAAATTAGCGAGTAATGCTCCCGAAGTGATCCGAGTTGCATTAGTATGCAATACCCATTGCAGCAGGAAACGAGCCATCAAACTCCCAACTGCTCATACCGTCTCTCCGTTTACAGTGAACGCTTCAAGCTCGGTATGCTTTCCCACGCGGAGCATGGGAACGAGGATGAGGCGTAATATTTTGAGTAGCACTCGCTTCAAGTAGATTCCTGACAACAATGCCTGCCACCTGCGGCCAACGTTACTTCGGCGGGTACTTTGTTTCAGGAATGACGTAGATTTTTGGCCTGACTTTGCTTCACATTAACCGCTCTAAACTAATCCTCGCTAACAACCTCAATCCGTTTAAAACAACACACCCCAGCTTCATCCCGCTCTACCTTACACTCACTAACCAGCATCTCTTTTAACTCCAACCTTGCCCTACGCAAGCGAGCTTTGGTGGCGGGAAGGCTTAGGTCGTTGCGTTTGGCATACTCTAGTTGGGTTAGGCCGTTAAGGTCGCACTCTTCGATAATGTGCCTGTCCTTTGGAGCGAGTTTGGGCAGCAGACGCGGGAGGCAGGTTTGCAGTTGTGTCATGACAGGGGGGACGGTATTCGGCGCTATAAACTCGCCAATGTCTTCGCAATCCATTTTGCGACGCAAGCGGTCGATGAAATGATTTTTGGTTATTTTAAATAGCCAAGCGCGGCTGTCTTCTAAGGTGCAAAAGCGCTCTTTGTGGCTCATGGCCTTTAAAAACACCTCTTGCATGATGTCTTGGGTGTCGTGTTGGCATTGAGTCTGTTTCATTAGCCAGCCATACAGCACGGGTTCGTTTTCATTCCATGCCTTCATTAAACACTTCATTGCTGGTGTCCTTTACTCAATAACCAAAGCCGCTCTACCTACAGTAAGGCACAGCGGCTTATATTGCTATTGTATGAGGTTAAAATTATCTTATCTTAACCAAGTAGATCACGAATTTGCTCAACGCTTGGTACTGAGCCAGTATGTTTCACCACCCCATCGACACCAACACCAGGGGTGCTGATGACGCCTGCCGCCATAATCGCTTCTAAGCTGGTGACTTTTTCAATCACAACCTCTTGGCCAAGCTCTTTGGCCACTTGTTCTATACGCTCTGCTGTGACGGTGCAGTTCTTACAACCTGAACCATAGACCTGAACATTTTTCATCATAAACTCCGTTAGTTATTTTTAGTAAAAGGCGTTAAACAGCCACCCAGTAATTGAGATGGCGACTAAGAGATACCCGGCAATGGTGGCGAGCAATCGGTACTGCATGACCTGCTTGAGCATCATAAATTCGGGCAAGCTGACCGCGACTGCGCCCATGCAAAAAGCTAAGGTCGTGCCAAGTGGCATGCCCTTTTCTATCAAAGAGCCCATGATAGGCACCACTCCAGAGGCATTGGTGTAAATCGGGATGGCACTTAACGTCGCTAATGGCACCGTCCACCATTGCCCGTTGGCAAGGTTTTCTTCAAACCATTGTGCGGGGACAAAACCATGGATGAAAGCGCCCAACCCCACACCAATGATCACCCACTTCCAGATGCGGCTGACAATGGCGCTGGTTTCCGTTACCGCAAAGCGATGCCGCTCTTGATGGCTTATTGCGATAGCTTCGGGTGTGGACGTTGCCGGGGCATTGGCCGTTTGGTCTTGTTGATACGCTTGGGCTAAGAAAGGTTGCAACCAGCGATGCGCCTTGAGCATGTCTAAGATCACACCAGCAAACACCCCCAGTAACATACCAATGGTGATGTACATCAGGGTAAACTTGAGGCCTAAGATGCTGCCGAGCATGATCACTACCACCTCGTTGATAAGCGGTGAGGTGATAAGAAAGGCGATCGTGACGCCAATAGG
>Ga0070724_10001275_pt1 | contig 15350 bp, 9 predicted proteins | sample tdDd001_FD_67278 | JGI IMG/M metagenome (GOLD analysis project Ga0070724, IMG submission 67278) | Marine sediment microbial communities from the Atlantic coast under amendment with organic carbon and nitrate - tdDd00.1 | ecosystem: Environmental > Aquatic > Marine > Coastal > Sediment | place... | reverse complement strand
CAGATTTGTAACTCCTGTATTTAAAAATAGTGTAAAGGTTGGATATATCTCTTTAGCTCTTGACCATGAACACATTATGCAGTTTACAGATACATCTAACCCAACAGATTCAAATGTAAAACAAAATATATCAGATGCAAGTATTGGAAACTACGCTTTTATGTGGGATTATATAGGAAGAAATATATCTCACCCTAGGGATTATTTTATTGCAGGATTCGATAAGGAAACTGGGAAAAGAGCAATTCCATGGTTAAGTGCTGATATTGCTTCAAAATTTAAAGAATCAAATTTAGAGATAAATGAGTTTTTAGCAAACTACCCTACTTTTGAAGGGCAATCACTAAAGAAGAAACCAAATATTCCACAACTTTTAAAAGATGGAAATATTGGTTTAGATTGTAGATACCTAAACTTTGCACCTCAATGTCAAGGTTGGATGCAAGTAACACAAAATGGTGGATATGGTTCTTTTGTAATTTATTGGAGTAAAGTATGGAAACTAACTACTGCTGCAACAATCCCATACTATACAGGTCAGTATGGGCAAACTAAAAGAGGTTTTGGATTTGTAGCTATTGGAGCAAATATTGATGAATTCCATGCAGCTGCAAATGAGACAAAAAGAAGTGTTAACAAAATGCTAAATACACAAACTAAACATATGGAAGAGATTGTTGAAGAGAATAGTTTTGAGATTCAAAGCTTTATTGATAAACTAATCAATGAACTATCTGTGTTTACTTTTATGATGATTCTTTTAGTAATAGGTATTGCTATTTGGATGTCAAACTATATAAGTGGAAAAATAGAAAAACTACTTATTGGTACTCAAAAGTTTGCTAACAATGAGTTTGATTATAAAATTGATGTTAAATCAAAAGATGAAATTGGAAATCTTGAAAACTCATTTAATGTTATGGCATCAAAGATTAAAACGCTAATTCAAAGTCAAAAAGAGTTAAATGAACATCTTGAAGAGAAAGTAAATGAAAAAACATCTAAATTAACACAGATTAATAAAAACCTTGAAAGTCAAATAGAAGAGAGAACAAACTACTTAAAAGAGACTCTACAAAAAGCTCAAAAAGCAGATGAAGCTAAATCTACATTCTTAGCAAATATGAGTCATGAAATAAGAACTCCATTAAATGCAATCCTTGGTTTCTCTGATATTTTATGTAACAATAAAGATTTAGATCCACAAGCATATAAACAAGCAAAAATTATCCAATCAAGTGGAAATACTCTTTTAGAAATCATCAATGATATTTTAGACTTATCAAAAATTGAAAGTGGTAACTTTGATATAAATATTGAAGAGACAAATATTCACTTTATTAGTGAACATGTAATAGAGTTATTCTCTAAGAAAGCTCTTGAGAAGAATATAAAACTTATTTTCAATTTAGACTTAGGTGTTCCATCATGTATTTTAACTGATGGTGTTAGAATTAGACAAGTATTATCAAACTTACTAAGTAATGCTATTAAGTTTACACCTGAAAAAGGAACAGTTGAACTAAATATAAAACTAGTACAAGTAGAAAATGAGAAAGTTTTAAGAGTTGAAGTAATTGATAATGGTATTGGTATTGACGAAGATAAAAAAGAGACTATCTTTGCGCCATTTATTCAAATAGATAATAGCTCAAATAGAAAATATGAAGGAACAGGATTAGGATTAAGTATCTGTTCACACATTATTGAGTCATTTGGTTCTAAAATTCAACTTGAAAGTAATATAAATCAAGGTTCTACATTCTGGTTTGATTTAGAGTTTAAAGAGTGTAATGAGATACAAGACTTTACTAACTATTTAAAACAAATAAACTTTATTACACTAAATAACAATTCATATTTATACAACAATATAAAAAAATATCTTCATATCTTTGAAGAAAAAAGCAATGAGAGTAACTCTTCATTAAATATAGATATTTATGTTCATGATTTCAAAAACAAAAACTTAGCTGAGCTAGATGATATTAGAAAAAATAATCCTAATATTCCAAAACTAATCCTAGTTGAATATGATAATGATTTAAACAAAGCTCATTTAAGTAAAAATGAGCTTACAATATCTCTTCCATTTTATGCATCTAAAGTAAATGATACTTTACAAGACCTACTAAAAAATAGTGATAATCAAGAAATCATTGATACTAAACCTTTAGAAGAAGAGCATAAAGGGAAAATCCTAGTAGCAGAAGATAATCTTACAAATCAAGAGTTAATCAAATATATATTCTCTTCGACGAATTTAGACTTTACTATTGCTAATGATGGACTAGAAGCTATTAACTATAGAAAAGAGAATAACTATGATTTAATATTTATGGATATTAATATGCCTAATATTGATGGTATTGAAGCATTTAAACAAATAAGAGAGTTTGAAGAAACAAACAATAAAAAACAAATACCAATAGTAGCATTAACTGCAAATGCAATTAAAGGTGATAAAGAGAAGTTCTTAGAGTTAGGAATGAATGACTATTTAAGTAAACCTATTAATACAAATAGTTTAAATGAAATACTAAATAAGTATCTAAAAAATACAGCTATTGAAGATAAAATTGAACAGAAAGATAATACAATAGAGAAGCAAGATTTAGATATTAAAAAAATTGCTGAAAATTTATCAATTAGTGAGAATATAGCACTGATGATTGTAAATAACTTCAAAAAAAGTATAGTAGATGATTTAAATGAATTAGAAAACTATATTAAAAATAATGATATAGAGAATATTTCATCAAAAGCCCACTATATTAAAAACTCTTGTTTAAATATAGAACTAAATGAAGCTTGTGAAATATTACAAAAACTGGAAAGTGAATCATTAGATAATAATACAATAAATGAATTATTTACAAAACTAAAAAAACAGATAGATCTTATTAACTAAAGGAGTATTTTTATGAGAGGCGTTATTTTTACTGAGATGATTGAGTTTGTTGAAGAAGCACTAGGTTTTGAAGTAGCTGATAAGATGATTGAAAAGGCAAAACTTGATAATGGAGGTGCTTTTTCTCAAGGAGGAAACTACCCTTTTACTGATATGGTTAAACTTTTAGGAGCATTATCTGAGATTACAGGTAAACAGCCTAATGAACTTCTATTTATTTTTGGAGAACACCTATTTTCAGTTTTAGTAAAACTTTATGGAAAAGATATCAAAGAAGTTGGAAGTGCAATTAACTTTATTAATAGTGTTGAAGACTATGTACATGTTGAAGTAAAAAAACTATACCCTGATGCAGACTTACCAAAGTTTACAACTCAAGAGATAGATGATAATCATATAGTTCTAATTTATCAATCAGAGAAGAGATTAGAGTCTTTTGCCCATGGTTTAATTACAGCATGTGGTAATTACTTTGAGGAGCCATTAGATGTTAATTTTGAAACAATATCTCAAGAACCTTATCAAGTGAGATTTTCAATAGTAAAGAAGTAATATATGAGTGAAGAAAACAACCCTTGGAAAGCTAGATTTGAAAGAGAAAGAAAATCAAGAAAAGAGAGTGAACTTTTACTTGAAGAAAAAAGTCTTGAATTATGGAAAGCTAATCAAGAATTAGAAGAACAAGTTAAAGATAGAACTGAATCTTTAGAAAAAGCTCTAATTGAAACACAAAAAGCCCATAGAGCAAAATCTGATTTCCTTGCAAATATGAGTCATGAAATAAGAACACCACTAAATGCAATTATTGGCTTTTCTCAAGTTCTATCTAATTCTGAAGATTTGAATGAACAAAACAATAAATATGCATCAATTATTGAATCTAGTGCAACATCTTTATTATCAATAATAAATGATATATTAGACTTCTCTAAAATTGAAAGTGGTAACTTTGAGATTTCTAAAGAAGAGTGTGATATTTTCAAAATCTGTAATGGTGTTGTTGATCTATTTACTCAAAAAACTGATGAAAAACATATAAAATTAAATTATTTTATAGATGAAAGTATTCCAAAGTTTATCATAACTGATGCAACGAGAATCAGACAAGTACTTTCTAATCTTTTATCTAATGCTGTAAAGTTTACAAATGAAAGAGGAGAAATCTTCTTAAATATCTATTTACTTGAAAGTAAAGAAAGCAATATTACAATTAAATTTGAAGTTGAAGACACAGGTATTGGAATTCCTGAAAATAAACAAAAAGATATTTTTAATCCTTTTATTCAAGTAGACCATGTTTCAAATAAACATAATGTTGGTACGGGTTTAGGTCTAAGTATTTGTAACAACATACTAAAACTTTTAGACACTAAACTTCAATTAGAAAGTGAAATAGGAAAAGGTAGTAAATTTAGCTTTATATTAAACACTGAAGTATCAAAGAATTTATCTATTCTTGAAGAACAAGAACAAACCAATACTGAAAATATTGAAACCTTAGAAGGAAAGGTTTTAGTAGCAGAAGACAACCTTGCAAACCAAGAGCTAATGAGACTTGTGTTAAAAGACTTAGGATTAACTGCAACTATTGTATCAAATGGACAAGAAGCAATAGATATGTACTCAAAAGATTCATCTTTTGAATTAATTCTAATGGATATAAATATGCCTCTAATAAATGGTATAGAAGCATTCTTTTTAATAAGAGATTATGAGGATAAAAACAATCTTGAAAAAACTCCTGTAATAGCACTAACAGCAAATGCAATTAAAGGAGACAAAGAGAGGTTCTTAAGCCTTGGTATGGATAACTATCTTAGTAAACCTATCAATATGAATGAGTTTAAACAAGTAGCCTCAAAGTATTTAAAGTTTAACAATAAAAACTCATCTAGTAATAAAGATGAAGTTACTACAAAAAAGTTTGATATAGAAAAAATATCTAAAAATCTTGCAATAAGTGAAAATATTTGTCAAATTTTAGTTGATAATTTTATGAAAACAATTAAAGATGATTTAGAAGAATTAAAAGATTATTCAACTAAAGAAGATAGTTTAAATATTCAAGAAAAAGCTCACTATATTAAAAACTCATGTTTAAATCTTCAATTAGAAGAAGAGATAAACTTATTACAAGAGATTGAATCTAATAATAAAGATATAAATCTTGTAAGAAAAAATGTTCAAAGACTTGAAGAGTTATTGCTTTAAAACAGTATATAACTCTTCTAAAAGATTATTTATTCAAAAGGAAGAATAATCTCAAATAAAGCACCCTTTTCATTTTTTTCATTATGAACAAAATCAACATTTTTTACTAAAAGTTCACCCTTCATATGTTTACAAATGATCTCTTCTGTCATATATAAACCAATACCTGTACCTTGACTTTTATGTTTTGTTGTAAAGTATGGTTCAAAAATTCTATTTAAAATATGTTCTTTTATTCCACCAGCATTATCTTTGATATAGATATGAAGTTTTTCATCTTTCTTTTTAACTTCTACAAAAATAAATCTTTCGTAATCTTTTTTAATTAATTCATCTCTGGCATTATTTAAAATATTAATTAGTGCTTGTGTTAATTCATTTTCATATGTTGAAATTTCAATATCATCTATATCTTTTATAATAAAAATACTTTTACTATTAAACTGCGCTTCTAGAAGATCAAAAACCATATCAAATGATGATTTAACATTGAATCTTGTTTTTACCTTGTCTGGGCTAAAGAAATTTCTAAAGTCATCAATTGTTTTTGATAAGTAGTGAGCTGATTTATTAATTCTCTCCGTTGACTCGTAAAAATTCTCATCACTTAAAGCATCTACTTTCTTCTGTAAAACCATTCCACTTGAAGCAGTAGTAATAATAGATAATGGTTGTCTCCATTGATGGGCAATATTTCCAATCATTTCACCCATTGCTGCCATTTTTGATTGTTGGAATAGTAAACTTTGTTTTTTATTAATATCTATTTTGTAATCACTAAACTTTTTTTCTAAAGTTCTTGAAATATAAATAGAGATAAATAATAAAATTAGTGTCAAAACAAAACTGATTATAAAGATGTTTTTAACATAAGAATCAAACTTTTGATCAATAATCTTTTTTCTTTCCTGAATAGATTTTAAAGCATCATCTTCATAAAAACCTGTTCCAATCATCCATTGCCAATCATTTAATCCTCTAACATAAGATATTTTTTTTGTAGGAAGATTTGTATCTGGTTTATGGTTTTGAATATAACTGTAGTAACCACCATCTTTTTTTGATAAGGCTATTAAATCAGTTATAACTTTTTTGATACCTACTGTATCATTGTTTGAAATAGCATTTTTACCAATATAGTTCTTTCTGATATGGCTTAAATATACTGAGTTGTAATCAATTACAAAAATATATCCATTATCTCCATATCGAATCATATTTATATACTCTAATGCTTTTTGTTGCATGATTTTTTCAAAGTCATCAAAATACTCACCTGTACCAATAGCTAAATTTAATGGAGCAAAATATTTATAAAAAGAGATTTTTCTATAACTTATTTCACTTCCTTTATTTGGTTTATACCAGTAATATTCATCAAATCTTTCAGTTTTTTCTTTTATTGTTTTTACAATTGTTTGAACAAACTTATAACCCTTTGCATCTTCAAAGTCATAAAAAATCTTACCTTCAATGTTTTTATCAAGAGGATATATAACTTTTCTTCCTTCGATATTATCAAAGAAAAAATACCCTCTTCCATCGTTGTATCGTATATGACTAACTGCTGTTTTTATAATTTGAAATATTTCTTCTTTTGACTTTATGTCTTTATATTTTTCGTATATGCTAGTTGCTAGGGTATGTACTTCGTAAACCCTACTTTTAATAGATTTTTTTAGTTCTCTCTCTGTAGTTTTTTGAACATAACTAATATAGTTGTGAACTCTGTCCACTTCTTCTTTTATTAGCTTCTTTTTTTCAGAAATAAACTGTTGTTCTATCCTGGCTTTCTCTTTTACAAAAGTATTTTTATTGTCTAGATATAAAAATAGTGTAATACATAAAGAGGCTAATACAATGAACAAAGGTGGAGTATATTTGATTATTTTTAAAATCTGTTTTTCTTTTTTATTTTCCATACACTATCAATTATTAGTAATTTTATTATTTACATAATACTATATATACTCTTTATGTGTTATAAAGAGTGTCACAAAATGGTTAAAAACTATACATGAAAATGTTATTCTAAAGATAAAAGATATTATCTGCTATAATCATTGTTTTTAATAAATATTATAAATTTTAAGGATTTTTAAATGTCAAAAATTGGAATTTTAGTTGCAAGTGCAAACAATAATAGAAATTTAGGTGATAAACTAGCATCAATTGCAAAAGAAGAGAATGTTGAAGTAGAAGTAATCAACTTATTAGATTTAAGACTTCCACTATATAGTACAGTTGAAGAAGAAGAAAATGGTATTCCAGAAATTGCTCTTGATTTAGCTCATAAAATCTTAGATTTAAAAGGCTTTATCATTGTTGCTCCTGAGTATAATGGTGTTATGCCTCCTGTATTAAACAATGCAATGGCATGGACTTCAAGATCTACAAAAGATTGGAGAGATGCATTTAATGAGAAAGTTGTTGCTTTAGCTACACACAGTGGTGGAGGTGGAGCAAAAGGTCTTCAAGCTATGAGAATTATGTTCCAACACTTAGGGGCAAATATCTTAGCTAGAGAGATTTTAACTACTTATGAAAAACAGTTAAATGAAGATAGTGCTAGAAATATTATCAATCAACTAGCAAAATTATCTAAAGCTTAGGAGTTTTCCTAAACTTTAGTTTCCTCTTCCAAGAAACTCTGAGGCTTCTGAAATAACTAAGAACGAATCAGGGTCATTATTTTTTGCAATCTCTTTTAATACTTGTATTTTTGCGATTTCAACTACAATTAAAATCATAGTTTTGTCATCTTTATCAAAAAGGTTTTTACCTCGAACTATAGTTCCTTCTTCACCTAATTGTTTTCGAACTTCATTCGCAACTATATCAACTTTAGTAGTTACAAGATGAACTACTTTTTTAGATGGTCGTCCAGTTAATACAATATCAATAACTTTTGCACTTGCATAAATACTAACAATACTCCACAAGGCTTTATCAACATCACCAAATACATAAATTGAAAATAAAATCACAATAGCATCAATAAAAAGCATTGCCTCTGAGGCTTTATATTTTGTTTTTGAAGCAATAATTGTAGCGATAATGGTGCTTCCACCAGCAGATGATTTACCTTTTATAATAAACCCAATTCCTAATCCAATAAATATACCACCAAAAATAGAAGCTAAAAGAGTCTCATTTGTAACAGGTGGCAGTTTTACTAATTCATTTAAAACATCTATAATTATTGATATAAGTACAATAGTTGCTACACTTTTAACAGCATACATTTTCCCAAAATACTTTGAACCTAAAATTAAAAGTGGTACATTAACTAAAAACATCCAAGTACCAATAGTAAAAGAAGTTAAATGATGAAGTAAAAGTGCAAGACCAGCTGTTCCACCCGTAATTAAACTATTTGGAACTAGGAAATAAACTACTCCAATTGAGCAAAAAATTGAACCGATAATAATATAGAATATATCTAGTTTTTTTGTAGATTTTAGCAAGTTAGTCATACTTAATTACAATCCCTTATTATTAATTTAATCAGGAATTATAGCTAAAGATTACCTATTTTTAGTATTTAAATTTCAAAAAGTTTCAAAAGTAGGGTTCCTCCTACTTTTAGAATATACCTTTGTACATATTTACTTGGTTTCTTCCATTCTCTTTTGCTTCATATAAAGAAAGATCTGCGTACTTCATCATCTGCTCTAATGACTCTCCAAAATCAATACTTAGTCCAATTGATACAGTATAACTTAAGTCATGATTTTCAAGTTTTAATTTATTTTCTTCAAAAGCCACTCTAACCTCTTCAAATGTTTGAATTACTTCTTCTTCAGGTCTATTAAGCATTAAGATAGAAAATTCTTCTCCTCCAACTCTTGCAATTAGACAATCTCTATTTAAGTATTTAGATAAAATATTTCCTACTTCTTTAATTGCTTTATCACCTGCTTCATGTCCCCATGTATCATTAATATCTTTAAACTTATCAATATCAATCATAGCTAAAGCTAAATCTTGTTTTCTAGCTTTTGCTCTATAATACAGCTCTTTTCCAGTTTCAAAGAAATATCTTCTATTAAACATACCAGTCATATAGTCTCTAGTAGCTTTATCTCTTACAATATCAAACAGTTGAATAATCTCAATATTACTATTAATTCTTGCAAAGAATTCTTCAGTTGTAAAATCTTTGTATAAGAAGTCATTTGCTCCATATTTTAAGAACTTAGATACTAACTCTTTATCTTCTGAACCAGATAATGCAATTACTGATATTTCATCTTTTTTAGCTCTTTTTCTTAACTTTGAAGTAAACTCTAAGCCATCCATGTCAGGCATCATATAATCAACTAAAACAACTTTAATTTTTGGTCTTTCAATTAGTGCAGCTAAACCATCTTCACCATTAAATCTAACAGATGTTTTTAGATTATATTTTTCACATAATGCTTGCATTTTATATGCAAATGTTTTTGAATCATCAACAATTAATACTTCAACTTCTTCATTTTGAATAATTCTATTGACTACAGATGTAGCATACTCAATTGCATGACTTCCATCTTTTATTACATAATCAACTATACATTCTGATTTTAAAACTTTATTATCTTTATCTAGTGTAGATGCTGTTAAAAGAATTGATTTGATATTGAATTTATTTATAAACTCTACAATCTCACCATTTTTTGCATCTGGAAGATTATAGTCTAATAAAGCAATATCAAAATCACCCTTTTGTTCTAATAATAGTTTCGCACACTCTTTAAAAGTTTTTGCTGTAAAAATTTCATAATCTTTATTTTCAGATAAACTATCTTTTAATCCTAAAAGAATTGTTCTACTATCATCAACAACTAATATTTTTTTCAAATTTGTCCCTTATGTCTTGTTACATAAATTATATAAAAAAATAATGTAAGGAAAAGGGAATTTTAGCTAATAATATAATTATTATTTTACTATTCGTCCTTTTCTAACTCAATAGTGAACACAGCACCATAATTATTATTAGAAACAGATAGTTTTCCTGAAAGTTTAGTCTCAATAATTAACTTTGAAATATACAAACCTAAGCCTGTACCCTCTTTTTTTGATTTTGTTGTAAAATAGATATCAAATACTTTTTCAATTACAGATAAATCTATTCCACCACCATTATCTTCAATATCAACATAAACTTTTTCTTTTGATTCTCTCAAATTAATATTTATGTATGGGTTTTTTACTTTTTCTTGAACTAATACATCTTGAGCATTTGCTAAAATATTTAAAATCACTTGAGAGAACTCACTTGGGAATCCCATTATATTAATAAGATGATCACTTTTTTTGAAGTTTAAATCTATATGGTGATAAGTTAATGATGCACTTAAAATATTTACAGCATTTTGTATATATTGTGCCAAGTCAAAAACCTCTTTTTCTCTATTTGGTTCAAAAAAGTTCCTAAAGTCCTCAATAGTATTTGACATGTATTTTAATAACTCATTTCCATGTACAACTCTTTCATTTAAATACTTTTCATTTAACTCATCAAAGGCATATGCAGATTCTAAATTCATAAAAATCCCACCAAGTTGAGCTAATGGTTGTCTCCATTGATGGGCAATATGACCTATCATCTCCCCCATAGTTGCTAATTTTGCTTGTTGCATTAGAAGATATTCACTATCCATTCTTTTTTTAATTTCAGCATCAATAACACCTTGAAGTTTTGTTTTTTCCTCTTCGTGGTCTGTAACATCTTTGAAAATTAATTTGATAAAGTTTGTATTTATATTTTTTGATATAGTTCCAGATATTTCATAAATATTACTACCAATACAGATTGATTTACTTTTTAAAATATGATTTTGAAGTAAAGAGCTTTTTATCTCATCCCAATCTTTACTTTCAAATAGTTTTTTAATATCTTTTTCTATTAAGTTTCCAAAAATTGTTTTTGCTTTTGTATTCATCCAATAAATAACTTCTTCATTTTTTGAATAAAATATTTCAATAATAGGTTCAGGTAAAAAGTCCATTATCTCTTGGGCATGTTTTATTTTATTTTGAAGAATACGAGTATAGTTCCCTTTGATATGCTTTAAAATATCTCTATTTGTTAATATACCTAGAAGTTTATTATTTTCATTTACAACTACTACTCTTCTAATACTTTGAAGTTTCATTAGATCAATTACACTAGTAACTAAGGTAGATTCTTTTACACTAACTATTGGTGAACTCATACAACTAACAACACTTTGTGTTAAGTCTAATTCATAAAAAGTAAGTTTTAATACATCTTTTTCTGTAATTATTCCTATACAACCTGACTTATCTGTAACTACTACTGAGCCTACATGATAATCTTGCATTATTTTAATTGCATCTTTAATTGAATGACTTGTATTTACAGTTAAAGTCTCTTGATTTGTTTTTAGAATATCAGATACTTTTAAATCTACTTTATAAACATCCTCTTCTAAATACTCAAACAAATCTTTTTGAAGAACTATTCCTTTATACTCTCCTGAACTATCTACTAAAATCAATCTTCTAATATTATGCTGTATTAATAAATCAAATGCATATTCAACTGGTCTATTTTCATTTGTTGTAATAACATTTTTTGTTGCAATACCCAAGGCTTTTTCATTTAGATTTATATCTTTTTTTAAAGCATTTACAATATCACTCTCAGTAATAATTGCCAAAGGTTTATTTTTTCTAAGTAAAACAACACTTCCATTTTTATTCTTATGCATTACTTCCATAGCTTCTTTCATTGAAGCTTCAAAGTCTACTGTAAACTCTTCAAGGTTTGCAATCTTTTTTAAACTATTCATTAATCATCACTTCTATATAGTTTATATCCAACACCACTTATATTTGAGAATATCTTTGAGTGTGTTTTTTGTCTAATATTTCGAATTTGGCTTCGAATAGAGTTTTCAGTCATAACTTCATCTTCCCAAATCTCATTTTGTAAAGCTTCGTAAGATATAATTTTCTCATCTTTTTTTATAAAAAACTCTAATATTTGTTTCTCTTTTTTTCGAAGAACAACCTCATCACTATTTTTCATTAAAACTTTTTTACGTATGTCAAAATAAAATTCTTCTCCTAAATCAATATTTAATGATTCACTAAAAGATTCTTCTAGTTCATTTACTGCCTTTTTTAAAGCATTAACTAAATCCATACTTGTAATTGGTTTTACTAAATACCTAGTTATATATAACTCTATTGCTTCAAGTGTAAACTCTTTATTTGTATAAGCTGTAGAGATTATAACTCTTGTTTTTCTATCTTTTTGTCTAATTAGATTAACAAGCTCCATTCCACTCATTCTTGGAAGATTTATATCAACTAGTAAAATTTGAGGTTTATGCTCTTCATAAAGTTCAAGCCCCTCTTCTGCACTACTTGCCTCATAAACATTTTTACAATATCGATTTAAAAACTCACAAATATATTTTCTAATATTAATATCATCTTCTATATATACAACAGTTAATCCTGACATACTCTTCATAAATTCATTATGATTCAAAACATACCCTTTTTATAAAGTTCTAATTATATAATATTTTTTTTTATTAAATATTAATCTCTTCTTTTGGAATAGACATATAGTAACCTTGACAGAAATCCACATTTAACTCTTTTAACTCAGATAATACCTCTTCATCCTCTACAAACTCAGCAATAGTTTTTATCTCTAATTCATGAGCTAGATTAATAATACTTCTTACAAATGCTCTATCTTTTTTATCTTTTTTAAGATTTACTATAAAATCTCCATCAATTTTTAGATAATCAATTGGGAATTTTTTAATATAATGAAATGTAGAAAAGCCTGAACCAAAATCATCAATTGCAAACTTATAACCTTCACTTTTTAAATTTGAAACAAACTTCTCTAAAAGAGTAAAATTCTTTACAGTTTCTCTCTCAGTAATTTCAAATACAATGTTTTCTCTTTGTATTCCAAACTTAGTAACAAAACTATTAATTTTATTTATAAAATCCCCCACAATTAATGATTTAGGAGAAAGATTTATAAATAAAAGACCTTTATAATTTGTCTCTTTTACTTTTTCAAAGGCCTTTCTAATAACCATCAAATCCATTTCATTAATTAAATTCATTCCTTCTGCTGTTTCTATAAACTCATAAGCAGAAATTACTTTATCATTCATTTTAATTCTCATTAAAAGTTCATTTATAACTATAGAATCATCATTTACTGATTTAATCTCTTGAAAATATGGAACAATAAGTTCATTACTTAAAGCTTCAACTAACATAGATGATTTCTCTTTTTCATTTTTTATGATATTTAAGACATCTACACTATTTGGAACTTTGAATATATTTTTCCCCTCTTCTTTTGCTTTATACATCATACCATCAGCAATTGCAACAAGTTCATTTTTTGTATTTGCATGATCTGGGTAAACAGAAATTCCCATAGAAATAGTAAGTTTTACCTTTATTCCTTTTTCTGTTTCTAACTCAAAATTTCTAATAGCTTCTAGTATTCTTTGTGAAGTTGCAACTGCACCATTTAAATTACACTCAGGAAGAATCATTAAAAACTCATCTCCCCCATATCTTGCTACAATATCTTCATCTCTTTTATTCTCTTCAATAATATTTGCAACAGAATATAAATACTTATCTCCAAAGTTATGTCCATAATTATCATTAACATATTTAAAATTATCACAATCAATCACAACTAGTGAGAAAGGATAATCATGTCTTTTTGCTCTTTTTATCTCATAAGTTAACATATCTTCAAAAACTCTTCTATTTAGAAGGTTTGTAAGAGGATCTCTTGTTGCATAGTATTCTAAGTCCTGAGTGTATTTATTTATAGCTTTTACAGACCCAACTAAGTTTGCCATAGTTGTTAAAATTGAGTCTAATACAATATGTTTTACGGAATCAACTTCAATATATGAATGAATTCCAATACCTACAATACCACCAACTTTTGCAGCATCTAAAAATAGTGACTTAGTTTTGTATGATAAATTTTCTAAAGCTTCGTCATCTAATTTTATATTTGTATTTGTAACCTTATGTTTGATTATAAAATCACTCATTCCAGAGAAGATTTCTGATTCTTTTACAGCTTCATTAATATAATCTTCATAAACTATTTTCATTTTCTCACTTGGAATCCCAAGCCAAAAAATATCTATTTCATATTGATCATCACCTATTCTAAATACTGTCATTAAAGTATATGTATCCATAACTTTGTTTATTTCAAAAAGTAAGTCACATATAAATTCTCTCCAATCTTGAATAACCTCTGAAGTAATAATAAACTTATCTAAAAGTTTTACTTCAAACTCTAAAAGGTCTTTATCTACAGCAATACTTTTTAATTTATTCGCAAGTGAATCTACATTTTTTATAATGTCATTCATCTCATGAAAATGTAAATCTAAATCCGTAGACTTAAACTGCTTAAAATCTTCAATTGAATCAATATGTTCAATCTTCTTTTGAAACTTATCAATGGATTTCACAACTTTTTTTGTTGTAAACCTTGAAGCTATAAATGCTCCAACAATAAAAAATACAAAAGTTAATAAAAAGAAGAAAAGATACTTTGTACTTATTTGGTTTAAAACATCACTTAAATCAGTTTGTATATCTATTACACCTAAAGTATCATCAATTTTTACATTTGTATGACAAGATAAACAATCCTCTTTTGCTTTTATTGCTATAATTTTTCTACTGATATTATTTTCAAAAGAATCATAATCTTTCCCTCTTAATAAAACATCTTCAACAGACAAATCTTTTCTTCTTTCTTGAACATTTCCAAATAACTCAACAACATTTTTATTTCTGTAAATATGAACTTCATACTCTGATTGTTTAAAAGATTGTTGCAAGTTATCAGAGAATCTATTTAAATCCTCTCTACTCCATCCAAGCTTCATAACTTCATACATTGAATTATGAATTTGATTAGATAAGATCTGCGCATTATCTAAACTTTTTTCTTTATAAATTGACATAAATATATATAAAGAAAACAAAAAACACAAAGTAAAGATTGTGATTAATAATATTAAGTGTGCCGAGAAAATGAAGTTTTTAAGTGATTTTTTCAAAATAAATAACCTGTTATTTTAGATATTTTTTATTCTATCACTTTTAAATGTAAGGATAATGGAATAGAAATTATATATTCAATAATTTCAAAAGAATCAACTTTTTAATTATTTGTGAAGGTTAT
>Ga0070724_10001271_pt1 | contig 15372 bp, 12 predicted proteins | sample tdDd001_FD_67278 | JGI IMG/M metagenome (GOLD analysis project Ga0070724, IMG submission 67278) | Marine sediment microbial communities from the Atlantic coast under amendment with organic carbon and nitrate - tdDd00.1 | ecosystem: Environmental > Aquatic > Marine > Coastal > Sediment | place... | reverse complement strand
TTATCGAGTGCTTTTGGAATAGCCCTCACCAGAGGTATCCAGTCTCAGGGAGTTGGAGCTGTGGTTAAACACCTTGCTTGCAACAACTCAGAATACCGGAGAATGACAGTTGATGTGGTGGTTGACCAAAGGACCTTACATGAGCTTTATTTAAAAACGTTTAAACGACTAATAGACCATGAAAAACCGGCAGCTATAATGAGTGCATATAATAAAATTAATGGGGAACATTGTTCTCAATCTGAAGAACTATTAACTCAAATATTAAGGAATAAATGGGGATATGACGGCATTGTTATTTCGGACTGGGCGGCTGTTTATGACAGGTTAAAAGCCTTACAGGCTGGGCTTGACTTAGAAATGCCAGGTTACACAATGCATGACGAGTCTATTGTACAAGCAGTTCGTCAAGGGGTGTTAGAGCAGGAGATACTTGACCGTACTGTTGAAAGATTACTTAAACTGATTGTCCACCAAAGTCACGTTGTTAACCCTAGTACACCTGCAACCGAACACCATGGACTTGCTCGGCATGTTGCTTCTGAATCTTTTGTCCTACTGAAAAATGAAAATATACTGCCCCTCGCAACTGAGTATGCAATCAAAGTTGCACTATTAGGTACATGCTGGACTAAACCCATCATTCAAGGGGAGGGCAGTTCCAAAGTAAGACCCCTCTTAGTAGACGATCCAGTTAAAGCCATGAAAAAAGCACTTCATCCTAAGTCTCAAGTGGTTTTTATAGACAAGATAGATGACAAATCAGTAAAAATTATAAAAGAAGCTGATGCTGTGATTGTCTTAGCCTCACATTATGTTCCTTCTGATCTTGGTCATAAGGCTATTGAGTCAGCCAAGGACAATAGAGATGGTGAAGGGGGCGATAAAAGGTCCTTATCTTTACCTTTATATTATGAGAATATTATTTCTAAGGTCTTACAAGTTCAGGATAAGCTTATTGTTGGTCTTGTTTCTGGCAGCCCTGTAAATGTGATGGACTGGGTAGACCAAGTTAAAGGTTTATTGATGTTGTGGTTGGGTGGTGAAGGCATAGGACAAGCAATCGCTGATGTACTTACTGGACTTGTCAATCCTTCGGGGCGTTTACCTGTGAGCTGGCCGAGGTCGGAAGCGTATACATCATCAAACTTACATTTTCCTGGAGAAAACGACAAGTTGTATTATAGCGATAGGATATTTGTTGGGTATAAGTACGCCATGTCTACGGGTTTAAGCAGTCTGTATCCATTTGGATATGGACTGAGTTACTCAAAATTTAAATATAGTCGTATTCACTTGAGTCAGAAACAAATTGAACCCGGTGGGGGTATACGTGCGGAAGTAGACGTTGAAAATATTGGTCAATATCCTGGAAAAACAGTGGTTCAGGTCTATGCACAAAGGCGCCATGCTAAAGTCCCTTATCCTTATAGGCAACTGGTGGCATTTAAGAAGGTGAGTTTACAAGCGGGTGAAAGTAAAAAAGTGAGTCTTAACATCGAATCAGAGGACCTTGAATATTATAATGTACAAATAAACCGGTTTGAGCTTGAGCCGGGGGAGGTTTTGTTAGAGATCGGTGACAGTTGTTGTGATATACACTGTCGTGAAGTTGTTCAAGCCATTAATAAGTCTCAAACCAAACCCTACCTGTCCAAGTATTCGTATTTAAGTGAATGGTTAGAAGATGAAGATGGAAAAGCTGTTATAACAGAGTCTATAAAACCATTTTTACCTTTTGATACCCTGCCGCTTAATCACCCAATAGTAGATATGTTTAGAGAAATGCCCCTCATTAAAATAGTGAATTTTTCTGGGGGTCTGGTCAGTGAAGAATTTTTAGACCATCTTGAGTTGGCACTGATAAAAAAGAGAGAAGAAAAAGATAAAAGCTAAAAAAACCTCCATACATTCAACTTGTTAATCCAGTTGAATGTATGGAGGTCATTTTTATTTTGCCATTGCCCCTTGTTCTTTTATAGGATCGTCAATGGTTTTCTTGTGCCATTTTCCACTAAAGTATATGACTGAGCCTAAGATACAAATGAGGAAGTTTGATGTAATCATTGAGTACCAAACTGTATTGGAACCTAGGTTTGCAAACTTACCGAGTAAAATAATAAGTGGTAGTCTAAAGAACCAAAGCCGCCCTAACATCATGATCATGGCATAAACCGTATGGCCAGATCCCTGGAAGGTACCAACCAGGATTTGATAAATCCCCATGAGGGGTAAAGATGCAGTAATGAGTCTTAGGTAGTATGTGCCTTGTTCGATAACAAGGGGGTCATCAGAGAAGATCCGCACAATATTCTCAGCAGTTATAAGAATAATGGCTCCCCCAATAACCAAAACAGCTGTTGTCACTAATGTACTGGTTTTAACAGCTTCTTTGGCGCGTTTTAAATTGTCTGCGCCAATGTTTTGTCCAACAATAGAGGCTAAGGCGCTTCCAACCCCCATAGCGGGCATTAATATAAGGCCTGAAATTCTGTTTCCAATTGCAAAAGATGTTAAAGTGGCTTGACCATACCCTACTATAAAAATGTTCATGATCATAAATCCAAGCGATGTCATGGACTGACCAACACTTGAAGGCAGACCCATTTTGACTATCCGCTTTAAGACTGCAGTATCTGGAATCAGGTCAGAAACTTCAATATAAAAATCATTTGTTTTATCGAAGAGTGTAATTGTAGCATAAATACCAAAGACTGCACGTGCAAGTACAGTTGCAATTGCGGCACCTCTTAGGCCAAAGCCAAAGGTGAACATAAACAGGGGATCTAGAAACATATTGGAAACGGCACTCATAGCACTAATTTTCATGGGTGTATAGGTGTCACCAAGTCCGGTTTTAATGGACTGGTATGAAAACATGAGGAACATGGACGGCATACCTAAAAATAGTACTTCTAAGAAGGCTTTAGAGTGGATGTATAAATCCCCACTGGCCTGTAGTAAATTAAGAAGAGGCCCTGTGCCCAAATAGCCTAGAATACCTATTGCCGTTGACAGGATTGTAGAAAGACTCAGTATCTGACCTGCAACCAGTTTTGCCTGGTCATGTGAGTCAGCTCCGGTATATTGTGAGATTAAGCTGGTACTTGCCATGGACAAACCCATGCCAATAGACATCATTAAAAAAATCACTGGCCAGATAAACTGAACGGCAGCAATTTCTGTTGTACCAAGCCATCCAACAAAATAGGTGTCCACGAGGTTATATAAAGTTTGGATGAAATTCGTTAACATTACTGGCCCAGAAAGTTGTAAAATAACCTGAATCATTGGTCCAGATAATATGAGTTCGCGTTTTTTCAAATAGTCCACAGGACACCTCTTATCATTAAAGTTAAATTATACGTTAAAATAATTATAACACATCTATTTCGGAAGGCAAACTATTAGGGACACGAAATATTATTGATTTGTCTCTCAAACGCCTAGGGAACATCGTGTTATAATAGGGTATGTAACTATTAATTAGATTAATGAAAACTTTTTATATTAGAAAGGATGAATAATATGCCATTAGGTCATGAAAACGACGTTATGGGTTCAGTAGTGAACCATCCAGAAGTTAAAGATGCTGTTATGAAAGTGCTCGTTTCTCCAAAAGAAGGTTGGGAGGACAATGTACTTAGAGTATTTGAACTAGAGCCAGGTGGGCATACACCTAAACATTCACATGACTGGCCCCATATTAATTACATTATTGAAGGGGAAGGGACACTTTTCTTAAATGGAGAAGAGAACCCTATTAAAGCAGGTTCATATGCTTATGTACCATCAAACGAACTACATCAATTTAAGAATGTTGGAGATACAAAACTACGTTTCATTTGTATTGTTCCACTGGAAGGACATAAATAGTGAGTCATTATAATTATAGAGATATTCAGATGTATTGGAATGCCGTATTTGAAGGGGTTCCAAAGTTTACTACAGATACTAAAATACCATACCCAGCCATTATGGAAGGCATTAAGTGGTTAGGGGACAATGCCAATCACGTCTTAGATTTTGGCTGTGGTAACGGAAAAGCCCTTATGGTTTCAGCTAAATGGGGTGTGAAGTCTGGCTTTGGCATGGACCTGTCTGAAAAAGGAATAGAAATCGCTAATTCCGTGTTAAGCGGAAGTAAACTTGAGAACGATTTTAGTTTTAGTCAAGGAGACATAGAGGCACTATCAAAATTAGAAGACGAAAGTTTTGACGGTGCTATTCTGTTTAATGTTTTAGACAACCTTCATCCAGAGGATGCAAAAACACTCATTAAAGAATTGTGTCGTCTACTAAAAAAAGGTGCGGCCGTGTTAATTAAGCTTAACCCTGTATTTGAAGAAGAAGTGTTTGAAGAAGATGACGAGTTCAAGAAAGTTGCACCATCATGTTACCTTGAAGAATCAGGACTCCTTTTTTGGAACATGGATGAAGACATTATTAATGAACTCTTAGAAGGACAATTTGAATATGTAGATGGATTTGACATTGAAATGACAGATTTTGATACAGTCAACAGAATGTATTGTTTAAAAAAACTTTAAACCTATAAACAATGCAGGTACTGGAGGGAATTATGGAAAGATACGCTATTATCGATTTAGGGTCCAACTCAGTCAGAATGAATATTGTTCACGTCAATAAAGACGGCTCATATACTTTACTGGATCAAGCCAAAGAAATGGTGCGTCTTTCTGAAGATATGGGGGATGAGAAAACACTCAAACCTGAACCTATCAGGCGGACAATTGATGCACTTAAACTGCTTAAAAAACTTTCTATAGCCTATGAAGCTGACCATGTATATGCCCTTGCAACAGCAGCGGTTAGAATGGCAGAAAATCAAGATGAGTTCTTAGAAAGAGTAAAAAATGAAGTTGGATTTGACTTTATTGTATTAAGTGGTGAGGAAGAAGCCTACTATGACTATATTGGTGTAATAAACACCGTGGATATTGACAATTGTTTGATTGTTGATATTGGCGGGGGCTCAACAGAGTTAATATGGGTGGAAAACAGAGAACACCGTGCAGCTGTCAGTTTACCTATCGGCTCAGTTGTCTTAACTGAAAACTATGTGAATGCTGGAAAGAAGGGGCTTGAACTTGCGGTGGATGCAATCAAAGCTCATATGAAAGCAATTCCGTGGTTAAAGAACTTGAAAGGCATTCCTGTAGTTGGGCTTGGGGGCGTTATACGTACCCTAGCAAAAGTAGACAGACATCAAAATAATTTACAAGCCTTGTACTTGCATAATTATAGAATACCGAGGAAGTTCTGTGACAGGATGTTTAACAAAATACTTTCAACCGAGTCAGCAGAGCTTTCGAAAGTAAATGGCATTAATAAAAAGAGAGCTGACATTATGGCAGGTGGGATCTTGCCAATAAAAATGATCATGGAAACCTTAGAAGCTGAAGAACTTATAATCAGTGGTAACGGTTTAAGAGATGGTTGGTTCTTTAAGCAATATAATGAGGCCATAAAAGAACCTATTCGTTTTCCTGATGTACTAGACCATAGCCTTGAGAACATTTCAAAAAGGTACAATATCAATTTAGCCCATAGCCTTCAAGTGAGAAAGTTGTCCCTTAAGCTATTTGATAGCCTAAAAATAATACATGGATTTACAGATGAGTACAGGACACTTTTATACGCATCGTCTATTTTACATGATATAGGCATGCACATTGAGTACTACAACCACCATACCCATGGTTTTTATTTGGCTATGAACTCAAGGTTAAATGGATTAACCAATGCTCAAATAATTGCCTGCGCTTATTTAATTGGTATGCACAGGAATGAAAAGTTGAAGGTAGACTTAAATCCATTTGAGATAGTTGTGTCAAAGCGGGAGTTTAAACGCTTGAGTGACCTTGCATTGATACTGGGTTTAAGTGAGAAGTTAGACCGAAGTGAGTCTGGCACTATTCAAGACTTAGAAGTAGAGGTCCAAGGGACTGAGGTTAAACTGAATTTATATGCTGAATCTGAACCCACTTTAGAAATGATAGCAGCACAGGACTATATAGAAAAGTTTGGTGCAAACTTCAATGTAGATGTGAGCATTCATTATGTGGGTACTTTGTAGCTTTATTATGGTTTTAAGTTAATGGAGTAACGATGTTTGTTAGTGTATTTAGAAAACGATGAGTATATAAATATGTAGCAACAATGTATAATAATGAAATGTAATAACAAAATGGCTGGTGCACTTTGCACCAGCCATTGATTATTTTTTTGGCCATTCTACGACCAGATCTTCCATATTGGTGATTTCACAGGCGTATCGATAACCTTCTTTTAACTTCTTTTCACTAAGCCCTTTTAATTCATTTTTAGTGGGCGGATTTGCCTTACCGGAAATCACTTTCACTAAACACTTCCCACATTTACCTTTGCCTTTACAAGGTGCCTTTATTTTCACATTCTCTTTTTTAGCTATGTCTAAAAGCGTTTTACCATTTTTTACTTCAATCTTTTTCTCGAATGTAACTTTAGCCACCGGAAAAACCTCCTAATTGATATTTGTTATCATTATAACATATTTGTAATGAGTACAAAATAACTTTATCAAGTATTCTCTATTTAATTTATACCCAATCCCAACCTATTTTTCTCAGAACCCGTAAGATTGTGTAGTGTATCGTTGACAAGGCACGCGTATTATGATAATTTCTATTTTGTTCTAATTTTCTAAAGATGACATTCGAAACAATTAATCATATATGCATGAATTAGGTAAAGGAGAAAAATATGAGATCTGAATCAGTAAGAAATTTAGTGTTCAGTGCGATAGTAGCTGCTGTGTATGCTGCGGTTACCATTGGCCTAGCTCCAATTAGCTATGGTCCAATCCAATTTAGACTATCTGAAATTTTAGTGCTACTTGCTTTTGTAAACAGAAAGTACATCCCGGGATTGGTGCTTGGGTGTTTACTTGCAAATATGTACTCACAACTTGGGGTTATGGACGTTGTGTTTGGAACCCTTGCAACTTACATTAGTGTTGAGTTGATAGCGAGAACAAAGAACTTATTTGTAGCCTCATTATGGCCAGTTATTGTGAATGGTGTAATTATTGGAATTATGTTAAACATTTTATATCAACTGCCATTATTCTTAACAATTGGTCAAGTTGCATTCGGTGAGTTTGTTGTGGTATCTATTGCAGGGGTTATTCTGTTTAAAACTGCTATACTCAACAACGAAAAGCTAATGGATGTTTTAAACTAAACAAAGATTAGTCTTATAAGTACAATAAATATTGAATACTGAAATCACTCCCAAAGATAAGTTGAGGAAAAGTGAATGGATTAAATCTAGTCATTTTTCTACTTACAAGTCCATGGGGGTGATTTTTTATGTTTATGGATGAATATTGTTGAACGATTCTGACGATTTATTCTAATATAATTGAATTTAATGTAGATTTTAAGATATAATTAGCATACAGAAAAAATTCGACAAAATTTGATCATTTTTGTGGTTGAAGGACCTATTTGGGGTATGTGAGTGATGTTGTAGTTGAAAGTGTGAGTGGGAAGGTTTGAAGAAAATGCGGGGGAAGTATAAATTTTCATCAGTAATAACCACCATAGTTATCGTCACGATACTGATTTTTATAATGATGATGATGATGGTCATTTCGTATGCAACCAGGTCTGCGTATCAGGTTGAAAAAAATGCAATCTATGAAGAGGTTGTACGTTACGAGAAATTGGAACTAGAATCAGAAGCAAAAGAGATTGTGGAGTATGTTCAGTTAAGTGCAACAAAAGCTTCAAGTGATATGCGTGTAGAACTTAAACGACGTGTAGACACCGCTAATGGCCTAGCAGAGCAGATTTACAATGACAATATTGAAAGACTAACAGAAGACGAAATAGAGTTAAAAATTATTGAGGCACTTCGTGATATTAGGTTTGATCAAGGGCGTGGTTATTTCTTCATAGACCGCTTTAATGGGGAGGTTATGTTGTATCCAATCCGACCTAACCTAGAAGGCACAAACGTCATTGACTTAAGAGATGACTTTGGTAATTTTGTTATTCGTGATGAGGTTAACATAGCCAAAGATTATGGACAAGGATTTGTTGAGGGGCACTGGATTAAACCCAACCAAGAGGAACCCATAGGTAGTCTTAAGGTATCTTATATAAAACGCTTTAAGAATTCTGATTGGTACATTGGGACAGGCATATACGAAGACGAGTATTTGAGTTCTGTTAAAGAATCTGTATTAAGTGATGTTCAGACTTTTAAAGGGTCAAAAATTCGAGAAAACTCTTTCTTCATCACCGATAAGGACGGTGAAGTCTTATTAAGTTCTAATCCAAATGCGCCTGCTTATATCGATGAAGCTAAACTAGTGGTTGCAGACCAATATCAGCAAGGGGACTTCCTGCAGGAATCTAGAATGATAAATGGTGAGGAATCAGCCCTTATTTCATATATCATTCCAGTAGAGTCTTGGAACTGGATTATAGGATTTGAGACTGAACTAAGTGAGAATGTGAGTGAAAGCAAAGCCTACTATTTAAAAGGTGTAATTAGTAATTTTAATTATATAGCTCTTGGATTAAGTCTTCTTTTACTAGTTGTGTTTGTCCTATTTATGAGGGTGTTTACAAATAGAATTTCTAATTGTTTTGATAAACTTGTAAAGGTCTTAGTAAAAGGTTCACGAGAGGACATAGAAGGTCCGTTTTGTTTTAAGGAATTTGAGGATTTAGTGAACCATATTGAAACTTCAAAAGCCCAGTTAAATAAAACCAGCAATCAATTGGTGTTACAATCGCAGTTAGAAGGTAACGCTATTGAAACGGTTGTTGAAGGGGAAGCTTTGTCTGTCCAGATGATTCAAAACCTCAACACAATGTTAGCCGAAGGCACATATGACAAAATGACAGAAATAAAACTTGGTCGTTTTGCCAGCGGTTTATCATCTATAAGAAAACTATTAACACGATTAAGTAGAAATGAAGACGATGAATCTTACAACAACACAGTTTTAAACTTAGAAGATATTCCACTTAAAAGCCATTTAGAGCAAGTTATGTCGCTTATTTTAGGGGAGTATAACACACTGTCTTTTAAAAGTAGGGTGATTTGTGACAAAGACCTAATGGTTTATTCTGATCCGCTGGTATTAACGCAAATAATTACACATTTAGCTACCAACTCAATTAAACATGGTTTTGATGCAGATGAAACCGGTAGTTTAACGATTGAAGTTATTTACGATATAGACTATCTACGTGTCTATTTCAGTGACAATGGACGGGGCATGTCAAAGTATGTTCAAGAAAGAATTTTTGACCCATACTATTCTTCATCACTGGATAAAGGGGATGTGGGCCTTGGATTATCAGAAGTATTTAATTTGGTCCACAATGTTTTAGGTGGCGCAATTAACTGTTCAAGTCGAGAAGGGTTTGGAACAGACTTCTTTATTGATATTCCAGGAAACGGACCAGGTTTATGGTTTAATGAACCCAAAGCTGGTGAACGGTCCAGTTAATAGAAACCATAATTATGTGTCATGTGAAAATGGACAACAAACTTGATTAACAATAAAAAGCAACAAGGTGCTGAGTGGTTCAGCACCTTGTTTTTTTGTTATACAAATGCAATTATTATTTGTGACGAGAGCCATACGCTTTGGTTTAAGTATAAGGGGTAGGAACTACGTTTTTCTAAGGACCTCAAATGCTTTGCTCACATTTTCCCGTGTCGCAACAATAAAGACTTGGTTGCCACTGTGTATGACCGTGTCTCCACGTGGTATAAGCAGTTGGTCTTTTTCCTGATCAAATATACCCGCAATTAAACAGTCTCTAGGAAATTGACTACTTGATGCAATGGCACTCACTGTTTGTCCTGAAATTTTACTGTTTTCAGGGATTGTAACGATGCTTACCTCAGCTTTTCCACCGCGTAGGGATACTACCCGTCTAATTTCGGGGTTGTCTATATCCCATACGAACTTTTTAACCATCATTTGCACTGTGGCACCAATATTGGTTGCACCAGCCAGTCTATATGCTTCCTCATAGTCGGGGTCGCGCATCCTCACAAAAATGTTTTTTACCCCAAAGTTTTTAGCCAGTAGTGTAAAAAGTAGGTTGTCCTCATCCCTTGGCATAACTGCAAGGGCGTAGTCGCAGTTTTCAATACCTGCATCTTTAACAACATTTATATTGGTTGCGCTACCATGTATACTGACTGCCCCATATTTTGAGTAAATATGCTCACAGGCAGCTTTGTTGCTGTCAATAACAACAATATCATGAGACTTACTCAGTGCTTTTGTGATGTTTCGTCCTACAATTCCGCCTCCAGCTACGATTATATACATAAGCCCCTCCTTATCGTCCAAGTGATTTCCATGCAGCACGCTGGAAGATTACAAACATGGGTAACATTTCTAAGCGACCCGCCAACATGCCGAATATATAAGTGTATTTAATTACAGGAGACAAGCTTCCCATCTTTCCAACACTGAAGTAGAAAGGTCCCATATTTCCAACTGCACTTGCCATTCCAGAAATTGATTGAAAGGCGTCTAAATCAGAGAATAACGCGGTTATGCCAGACCCTACAACAATCAGTAAAATCCAGACATAAAGTAGGCCTGCTATCTTTAAAATTTCATTGTTTTCGATTGGAGAATCATTGAGTAATACAGGAACAATTGCTCTACGAGGTAGGTAAATGCGCTTTAACTCTCGTTTATATAATTTTGAAATAATAAGGGTACGTACAATCTTTATTCCACCAGCTGTAGAACCAACACATCCACCAATAACCATAAGGGCTATAAATAGTTGTTTGGCAAGGGCGGGGAAGTATGGGCTACCAATGTCGACGGTGCCGTATCCCGTAGATGTTATAAGGGAGACAACTTGGAACAAGGTACCCCTAAAATCCGTTTCAAAATGAGCTGATTGTGTCCCTGCTAGGTAAATTGATAGGAGAATCAGACCTGTGAACATCAGTATAATTTTGAAGTAGCCTTTTGTTTCTTCATCAGATGTAACGGTTTTAAACTGTCTGGTTAACCAGTAATAATGCATTAAAAAGTTCATGCCACCTAGGGCCATAAAGAGGATCATGGTGTATTCAATGAGGGCAGCGTGTTCAAAGCCGGCTTGCATATAATAGCCAACACTTGCGTCATGATTAGAAAAGCCACCAGTAGACAGTGCAGTCATTGAGTGGATGACTGCGTCAAACCCCGATAAACCCAGAAGTCGGAGTATAAGAAACTGTAAAAAACAGAAAAGGCCGTAAACAGCCCAGAAAATTTTAATGGTACGAAAAACATTGGGCACGGGTCTTGAAGTGTTTATTTTGTGGCTTTCAGCAGCGAATAACTGCCAAATGTCCCCTTCGTTTTGGAAAGTAACAAATAGAAAGAATGTGAGAATACCTAGGCCACCAACCCACTGTATTAAACTCCTCCATAGAAGAATGGGTTTTGACATTTGGTCTAGGCCTGTGAAAACCGTAATACCTGTGGTTGTAAAACCAGATACAGACTCAAAAAAGGAATCTACAAAAGATGCATTCAGACCAAAGAAAAACGGAAAACCTCCAACAATAGATATTCCAATCCATGCAAAGGCACACAGAATCATACCTCCTGAGAGTTTGAGAGGGATACTCACTTTTGGTCGAGCACCCAGACAAAGAACACCTAGGCTAGTAGAGATTAAAGCGGTGTATATAAATGATTGGATGATGCCGTCTTCAGCACCGATGACTAGTCCGTACATAAGTGGAATAAGTAGCAGGCCGCTTAGTATAAGAAACAGCCAGCCGATCAAGTAAGTAATTTGTCTAATTCTGTTATTCACGGCAAACCTCCTTTTTATTATTAATACTATTTTTAGGCTTGGTCTAACCAGAGAATATGTAAGAAATGAAGAATGTTGAAATATACACTAAAATTATATACTTTCCTATTGACTCGGTGGAAGTCCTTTGTTATATTGAATGTAACGAATACATAAATGAAACGGATACAAACACATAAAACTATCGGAGGATTTCAAAATGAGAAAAGGTATAATTACATTTGCAGGTAACCCACTGTCTTTAAGAGGTCAAGCTATTGAAAAAGGACAACAAGCTCCTAACTTTACAGCAGTAAAACAAGATCTATCTCCATTTGATTTTTACGCAGACACTGAAAACAAAGTAAAAGTTATTTCAATTGCTCCATCCATTGACACGGGTGTATGCTCACTTCAAACGATTCGTTTTAACGAAGAGGCTGGAAAATTGAAAGACGACGTGGAAATTGTTACGGTTACTGTAGATTTACCTTTTGCTCAACAAAGATATTGTGCAGCTGAAGGTATTGAAAACATCAGTGTAGTTTCTGACCATAAAGACCTAGATTTCGGTGACAAATATGGTTTTGTAATTGATGAACTTAGACTTTTAACACGAGGTATTGTTGTTGTAGACAAAGACAATAATATACAGCATGTTGAGTATGTTTCTGAAGTTACTGAACATCCAGATTACGACCATGCTCTAGCTGTAATTAACCAACTTGTTTAAATCTTGACGAAAACCGTATAATATGCTAAGCTAAAAGCGAAAATTTGATACATTCTTCAGGGCAGGGTGAAATTCCCGACCGGCGGTAAAGTCCGCGAGCCGAAAGGTTGAACTGGTGTAATTCCAGTACCGACAGTATAGTCTGGATGGAAGAAGAGGTGTATTGTCTGCATTTTATGCATGATAAAAACTATCCGTCCCTGAAGTTGACCCTTCAGGGACCTTATATTTTTTGGCCCTGGGTGAATCAACAGAACTTATACTCATATTTACTCTAGGAGGCATTAAAATGAATCGACAATCTTCAGTTAACCTAATGGTTAAAATTGCACTGTTAAGTGTAATTTCATTTGTAATCATGTTCATCGAGTTTCCACTGCCATTATTCCCTCCCTTCCTTAAAATTGATTTAAGTGATATAGGAGCTTTAGTTGGAGCCTTTGCTTTTGGCCCTCTTGCAGGTATGGCGGTTGAACTCCTAAAAAACATCTTACACCTAATGAGAACATCAACAGGTGGTGTTGGAGAACTGGCTAACTTTATTGTTGGTGCAGCTTTAGTTGTTCCAGCAGGATTTATTTACAAGAGAAACAAATCAATGAAGACAGCCCTAATTGGTTTAGCAGTGGGTACTATTACAATGGGCCTAGTAGGTGCTTTTGCAAACTACTACATTCTCATTCCGTTTTATGAAAACTTCATGCCGATCGACCAAATAATTGGCATGGCTCAAGCAGCAAACTCATTAATTGTAGACCTTAACTCATACATCCTGTATGCAGTGATTCCTTTTAATATTCTTAAAGGGATTGTAGTGAGTGTGTTAACGCTTTTAATCTACAAAAGAATATCACCCCTGCTACACAACACTAACCAATAATTAAGCAAATACTAGAAACCACTTTAAGGAACTTAATGACCTTAAAGTGGTTTTTTTATATAATGAAAATGAAGGTCAAGATGAAGATCAAGAGGAGGTGGAGGTATGGTGTCAAAACTTGAAAAATATTATAGACCGGTAGAATGTGTATTAACTTTGCTTTTATTTGCACTGGCTGTATCATATGATGCCATTCATTTTCCTAGGCTATATACATTTATAGCAGGCTTTGGACTATATTTTCTATTGGTCGTTTTCAGGATGAAAGGTCTTACAGGGAGGTTAGGACTTCTTAGCTACCTCTTAAGCATTGGATGTATTCTTTTGTTGGAATTCAATTCAAGATACATAATCAACTATTTTATTCACGCACTTTATATCCTATTAATGATTGAACTCGCGGTCTCTCTAAAAGAAAAAAATGAACTTTGGATGGGTGGTGTCATCATTATAAGTGGCATGTATAAGTATGTTGAACTTATTCAATATAAACCTGCTATGAGTACATATGCTGAAGCAGCATTTTTTATAATGATAAATGCCATGAGTATTTTTGTTATTACACTCATGCAAGGGCTTCGAGAAGAACAATCTAAACTTATACGAGCAAATACTAAACTTGAAGCTTATTCAGATGAAGTAAAATCCCTAACTGAGGTTAAAACTAAGGCGGATATCGCAAGTATAATTCACGATGGGGTTGGACATAACTTAACCGCACTTATCATGCAACTTGAGATGACAGGACACTTAATGGATTCCAATCCCAAAATGGCTAAAACACACCTAGAAGCAGCTAAAGAAACAGCACGTGATAACTTAGTTCAAATCCGAAAAGCTGTCAAAACGATGGATACTACATCTACACAATACGATTTCAATAAACTTATTCGTAGTTTTTCTCTTAAAACAGGTGTAAAGATTTCCTGGGAAATTGATGAGGAAAGTTACTTATCAATAGAACAAAAGGAATGTGTCTATCGTTCTATCCAAGAAGGTTTAACCAATGCTGTGCGCCATGGTCTTGCAAGTGAAGTGAAAATAAATCTTGAATGGCTTGGACAAGAAGATAAGAGAATTATCTGCTTAAAAATTCATGATAATGGACGTATTAAGAAATTACCGGAGATAGGGTATGGTTTAAAAACCATGATAGGGCGCTATGAAGCGCTGGGGGGCAGGGTTCAGTTTAAGTTAGAAAATGGCCTTGTAATCCATGCAACACTTCCACAAATAATGGAGGAATAAGATAAATGATAAAAGTACTGATAATAGATGACCAGCAAATACTGACTCAAGGATTAAAAATGATCTTATCATCCGATTCTAATATAGATGTTATTGGAACCGGAGAAAATGGTCAAGAAGCACTGAACCTGTGTAAAATCCAAGTGCCCGATGTAGTTTTAATGGATATTCAAATGCCTGTCATGAATGGTGTGGACACGACTGCACAGATAAAAGCCCTGTATCCTTCTGTTAAAGTTATAGTCCTGACAACCTTTGACGACGACAAATATATTTTCCAAGCTATAAAAAATGGTGCTTGTGGATACTTACTAAAAGATACCCCGCCAGAACAAATTGGACAGGCTATAAAAACAGTTTATGCCGGTGGTGGCCTGATTCAACCTGATGTAGCCATAAAAGTACTAGACCAGTTTTCGCAAATGGCAAAAGAGGAACATAAGCCAAAAGCAGAAGTCCTTGAAAGTGTATTTCATATACTAACCAATAGAGAGAAAGACATCACCTTTTTAGTTGGAGAAGGTTACAACAACGCTGAAATTGGTCAAGACCTGTTTTTAAGTGAAGGTACTATTAAAAACAACTTAACGAAAATTCTAGACAAGTTAGAGTTAAGAGACAGAACACAACTGGCTATACTTGCAGTTAAACATAAGGAAGAA
>Ga0070724_10001270_pt1 | contig 15378 bp, 15 predicted proteins | sample tdDd001_FD_67278 | JGI IMG/M metagenome (GOLD analysis project Ga0070724, IMG submission 67278) | Marine sediment microbial communities from the Atlantic coast under amendment with organic carbon and nitrate - tdDd00.1 | ecosystem: Environmental > Aquatic > Marine > Coastal > Sediment | place... | reverse complement strand
AACGTATTGTATTTTTCGGCAGCGCGCTCCTGGCTGTTCAATGAGGTGCTGGCAGCTCGGGTAGATGATGGCAGCTGGGCCGAGGCAGGAGCGACAGGTCCACTGTGGGGTGATGGCGGCACCACCGCTTGCGGTCCCCTGGAAACCTTCGAGCGGGGCATTGTCGCGCAAACCCCCGAGCTGGCCGCCCTTTTTTCGGTCACCCGGATGAAACCGGAGCGAAGGACATTGGCGGTAAAACCGGAGAGGCTCTCCTGGCAGTGGGTCGCTGAGGACTGTCTGGAGCTGGCGTTTTTTCTTTCGCCCGGCCAGTACGCGACAACGATTTTGAGTGATATTTTCGAGCTTGAGGACATGAGCCTCGGCCGACACAACGAACAACAAGGCTAGCGGAGAACACTGTGCGTATTCTGTTGTCGAATGATGACGGCGTTCATTCACCGGGGCTTATAGCCCTGTTTGATGGCTTAAAAGGACTGGGTGAGCTTGAGGTCGTGGCGCCTGACCGGGATCACAGCGGCGCCAGTAACGCCCTGACGCTCAATCGCCCCCTGACGGTTGAGGAACATCCCAACGGTTTTCGTTCGGTCGATGGAACACCGACCGACTGCGTCCATCTGGCGGTGAACGGATTGTTCCGTGAGCCGTTCGACAGGGTGGTGTCGGGTATCAACACCCACGCCAACCTAGGCGACGACATTATCTACTCCGGTACCGTTGCTGCGGCAACCGAGGGTCGCCACCTCGGACTTCCCGCCATTGCCGTCTCCCTTGTCAACGATGGCCACTTTCACTACGAGACCGCCGCCCGGGTTGTCCGGGTGCTGCTCGAGAACGAGCGCCCCCTGGTGCTGGGGCCTCGCTCCATTCTCAACGTGAATGTCCCGGATGTTCCCTGGGAGGAACTGGCTGGCATTCGGGTGACGCGCCTGGGCCACCGGGAACGGGCAGAGGGTGCCGTCCCGATGACCTGTCCTCGCGGCAAAGAGCGTTACTGGATCGGGGCGGCAGGTGTCGGCGGTGACGCCGGTCCCGGCACTGATTTCAATGCCGTACGTGAAGGTTATGTCTCGGTTACCCCGGTTCACATCGACATGACCCGGCATGAGGCGCTCTCACGGCTCCGGGATTGGGTCGATACCCTGGAGGTTTCGCTGGAGGGGCGGGGATGACAGCGCAGCTCGAAGGCATCGGGATGACCTCCCGACGCACCCGGATGCGACTGGTTCAGCGCCTCAGGGAAGCCGGCATCGAGTCGGACCGGGTACTTGAGATTATGGGAGAGGTGCCACGGCACATTTTCCTGGATGAGGCGCTTTCCCATAGGGCCTACGAAGATACATCGCTACCGATTGGCTACGGCCAAACCTTGTCACAGCCCTACATAGTGGCCCGCATGACTGAATTGATGCTTGCCCACGGGCCCTCACGGGTCCTTGAGCTTGGCACCGGGTCCGGTTACCAGACCTCGGTGCTCTCCCGCCTGTTCGCCGAAATCTACAGCGTCGAGCGGATCAAGGCGCTTCAGGACAGGGCCCGGGACCGGTTGCGACAACTGAACGCCAGAAACGTGTTCCTGAAACATGCTGATGGTGGCATGGGCTGGCCTGAACGTGGCCCTTTCGACGGCATTATCGTGACCGCAGCACCCATTGAAGTTCCAGCCGAATTGCTCGCCCAACTGGCAGACGGTGGCGTGTTGATTGCCCCTGTCGGTGAGGAGAACCAGGTGCTGGTGCAGGTAACCCGGCGGGGAGATCGCTTTGATCACAAGGAGCTGGAACCGGTCCGGTTTGTGCCGCTTCTGGGCGGGGTTGTCCGATAATCATGGTCGACTCTTCAGAAAGTAAACCAAACCCGGACAACGATATTGCACGCAGCCACCACCCTGCAGCCGTGTTTCTTCGGGGAATCGCCATGGGCGCCGCTGATATCGTTCCAGGGGTTTCCGGTGGCACCATTGCCTTCATCACCGGTATCTATTTCCGCCTCCTGGAAGCTATCAACGCGGTTCCCGGAGCAGTTTTCCATGACTTGATTCGCGGACGGTTCAGTCGGTTCTGGCACGCCTGTGACGGAACTTTTCTGGTCGCCTTGCTGGCGGGCGTCCTGACCAGTATTGCTACCCTGGCATCTGGGATCAGCTATATGCTGGTAGCCTACCCGATCCTGATCTGGAGTTTTTTCTTTGGATTGATCGTCGCTTCGGTGTGGCATGTCGGGCGTCAGGTGCGACACTACAAGCCCGCACTGCTGGTTCCACTGTTATTCGGCATTGTTATCGCGTGGTGGATAACCACCCTGTCTGCCAGCGAGGTTGCGCCTTCCACTCTGGCGTTCTTTGGTGCCGGCGCGCTGGCCATCTGCGCCATGATTCTTCCTGGCATCTCGGGCAGCTTTATCCTGGTGATTATTGGTATGTATGCGCCCGTGCTCGCCGCGATCAAATCGTTGGACGCGGGCATTCTGCTTCTGTTTATGGCAGGTTGCGTGGTGGGTCTTTTATCCATCGCCCGCCTGATCACCTGGGCGTTCCACCATTTTCATGATCTCGTGCTCGCCTTGCTCACGGGTTTCATGATTGGAGCGCTGAACAAGGTCTGGCCCTGGAAGGAGACTCTCAGTTGGCGTACCAACAGCTCCGGTGAACAAGTTCCCCTGAATGAGACGAGTATCTGGCCCTCTACCTTTGCAGAGCAGGCCGGCCAGGATCCCCAGGTGCTATTGGCCCTGCTCATGGCGGCGGCCGGTTTCGCCCTCGTTCTGCTGGTGGAGTGGCTCGGTTCCCGGCATGGAGAGGTCGCACCATCGAGGTAATTCGAGGCGACTGTGTGCGAAGAGTGTTACCTAACGCACAAAACGGGTGTTTCTGGAGGTAACAAGGGAGGTCGGTCAGTAACTTGGCTTCCCGAGAAAAATGTGCAATAAATTAGCAAGTTACTATAAAAACTTTAGAAACTGCTTCGACAACCGACAGCGGTTATACGGATTTTTCATAACTGGGTCAGTTTTATTCCTGTGAGATTCATGCGTGGGCTCATCAATGCCGTTTCACCGGCGTCCCCGCGGTTCCCGTCCGGTGCCTCAGAGCCTGATCGCCCCTCGAAAAAGGTGCTGGCCAGCCGCATTGCACTCCTGTCCCTCATGGCCCTGCTGCTACTTTCCGGCTGTAACACGCCGGCACTCTACCAGGACGACATTTACAATCCCCCAGTCTATTGGGGCCGTCACGTCGTCAAACCCGGTGAAACCCTTTACAGCATAGCCTGGCGGTATGGTCGGGACTACCGCGAGCTTGGCGAAGCCAATGGCATTGGCCCGCCCTGGAATCTCAAAGCGGGTCAGGTGATTCGTCTGGATCTTCGCGGAAGTGTAACCTCGGGCAGTCAGACTACAGCTGCCAAAAAGCCGTCTGGATCTCAACCGCCGAGAACGGCAAGTCGTGCTTCGCCTCCAAAACAGACAGCCGCCACGGCACCCAAACCTGCGGTGACGAGAGCAGCGAACAAGGGCGCGCCGCTCGCTTCCCAGACCCAGACCGTGGCCCGGATTGAATGGCGCTGGCCTCACGTTGGCACTGTAATTGCTGGATATTCAACATCCGGAAAAGTCAATAAAGGTATTGATATTGCCGGGCAAGCCGGGGATGCTGTAAGAGCTGCGGCCACCGGGAATGTGGTCTATGCCGGCAACGGGTTGCTTGGATACGGCAACCTGATTATCGTGAATCACAACGAGCACTATTTAAGTGCTTACGCTCACAACCGGAAGATTCTGGTGCAGGAAGGGGAGGATGTGAAAGCCGGGCAGGTGATCGCAGAGCTCGGTAGCAGTGGCGCTGAACGACCCATGTTGCATTTTGAGATTCGCAAAAATGGCAATCCGGTTGACCCAGTCCATTATCTGCCGCCGCGCTAATGAATGACGCAGTCAGCAGGCTGCCCTGATCGCACACCCTGGCACTGACAAAACACCGCGTTCGCAAGAAAAACAAGAACGGTAAAGGCCATGACAGGCCGACCAACAAAATGTCCTGAAGAAAAAAGCGTGAAGACAAAGACGTCCGCAATAACAAGAAGTATCGGGCGAACATCCAGGATTATTGAGAGGCGGGGCAAGACAAATGTCAGCAGAGCAAGAAGACATCATCATTGATCGTGTATCGGACATGGACGATGCCGAGGATCAATTGTTAGCAGAAGAAAAAGTCGAAAAAGAGCCCACCGAAGAAGTGGCCGAAGTAGAAGAGGACATCCCCACCCAGGGACGTTATTTCACCAGTCAAAAGCAGCTGGATGCCACTCAGCTGTATCTCAACGAAATTGGTTTTTCCCCCCTGCTTACGCCGGAAGAAGAGGTCTATTTTGCCCGTCTGGCACGCAAGGGAGAGGAGTCCGGCCGTAAACGGATGATCGAGAGCAACCTTCGCCTTGTGGTGAAGATCGCACGACGTTACGTGAACCGGGGGCTGACCCTGCTGGACCTGATCGAAGAGGGCAACCTTGGCTTGATCAGGGCGGTGGAAAAGTTTGATCCGGAGCGGGGTTTCCGATTCTCCACCTACGCCACCTGGTGGATTCGCCAGACCATTGAGCGGGCCATCATGAATCAGACCCGCACCATCCGTCTGCCGATTCATGTGGTTAAGGAACTCAATCTGTATCTCCGTGCAGCGCGGGAACTGACCCAGAAACTGGATCATGAGCCCTCGGCGGAGGAAATCGCCAGAATGGTCGATAAGCCCGTGGCCGACGTTAAGCGGATGTTGGGTCTCAATGAGCGCGTCGCTTCCATGGACACTCCCATTGGTGCCGGTGGCGAAAAGTCGCTTCTGGATACCGTAGCGGATGAAGGGGCTTCGGATCCGGCGGATCTCCTGCAGGACAACAATATGTGTTCCTGCCTGGAGAAGTGGATTGACCAGCTTAGCGACAAGCAGCAGGAAGTTCTGTCACGCCGTTTTGGTCTGCGGGGCTACCCGGTGAGCACGCTGGAGGAAGTCGGCCAGGAGATTGGTCTGACCCGTGAGCGAGTAAGACAGATCCAGGTCGAGGCGCTTCGTCGTCTTCGTGAGATCCTGGAGAAGGAAGGCCTGTCAGGAAACCTGCTGTTCAAGTAACGTCTTTCTTTTCTTTCGATCCAAAGCCGGCCAGGGAATCCCTGGCCGGCTTTTTTGTGTTTCAGGATCGCTCCAAATGAGAACCAGGGCGCGTCCCGCCCGCCAGCGCCGTTGATAGAATGCCGTGACCGGGCGGGGATAAGGGTGTCGAAACCCGGTGCACGAATGAAACACGTCAATAATAACGATCGAAAAGGAAAGGACTATGAAGAAGGCTCTTACAACCGGTTTTGCGTCTCTGACGCTGACGGCCCTGCTGTCTGCTCCAGCCGCCGCACTCACCGTGGAAGGTGTTGATGTTCCGGATACCTATTCCGCCATGGATACCGAACTCACGCTTAATGGCGCAGGTACCCGTTCCAAATGGTTCATGGACCTGTATGTCGGCGGTCTGTACGTTCCCGAGACCATCGACGATGGTGAGGCCGTGATTAACGCAGATGAGCCCCAGGCCATCACTCTTCACATCATCTCCGGCATGATTACCAGCGAACGCATGACAGAGGCCACCCTGGAAGGTTTCGAGGCCTCCACCGACGGCGATATGGCATCTATCCAGGAGGATGTGGACCAGTTTATGGCGGTCTTCCAGGAAGAAATCACCGAGGGTGACGTTTTCGATCTGGTGTACCTGCCGGGCGAAGGCGTGCGGGTCCTCAAGAACGGCGAGCAAAAGGACACGGTTGGCGATCTGGCCTTCAAAAAGGCCCTGTTCGGAATCTGGCTGTCCGATAAGCCGGCGCAGAAGGATCTGAAGGAGAAAATGCTGGGTCAGCGCTAACCGCGGCTTGGCGTCTGAAACAAAAAGCCGGCAAGATGCCGGCTTTTTTACGCCCCGGATTCAGAGATAATCCCGTTTCTGCTTGAACTCGCACAGGTCCTCAATGATACAGGCGCCGCATTTCGGTTTGCGGGCGGTACAGGTATAGCGCCCGTGCAGAATGAGCCAGTGGTGCGCGTCCAGCAGAAACTCTTTTGGCACCAGGCGCATCAACCGGTTCTCCACCTCCAGAACGTGCTTGCCGGGCGCAATGCCGGTGCGGTTCGACACGCGATAGATGTGAGTGTCCACCGCCATGGCCATGTGGCCGAAGGCGGTGTTCAAGACCACGTTTGCGGTTTTGCGACCGACCCCGGGCAACGCCTCCAGATCCTCCCGCCGTTCCGGCACCTGGCCGCCGTGTTTCTCAATCAGGATTCGACAGGTCTTGATCACGTTCTCGGCCTTGCTGTTAAACAGGCCAATGGTCTTGATGTACTCCTTCAGGCCATCGACTCCCAGGGCCAGGATGGCCTCAGGTGTGTTGGCGACCGGGAACAGCTTGTCGGTAGCCTTGTTGACACCCACATCCGTGGCCTGGGCCGAAAGAATAACGGCAATCAGCAACTCGAACGGGCTGGAATAGTTCAGCTCGGTGGTCGGGTTGGGGTTGGCCTCCCTGAGGCGGGTGAAGATCTCAATGCGTTTCTGTTTGTTCATCAGCTCTCAGTCTTGTGCAAGTGCGGACTCAGGATACGTTCCCGGTAACCCGGACTCGCTTGCTGCCTGCTGCTACAGGCGCTGGTTCATGTGCCTTGCGGCGCTCTTCCAGATGGTTGTCGATACCATTTTTGAGCGCGATCAGCAGTCCTAGCCCGATAAAGGCGCCGGGCGGAAGAATCATGAACAGCATATCCGGGTAGTTGTCGAAGGGGCGGATCACCCAGTCGGCAGCAACGGGGCCCAACAGCAGGTGCATGTCCACAAACAGGGTGCCCTGTCCGATTAGTTCCCGAAGGCCGCCCAGAACCACCAGCACCGCCAGAAAGCCAAGGCCCATCATGGCGCCATCCAGCAGTGCCGGAAGTGGTGGATTTCTGGAAGCAAAAGCGTCAGCCCGGCCGAGGATGGCGCAGTTGGTGACGATCAGTGGAATGAAGATGCCAAGAATCAGATAGAGCTCATAGGTGAAGGCCTGCATGAGCAATTCGGCGCAGGTTACGAATGAAGCGATGATCATGACGAATGCGGGCAGGCGCACGGACTCGCTTACGAAATTGCGAATCACTGACACGGCAAGATTGGACCCCATGAGCACCATGAGTGTAGCCAGCCCCAGCCCGATGGCATTAACAACGGTACTGGTCACGGCCAGAAGCGGGCAGAGCCCAAGCACCTGGACGAGGGCCGGGTTGTTGTCCCAGAGCCCGTCGCGGATGATTTCGCTCGATGATTTGGTTGCCATGATCAGGAATGCTCCGTATTGGACGATTCGCCGGCAATCGCTTCAGGGTTCAGGATCTTGTCTCTCGGTGACGGCTCTTCGTTGAGCCGCTCCCGGATAATCTGACGGTTTTCCCGAAAATAGATCAGTGCTTTCTGAACCGCTTTCACTACAGCCCTTGGCGAGATCGTTGCGCCTGTGAACTGATCGAATTCTCCACCATTTTTTTTGACGTTCCATTCCCGATGCGGCGGTTTGCCCAGCGAGCGGCCATCGAAACTCTTGATCCAGTCGGATTTGCGGGTTTCAATCTGGTCTCCCAGCCCCGGCGTTTCCTTGTGACTGGTTACCCTCACTCCGAGAATGGTCCCCGTCATGTCCACTCCCACGAGGAGATGAATCTTGCCGGAATACCCGTCGGGTGCCACCACGGGCATTATCATGCCAATGGGCTGCTCGTTCTGTCGAGCTACCCAGACGTTCAGAGGGCCGGGCTGTGCCAGGCGCTCACTGGCAGGCAACTGTACCGTATCCCTGAGCAGGTCGTTGTTGTGCCGGCTTTCGGGAATGATTTCATACAGGGCCTGGGCCTCTGCGCGGGCGGCCTGTTCACGAATTCGCTCTTCCGTGGCCACCTGGGTTACGGCAATGGTGCCGCCGGTGATCACGGCGAACAGGCCGAGCCCGATGGCGCTGCGGCGGATGGACTGTGCAACTGCAGCCATGATTACCCCTGGCTCCCCGGTACACCCCGACGGGCCTTGTGGTGGCCGTAAGTGCGTGGAGGTGTGTAATGATCAATGAAAGGAACGGCAAAATTCATCAGCAGAACGCTGAACGCCACGGCGTCGGGATAATTGCCCCAGGTGCGGATCAGGTAGATCAGGATGCCAATTCCCGCCCCATAGATGAGTTTCCCCTGGTGGCTCGTAGCTGCTGACACCGGGTCGGTAGCGATAAAAAAGGCACCGAGCATGGTCCCGCCTGCAAGCAGATGCAGGGATAGTGGTGCATAGAGGTCGGCATTGTTGCCAAAGGCCAGGCTCATTGAGATCATCCCACCAAGAAATCCTGCCGGAATGTGCCAGGTAATGATCCGCAGGGCGATGAGCAGAAGGCCTCCTGCCAGAAATGCCGCATTGACCCATTCCCAGCCTCTGGCGATACCCTCACCAAACGTTGGGTGGTTCAGCACCTCGGTTGCTGTGTGGGTGGTAATCTTGTGTTTGTACTCGTCAAGAGGCGTTGCCATCGTCCAGCCATCGACCGCTGTTTGGTGGCCGGAGGCTATGGTCGCCAGGGTCTCGCCAAAGCCCGGAGCACCGTCCCAGAGCATGGCGGGCTCTGCCCAGTTCGTTGTCATTGCCACCGGAAAAGACACCAGAACCAGGGCGTAACCAACCATGGCAGGGTTGAAAGGATTTGAGCCCAGCCCGCCATAGAGTTGTTTGGCTACAACGATAGCCGAGATCACTGCGACAGCAGATACCCACCAGGGCGCAAACTGTGGCAGCGACAGACCTAACAGAAGGCCGGTGACGGCGGCCGTATTGTCTTTGATGAAGAAGGCGACCGGCTTTTTTCTGAGCTTGAGCAGGGCAGCTTCAGAGGCGATCGCCAGGGCAATACAGAAGACCACGTTGATCAGGTTGCCCCAGCCGAAGAATAGCGTCTGGGCCAACAGGCCAGGCAATGCCGCAATAAGAACCCACAACATCACGCGGGATGTTGGCCGGGCCTTGTGGGCGTGTGGCGATGACTGCTGAACAAATGCCATGGATGTGTTGCCTGATCTCGTTTAGTTGGTTGTCTGGGATTCAGTCGGACCGGCGGCCAGCTTTTCTCTGGCCTCAGACAGCGCCTGTTCCGCTCTTTGCACCCGATCGTGATTCTTGGCCACGGCCCTCTCCAGCTTCTCGACGTTGTCTGCCTGCTGGGCTTTGGCGTCATCAAGCATGCCTTGCATGGTTTCCAGCTTGGACCTGGCCTGCTCCAGCTGCTTCTCAAGGGCCTCGATGTCGGGCTTTTCTTCGGTCGGCTGCGCACTGGGGGCAGGCGACTGGGACGCTTGTGCCTTTGCTTTCTTACGGGCCAGGGCCTGCTCCACAAGCGCCGACTTGGCGGCACGTTCGTCAACAGCCTGACCTTCGGCGGCCGCTTTCTCCGCCTCTGCCTGTTTTTTCGCGGCTGCTTCGGCTGCGGCCTGCGCCCGCTCCTTGCGCCTCAGTTCTTTCTCCTGTTGCTCGCGCTCGAGGCGGGCCTGGCGTGCCTCGAAGCGTTCCCGGGCCCGGTCGGCTTTCAACTGTTCTGCCTGTTGGGCACGGATTTCACCCTTGGCGAACCGATAGTACTGAACCAGCGGAATCGAACTCGGGCAAACATAGGAACAGGCGCCACATTCTATGCAGTCAAACAGGTTCAGGTGCTCCGCCTTTTCAAATTCGGTGGCCTTGGCGTGCCAGAAAAGTTGCTGCGGCAACAGCTCCATGGGGCAGGCTTCGGCGCACTGGCCACACCGGATGCAAGGTTGTTCCGGTGGTGGTGCCGGCAGTTCAGCTGCCGTTGCCGCAATCACGCAGTTGGTGGTCTTGATGACCGGTACCGCTTCGGTCGTGAGTGTGTAACCCATCATGGGGCCGCCAAGCACCAGGCGGCTGACCGCATCCTGGTTAACACCAGCTTGCCCGAGCAGATGCTCAATCGGTGTGCCAATAAGCGTTTCGAAGTTACCCGGTTCCCGAACGGCTTCCCCCGTGATGGTAACGATTCGGGAAATCAGCGGCGTACCCTCCAGGACCGCATTTGCCACGGCAACGGCGGTTCCGATGTTCTGGCACATCACGCCGATATCGGCGGGAATTCCGCCGCTGGGCACTTCCATGCCGGTCAGTATCTGGATCAGCTGTTTCTCGCCACCGGAGGGATACTTGGTGGGAACAACCGCAATTTCGGTCTGGGTGCCTTCGGTGGCTTTTCGCAGCGCGGCAATGGCTTCGGGTTTGTTGTCCTCAATACCGATCACGCAACGCTCGGGGCGCAGAATCCACGCCATGATTTTCAGCCCGGCAACCACCTCGTCGGCCTTTTCCCGCATGGTCATGTCATCAGCGGTGATATAGGGCTCGCATTCTGCGCCGTTCAGAATGAGCGTGCTGACCTTGCGATCCCTTGGTGGCCGGAGTTTGATATTGGTGGGAAAGCCGGCTCCACCCATACCGGAAATACCGGCATCACGGATAATTTGCAGAACCTCGTCGCGCTCCAGAGAACGATAATCCGCCACTGGACTGCGCTGGCACCATTGGTCCTCGCCATCCGGTTTCAGGGTGATGCACCGGTCCGCCATACCTGAGGGATGGGGGACAGGGAAGTCGGCGATGCTCTCGATCACTCCGGATGTCGGTGCATGAACGGGAACGCCCATGCCGGTTTTAACGTCGGCAATTTTCTGGCCCTTCAAGACCCGCTCGCCGACCTCAACAATGGCCTCCGCCGGATCACCGATGTGCTGCTGAAGTGGCAGAACCAACTGGGCAGGCATGCCGGCATCGCGAATCGGACGCGCGGTTGAGATGTCTTTGTGTTCCGGAGGATGGATGCCGCCGGAGAAATCCCAGAGTTGAGTCATCAGGCACTGGCTCCCTGGCGATCGGTGGCAATGAGTCCGGATTTGGGCGGTGTCCAGGTCCAGGTACGAATATCCGGTTCCACCGTCACCATGTCGATGCAGTCCACCGGGCAGGGATCAACACACAGATCGCAGCCGGTGCATTCGCTCTCAATGACCGTGTGCATGTGCTTGGCGGCGCCAAGAATGGCGTCCACGGGGCAGGCCTGGATGCACTTGGTGCAACCAATGCATTCGTCCTCACGAATCACCGCAACCCGTTTGACCTGTTCAACGCCGTGTTCGGCATCCAGGGGTTCCGGTTCCACATCCAGCAGGTCTGCCAGTGCCTTGATGGTAGACTCGCCGCCCGGCGGGCATTTGTTGATTGGTCCCCCCTCGGCAATGGATTCGGCGTAGGGCCGGCAACCGGGATAGCCGCACTGGCCACACTGGGTCTGGGGAAGAAGGGCGTCAATCTGATCCACCAGCGGGTTGCCCTCCACCCTGAACCGTTCGGCCGCAAATCCGAGCAGGCCGCCGAAAACAACGGCCAGGGCCAGAAGCACCACAACGGCAACAAGAACGCTTGTCCACATAACCTGTTACTCCTAATCCCGCCGGCCGATCAAACGCTGACCAGGCCGCCAAAGCCCAGGAAAGCCAGGGCCATCAACCCGGCTGTCACCAGCCCGATGGCAGCACCGCGAAAGGCCACCGGCACATCGGACACGGCGATGCGCTCACGCATGGCAGCGAACAGCACCAGAACCATCGAAAAGCCCGCTGCCGCACCAAATCCATACAACACGGACTCAACGAAGTTGTTGTTCTTGTTGATGTTAAGCAGGGCGACGCCCAGCACCGCGCAATTCGTGGTGATCAACGGAAGGAAGATGCCCAATACCCGGTAAAGCAACGGGCTGGTTTTACGCACCACCATCTCGGTGAACTGAACCACCACGGCAATCACCAGGATAAAGGTGATGGTTCTGAGGAACGCGAGGTCCAGCGGCTCGAGCAGGTAGGTATAGGCAAGGTAACTGCACACCGAAGCCAGGGTCAGCACGAACGTGGTGGCCAGGGACATCCCCATGGCCGTTTCCAGTTTTCCGGATACGCCCATAAAGGGACACAGGCCCAGGAACTGAACCAGTACAAAATTGTTCACCAGAATGGTGCTGACCAGAATCAGCAGATATTCGGTCATTTACCTTGCTCCATTGGCGCCTGTCAGCGCTCAGCCCGGTCGCCCTTACATAATCCGCATGCCGGGCGTGGCGCCCGAATCCGGAGACAGGATAAAGATGTCCTTGCCTCCCGGGCCGGCCGCCAGAACCATACCCTCGGACATTCCGAACTTCATCTTCCGCGGCTTGAGGTTGGCGACCATGACGGTCAGGCGTCCCTCGAGATCTTCCGGCTTGTAGGCTGACTTGATACCAGCAAACACGTTGCGCTCGCCATGCCCTATGTCAAGGGTGAGGCGAAGAAGCTTGTCGGCACCTTCCACATGCTCTGCTTTGACAATTTTAACGACCCGAAGATCCACTTTCGCGAAATCGCCAAATTCTATTTCATCGGCGATGGGTTCAAGATTGGCAGCGGGTGCTGGTTTTCCGGTCGCTGCGGGCAACTCCTCCTTGGAGGAATCCAGCATTTTCTCGATCTGGGCCATATCCACGCGGTTCATCAAAGGCTTGAACTTGTTGATGCCGTGGTTCTCCAGGCGTTCGCTCCGATTGTTCCAGTCCAGCGGTGCATTCAGGAAAGCCTCGGAGGCCTTGGCGGTCTCCGGCAGCACCGGTGCCAGATAGGTCATCAGAAGATGGAACATGTTGATGGCGTTGGTGCAGATGGCCTGAAGATTCTCGTCCTGGCCTTCCTGCTTGGCGATCACCCACGGCTGCTCGTCGTTAACATACTGGTTGGCAATGTCGGCGAGCTCCATGATCCGGCGCATCGCGCGGCCGAATTCGCGGGTTTCGTAGAATTCCTCGATTTCCTTCCCAGCCTCTATGAATTCCTTCAGTTTGGCATGCTCGGTAACCTGGCCGAGCTGGCCGTCGAAGCGCTTGGTGATAAAGCCAGCGCTGCGGCTGGCAATGTTGACGACCTTGCCCACCAGATCCGAGTTCACCCGGGCAGCGAAGTCTTCCAGATTCAGGTCCATGTCATCCACGCTGCCGGTCAGCTTGGCAGCGAAGTAGTAGCGCAGGTATTCGGGATTCAGGTGATCCAGGTAAGTGCGCGCCATGATGAACGTGCCGCGGGACTTGGACATTTTCTTCCCGTTAACGGTGACAAAGCCGTGGGCCCAGACTGCGGTCGGTGTGCGGAAGCCCGCATCGTGCAGCATGGACGGCCAGAACAGCGCGTGGAAGTTGATAATGTCCTTGCCGATGAAGTGGTAGACCTCAGCGGTGGAATCGGCCTTCCAGAAGTGCTCGAAATCGATGCCTTCCCGGTTGCAAAGGTTCTTGAAGCTGGCAAGGTAGCCGATCGGCGCATCCAGCCACACGTAGAAGTACTTGCCGGGCGCGTCCGGAATCTCGAAACCGAAGTAGGGCGCATCACGGCTGATGTCCCACTCCTGCAGGCCTGCGTCCAGCCATTCAGCCAGCTTGTTGGCCACCTGGGGTTGCAGCGTGCCGCTGCGGGTCCACTTGGCGAGGAAATCCTGGAAGTCCGGCAGCTTGAAGAAATAGTGCTCGGATTCTTTCTCGATCGGTGTGGCGCCGGAAACCGCCGAGCGCGGATTAATCAGCTCGGCCGGCGTGTAGGTTGCGCCACAGGCCTCGCAGTTATCCCCGTACTGGTCCTCGGTCTTGCACTTGGGGCAGGTGCCCTTGATGAACCGGTCCGCCAGAAACATGTTCTTTTCAGGGTCGTAGGACTGGGTAATCTTGCGCGTGGCAATGTGCCCGTTTTCCTGGAGCTGACGGTAAATATATTCCGAGAAATAACGGTTCTCTTCGGAATGGGTGGTGTAATAGTTGTCGAACCGGATGTGGAACCCGGCGAAGTCCTCCTGATGCTCCTCGCGGATCCGGTCGATCAGCTGCTCGGAGGTAATGCCTTCCCGCTCGGCACGAAGCATGATGGAGTGCCATGGGCATCATCGGCGCAAACGTAGTAACAATTCTGGCCACGCATCTTCTGATAACGCACCCAGATGTCGGTCTGAATGTATTCCAGCAGGTGCCCCAAATGGATAGGGCCGTTGGCGTACGGCAGGGCGCTGGTAACCAGAATATCGCGCTGTTGCTTGCTCGCTTGCGTCATGGTGATGTCCGAACCTTATGTTGACACGGGTTGGAAAGACAAAACGGGGAACTGGTGGCTGTCTTGATTGATTGCCCCAGGTAAAGACCCCATATGGTCAGAAACGGGCACAGATGATACCTTCCGTGCAGATAATTTTCACCCGAATCACCTGTTTCCGTGCTTAAAATCGAGCATGAGCTTATTCCGGAGAACCCGATGACACAGATTTCTGAGCAGGCCCTGCAATCAGCGGTTCGCGAGTACCGTGATCCTTACCTCAACAAGGACCTCTACGAACTGGGTGCCGTAAAATCCCTGAACGCCGACGAGCGCGGAAACGTTACCCTCATGGTTGAGCTGCCATACCCCTCGAAAGGCATTGCAGGTGCCCTCAAGCAGCTTGTCGGTAATGCTCTGGAAGACGTCGACGGTGTCGAGAATGTGGACGTCCATGTGGGCCAGAAAATCCACTCCTATAAAGTCCAGAAAGACCTGCCCTCGGTACCCGGCGTGAAAAACATCATCGCTGTCGCGTCGGGCAAGGGTGGCGTCGGTAAATCCACCACCGCCGTCAACCTGGCCCTGGCACTCCAGGCCGAGGGCGCACGGGTTGGCATCCTCGACGCCGACATCTACGGCCCCAGCATCGGCATGATGCTCGGCGTGCCCGAAGGCAAACGCCCGGACACACGCGAAAACAAATACTTCGTCCCCATGGACGCCCACGGCCTCCAGGCCAATTCCATGGCTTTTGTCGTTACCGAGAAAACCCCCATGGTCTGGCGCGGCCCCATGGTCAGCGGCGCCGTGATGCAACTGCTCCAGCAGACCCTCTGGAACGAACTCGACTACCTCATCGTCGACATGCCCCCCGGCACCGGCGACATCCAGCTCACCCTGGCTCAGAAAGTCCCTGTAACCGGCGCCGTCATCGTCACCACGCCCCAGGACATCGCCCTCCTGGACGGCAAGAAAGGCATCGAAATGTTCCGCAAAGTCGACATCCCGGTGCTTGGCGTGGTCGAAAACATGAGCGTCCACATCTGCAGCAACTGCGGCCATGAAGAACCCCTCTTCGGCCACGGCGGCGGTGAACGCATTGCCCAGGAATACGACACCACACTCCTCGGCCAGCTGCCCCTGCACATGACCATCCGCGAACAGACCGACGGCGGCACCCC
>Ga0070724_10001269_pt1 | contig 15383 bp, 13 predicted proteins | sample tdDd001_FD_67278 | JGI IMG/M metagenome (GOLD analysis project Ga0070724, IMG submission 67278) | Marine sediment microbial communities from the Atlantic coast under amendment with organic carbon and nitrate - tdDd00.1 | ecosystem: Environmental > Aquatic > Marine > Coastal > Sediment | place... | reverse complement strand
CACCAGACATTGCTTGATAAATTTCAGCAACTTCTGGATTTGAAGCAATAAAATCTGCTGCTGCAGGATGAGCATCATATGAGGCTGTTTCATCTGATGAAGCGATTAAAACAAAATCATCTGCATCTGGATAAACTTCTTGTCTTGCCTCTCTATTGGCAATAATCGTATTTTCTTCAATCTTGTCTTTTGTTACTTCATTGGTAAGACCTAATGCAAATGCAGCAACAACACAGACTGTAAGTAATACTAAACCTAATTTAATAATCTCTTTCATTATTTACCACCTCCAAATACTTTAGGTGATGAATATTTTTCAATAAGTGGTGCAGCCACATTCATTAATAATATTGAATAAGATACACCTTCTGGGTATCCACCGTATCTTCTAATGATAACAGTCAAGATACCACATCCAATAGCAAAAATAATTTGTCCCTTTGGATTGATTGGAGATGATGAATAATCAGTTGCCATAAAGAATGCACCTAACATTAAACCACCACCAAATAATAAGTACATCACTAGCTCTAAATCAAAACCATATAAGAAGAATGATAAAATAGCCACTGTACCAATGTAGAATGTTGGAATTCTATAAGTAATAACACCTCTAAAAATAAGGTATAAACCACCTAGGATTAATAATAATGCTGATGTTTCACCAATAACACCACCGATGTTACCGAAGAACATGTCACCTAAGCTAGCAGTATCTCTAACTGCTTCTAAGGCATTGCCACCTTCTAATGCTTGTTTGATCACATTAAGTGGTGTCGCCTGAGATACTGTATGTAATTTAGGTACAGTATAGTTGGTCATTCTTCCTAACCAACCCGACATTAAAAATGCTCTTGCAGCTAAAGCTGGGTTAATAAAGTTATGACCTAAACCACCAAAGGCATGCTTGGCAATTGCTATAGCGAATACAGCACCAATAACAACCATCCACCAAGTAGAATTTCCTGGTAAGTTCATTGCCAATAATAAACCTGTAACAACTGCTGACCAGTCATTAATAGAAATTGGCTTCTTTCTAATTTTTTGAATTAATGCTTCACAAGCTACTGATGTAATAATAGCTAATGCAACAACCATCAAAGCATTCCATCCGAAGATATAAATACCAAAGATTGTAGCAGGTGTTAAAGCGATTACAACATCTCTCATGATCGTAGAAGTCTTATCTACAGAACGAATATGAGGAGATGATGATAGATTCAATTTATGCTCCATAATACCTCCCTATACTCTTTTTTTCTTAGCGATTACTTCTCTTTTAGCCACTCTAATAGAGTGAAGAAGTGATCTTTTAGCTGGACAAACAAATGAACACGATCCACACTCGATACAATCAAGTACACCTAAGTTCTCTGTTTGATCATAATTTCTTCTCATGGAATGAGCATCTAATAACATAGGTTGAATAAATGCTGGACAAATATCTACACATTTACCACACTTAATACAAGATGATGATTCAGGTATAGCAGCATCTTCTTCATTTAAACATAAAACACCAGAAGCTGTTTTCGTAGAAGGAATATCTGTTCGAGACATAGAAATACCCATCATAGGACCACCCCAGATGATCTTTGCTATATCGTCAGTTACACCACCACATTGTTCGATGATCTCTGAAACTAAAGTACCTGTCTTAATGAGAAGGTTCTTTGGTTCTTTAATCCCTTTACCTGTTACAGTACAAATTCTTTCAACTAAAGGCATACCTAGTTTTATAGCATCTGATACCGCAGCTGCTGTTGCAACATTTGATACAACCACGCCTGCTTCAAGTGGTAATCCACCAGAAGGTACTTGGCGCTTAGTACAGGCATAAATCAATTGTTTTTCAGCACCTTGTGGATATTTTGTTCTTAAACCAACAACTTCTACTGAATCATCTTGTTCAGTTATTTTTGTTAATTTTTCTAAAGCATCCATCTTATTGTTTTCAATACCAATGTAACCTTTTTTAACATCTAGTACTTTCATCAATGCTTTTAATCCATAAACTACTTTTTCAGGATCCTCTAACATTAATCTGTGATCTGCAGTTAAATAAGGTTCACACTCTGCACCATTAAGAATAACAAATTCAATTGGCTTATTTGGCGGTGGTGATAATTTTACATGTGTAGGGAATCCTGCACCACCCATACCAACAATACCTGCTTCTTTAATGATGTTTAAAATTTCTTTACCATCTAATGTAGAAATATCACCTTTAGGTTGTACTTCTTCACTGATCGTATCTTCTCCGTCAGACTCTATAACAACACATGTTGTTTTTCCCCCTAGAGTCATTTCCATAGAAACTTTCTTGACGATACCTGAAACACTACTGTGCACTGGTGCAGATACAAAAGATGTGGCTTCACCAATTTTTTGACCTACCTTAACATAATCGCCGGCTTTCACTAAAGCTTCACATGGTGCTCCAATGTGTTGCTGAAGTGGAATCACAACGATTTTAGGCGCTACAGCACGTTCTACAGGCTTTTTCTCAGTCGATTTCTTCGCATGTGGTGGATGAATACCACCTCTAAAAGAAAGAAGACCCATATTTTACCCCCTTCTAAAATCATTAAGATTTCATCTTAAATATTTGTGTTCACATAGTTCAGATTTTAAATTTTGTTCACAATTTAATCTGAAGTTTTTTATTGAAACTTATTAAAACATGAAATAAAAATGAATCGAAAAGATTGTTATATTTTTCACACGACCTATCTCTTCTAACATTCATTTTACTTTATTTCAAGACTTTTAAATTTTAGAACACACTCTATAATATTCTACTATATTCCTCTAAAAAATCAAAGTATTAATACATAAAATGTTTATTTGCATAGAAGCACGAAATATTTAATTACATCCCCTTAACAATATCTTTTTACAAGGATTTATTGTATAATCTTAACTATAAAACATGCTTAAGTATTGAAAATTAAGATGTAGTATTAAAATTTATGATAAGAGGTAAAAATGAGAATTATACCGGTAAACTGTATTACACAGGAGACAACCCTTGCCAAAACCATCTATAATTCTAATGGTAATATCCTATTAAGAAACGGCACAACACTTACAACTTCTTTATTAGAAAAAGTAAAAGCAGCAGGTGTAACAACCGTATATATAGATGATGGTTACTCAGATGTTGAAATTGAAGATGTCATTAAGCCAGAATTAAGACATGCCGCAGTAAAAACAATCAAAGAAACATTTAAAACAATTGAACAAGATATAGCTTCTAAAATGGATGCAGGACTAGAACTAAATAAAAGACTCAAAGTAAAAGTTATGAACAAGTACTTAGAGTCACTTAAGGGCGTATCCGATTCCATTATAGAAGACATTTTAAAATCACATAACCTACTCATTAATGTTATTGATATCAAGCATCTTGGAGATTATGCTTATGAGCATGCTTTAAACGTTGCTATTTTATCACTCATTACGGGTATTGAACTGAGAATGAAAAAACATGACTTATACACCCTATTTACTGGTGCTATACTTCATGATTTAGGTAAAGTGTTTATTGATCAGGAAATTCTCGAAGCTGGTGATGACTTAAGCGAAGAGCAACTTGAACTCTATCAAACACATCCTCAACAGGGTTACAATTATGTTAAAGACAATAAAGGTTTCTCAGCCACATCTAAAATTGTTATCTTGCAGCACCATGAACATTATGACGGCACTGGATTCCCTAACGGCACACCAGGTGATAATATACATAAAAATGCAAGAATTGTAGCTGTATGTAATACATACGATAAGATGGTTTCTGATGCACCAGGCTCACCTGCTATTCCAGCTAATGAAGCCATTGAATACATTATGGGTAATGCAGGTACTAAGTTTGATTTTGATATTGCTAATATCTTTGTTAGAAAAATTAATCCTTATCCAATTGGTACTTTAGTGGATTTATCAAGCGATCAAACAGCAGTGGTTATTGGAACCAATGCGGACTATCCCCTAAGACCTATTGTTCAAGTCCTTGAACTTAACAATGGTGATGTCAACAAAACAGATATATTAGATTTATTAACATGTACAGATGTTATAATACGTAAAATTAGATATGTGGATGTAAAAGATGAAGCGTAAAGAAAAAATTGGGGTTATTCTAGTACTGATTTCGGCATTAGGCTATGCCCTCATGCCTATATTTTCAGTTACACCATTAAGAGAAGGGACACCAGTCTCGACTCTTCTTTTTATGCGGTTTTCATTAACAGCCTTACTGCTATGGCCTTACATTATCATAAAGAAAATCCCATATAAGTTATCAATTAAAAGTACAATCTATTTAATTGTATTGTGCTTATTAGGTTTTACAGTTGCCACAGTTACCCTAAACAATGCTTACAAAATGATTTCAGGTTCAATTGCAACTTTAATACTGTTTACGCATCCGATATTGGTTATGGTATTAGATAGGATTGTATTCAAAACACCGACCACCAGAAGAAAAATATTAGCAGTTATTATCACTTCAATTGGCTTATTAATCGTATTATATGTAAAGGAGCCACTTAGTGCAAAAGGAGTTATTTTAGCATTTGTATCATCTATGTCCTATGCAGTATACTGTTTAGGTCTAACAGAAAAGAATGTTCAAAAAATTGGCGGAATCGCAGTTACTGCTTACATGGCAACTACAACAGCTTTAGCCATGGGAATCATGTGTTTAGTAGACGGTGCACCTCTTATTACTACCGAAACAAATGTTATCATGAGTGTCATTGGATTAGCTTTATTTGCAACAATCGTCGCATCCATTACATTCTATGAATCACTCAGTAGAATTGGTGCAAGTTCTACTACCTTAATCAGTTCAGTAGAGCCTATGATTGTTGTATTTCTAAGTGCAGCTTTCCTAGGTGAAGTCATTACATACAATAACATAATCGGTGGTCTAATCATTATCATAGGTATCATCGTACTAGAATACAAAAAGTAGTCCTTTATGAAGACTACTTTTTTTAATGGGTTCAATTTTTAGGTATATATATTTCGCTTACGGATTCATCGTTATATGGACCTAGATATTCCTTACCATAAAGTTCGAAGTTAAAAGCTGAATCTAATTGATAATCTGTATCTGGTAACCATGTCCCATAAATATACTCGTATGTATAACCTACTTCATTTGACCTACCTTTGTGCTTAAACTTAAAATAAGTTTGAGCAGGAATAACTTTACTGGTCATTGCTAAAGGTAACTCACTTATTTCATCTACTTCTACAGCTGCGAAGAAGAAGATACAATCATCAGTTTGATCTTCTAACCAATACTGGATCTGGTAATACTTATTTGGTTCTTTAATGTGATTCACATACTTAAGATTATCCATGAGTAGTTGCCACGGTTCTGATAAATCATTTTTCTGAGACAGATCATAATAAAACTGAATACCTACAAGTTTTATCTCATCTACTTTAACAACTTCAGGTTCTTTAGTAAGTACATGATCATACTTACTGATAAAAGATTTTTTTATAGGTTCAACCTTTAAATCGCATGCCACATAACCCTGTTTTCTCGCTTCACTAGGCGAAACACCAAACAGCTTGGAAAAACTTCTGGCAAAGACTTCCGGACTGTTGAAGCCATAATCCATAGCAATATCAATAATCTTATTATCATCTTCTATGAGAACCTTTGAAGCTTCAGTTAATCGTCTTAATTGATGATACATATGAGGACTATAACCTGTTAGTTCTTTAAACAATCTACAAAAGTAGTACTTAGAAAAACCTATTTGCTTTGCCACTTCACCAATTGATATAGGATTATTTAAATGTTTATCAAATATCTCAATGGCTTTATAAACCAGTTCCCTATTGGTCATACTACCTCCTAGAAATTAAAGAATTTAGACCAGTCATAGCTACCTGAATCTTCATACCATTTTGGTAGATCCTGACACCATTCTGGTTGACTTACATCTTTTATTCTTGCAACACACGAGTAATATGGTTTGATATCAAGAATTGGCGTCTCCTCATCCATATCCATATAATAAGATTCAAGAAATCCCTTATCCATATCTATAGCCTTCACATCTATGATACTAATACATATAGGATTAGGCCTCATAGGCGAACGTGTTGCAAATACACCAACCTTATCTGGACCTGGTTTATAAGGTTTCTCAAATACATAATGACTTCTGTACTGATCGTCCTCTAATTGATTGGCCCACCAAGTCACTACAATGTGACTAAAACCCTCTAATCCTTTTAAACCATTTACATAGTCTTCTTCTAACTTAATCTTACCTTCTTTTACATAGCCAATAGTTTTAATATTCATATGCTACCTCCTTAACATCAGTATAGAGAAATACTTAGATCTTCTCTTGATGATGATTGTCAGGTAGAGTTAAAACTTGACCAATATTGCTGAAAGCAGCTTCAATAAATCGAAGCTGCTATAATGTAGCATTTTTTATAATTTCCTCTAATTTTTTTACATAGTCCTCAAACTCTTTACGACCATTTTCAGTCAACTTATAAACCGTCTTAGGTTTGTTGTTTTCAAAGCCTTTGTTGACTTCTACGATAGACGCCTCACTCAACTTCTTCACATGTGTACTGATATTACCATCAGTCGCACCTGTTAAGTTCTTTACTTCCTTAAAAGTTTTAGGACCAGTCAGTAAACAAGAAACAATAGCTATTCTTATTTTTGATTGAAAAATATCAGGAATTGAGTTCAGTTCCATTGTTGCTCCTCTCATGTTGTCTCTTTAAGTATACACCTGTGTATATTAAAGTTAAAGGCATGATCAACATACCAACAACTGATAGGTTTTTACCGAAACTATAATACGGTAAATAACTGTATAAGAATGCAAATATAATGTACACACCACCTATTACTTTGAAATTCTTAAGTTCTGTGAGAATTCCTGTCATCAATAAGGCAATACCTAATGCATAAGACATGATGCCCAGATTACTGGTCATGACAACTATTTTGCCCATGGTTTCTGTCATAGGAATCTCTATTACAACTCTCATCAGTTGCATAGTGATAATCAGTATCCATAATACCATTAAATGTCTTTCTAATCCCACAAGTGGTTGTTGTTTAGTTACTCTATAATACATGTAACCACCTATCAGATATAACAATGCAGGTATCAAGTACACTAAAAATCTAAACTCATTGTAAATAGAAATGGTCAAATCCATATTCATTCCTTGCAAGAAATTCAGAAATGAAAAGAATAAGTACATGATACCCCATCCAATAAATATTCTTGAAAATGAACTAAAAGACCTTCTTGTGTTATTGATAACATTCTTAATCAAAGAGATATCATCAACTGCGTTCTGTAACTGTTTTTCCATAATAACCTCCTTATATTTCAAAGTACTTTGTAAAACAAAGTTAACACAAATAAGAAAACTTGGCAAGCAAAAAATGAAAAAAAGTTCAACTTAATGAACTTTCTTTATCAGTGGTCTTAATTCAGATAACATATAAAATGAACCAAAAACCAATTTCATTTGATCTGTTTTTTCCGCCCTTTGGAAGGCTTTGTTTATATTTTCTTCAATGATGATATTCTTATATCCAAGTTTACTCATTCTATCACTCATTTCACCAGCCGGACACTTTCTAAAGCTATTGGCTTCAGTAACTATCATTAAGTCAAAATGAGGTGCTAAAGCCTTTAAGGCTTCATCAATATCTTTATCTTTTAAAGCAGCAAACACACCATTTAAATGATATAAATCCAGATGTTCTAGTACTGATTTTAGTCCCATTAAACTTTCATGATTATGAGCACCATCTAATATCCAATCCTCTATCCTTTCAAAGCGACCTTCAAACACTGTATTTTCTATTGAGTTTAACAATTGCTCCTTGGAAACACTTGCATACCCTTTTTCATTAAGATAATTAATAGCTTCTATAACACCTATTATATTTCTTGCTTGATGATCACCCATCATCTTAGTTTTTACTTCTAATCCTTTATAAGCAAATGTCATCATGTCATCATAAAAACAGTCTACCTGACCTTCAAAACTTCTAAGGATGGATAGTTTCTTATCAGCATCATTTTTTATATAATCAAACACATCTTCATCTTGAGGATGAACAATAACTGCAGAGTTGTTTTTTATAACACCAGATTTCTCTTTTGCAATGTCAAGTAGAGTTGGTCCGAAGAAGTTGGTATGGTCTAATGAAATCTCAGTCATAATCGATAAAATACTGTGATTCATAACATTAGTACAATCATTTTCACCACCCATAGCTACTTCTACTATGGCAAAATCTACATGACACTCATAAAAGTATTGATACATAATAGCAGCTATAATTTCATACTCTGTTGGATATTCTAAACCATCTGATACCATATCTTCACATAGTGTTTTTATTTGGTCAGAAATCCTATAAAGTACTTCATCGCTTATGGGACCATCTACATAGAACATATGATTAAAAGATATAATAGATGGTGTAGAAAATTGACCTACTTTATACTCTTCTTCTAAGATATGTCTTAGAAGTGTTGCTGTTGTTCCCTTTCCATTAGTCCCAGTAATATGGATGATATTAAGCTTATCTTGAGGATTATCCAAACGATTCAAAAGTTCTATCACTCGTGATAAACCTGGTTTTATACCATAGGATCTTATTTCTTCTAACCACTTGTCAAATTGTAATTTATTCATGATTACCTCTAAGAAAAGGCGGTATTAACCGCCTTTTAATTATAATTTAGCCTTCATAGCCTCTATTCTTTCAAGAACATTATCAAGCATTTCTTGATATTTAGCTTGCTTTTCTTTTTCTGCATTAATAAGCTTTTCTGGTGCTTTCTTAACGAAACCTTCGTTTGAAAGTTTTCTTACAACTCTTTCAACTTCACCTTCAAGTTTCTTTTGTTCTTTTTCTAATCTTTCGATTTCCTTTGAGAAATCTACTAAGTCAGATAATGGTAAGAATAACTCTGCACCTTCTGTCACTACAGCTACTGCATCTTCAGGTACATTCGATTTTTCATCAACTTCTAATTCTGAAGCAGATGCTAATGCTTGGAAGTATGAACTGTTATCCATAAACATCTTTGCAACATCTTCATTGGCAGTAACAATAATCTTAGCTTTTCTAGATGGTTTAACATCCATTTCAGTTCTTACATTACGAACATTCTTGATCGCTTCCATAATCACTGTCATAGATTTTTCTGCTGCTTCATCATCATATGCATCAATAGCTTTAGGCCATGCTGCAGAGATTAAATCTGAATCTGTATTTGGTAAATGAGACCAGATTTCTTCTGTGATAAACGGCATAAATGGATGTAATAACTTAACCATGTCCTTAAGTACTTTAATAAGTACCTTTTGAGCAGTTGTTTTTTCTTCTTCATTGTCACTGTATAATCTCTTCTTAGAAAGTTCGATATACCAGTCACAGTATTGATCCCAAACAAACTCATAAATACCATTAGCAGCAATACCTAATTCGTACTTATCAAGGTTCTTAGTTGTATCTTTAATCACATCATTTAACTTAGATAGAATCCACTTGTCAGATAACTCAAGTTTTTCATCACCAGTTAATGTATAGTCTTTATCTTCTAGACCCATTAATACGAATCTAGAGGCATTCCATAATTTATTAGCAAAGTTTCTTGATGCTTCAACTTTTTCCATGTAGAAACGGAAGTCATTTCCTGGTGAGTTACCAGTACATAACATGAATCTTAAGGCATCAGCACCATATTGATCAATTACTTCTAAAGGATCAATACCATTACCAAATGACTTAGACATTTTTCTACCATCAGAAGCTCTAACAAGACCATGGATTAATGTATCATGGAAAGGTATCTCACCCATTTGCTCTAAACCTGAGAATAACATTCTAGCTACCCAGAAGAAAATGATATCATATCCTGTTACTAAAACGTTTGTTGGATAGAAATACTCTAACTCAGGTGTCTTTTCTGGCCAACCTAATGTTGAGAATGGCCATAAAGCAGATGAGAACCATGTATCTAATACATCTGGATCTTGGGTAAAGTTTGTAGCACCACACTTAGTACATACATCTGGCATATCTTTAGATACATGTAACTGCTTACAAGAGTCACAGTAATATGCTGGAATTCTATGTCCCCACCATAATTGTCTTGAAATACACCAATCTCTTACATTATCCATCCATGAATAATAGATCTTATCAAATCTATCTGGAACGAATTTCATTTCACCATTTTTTACAGCAGCGTTAGCAGGTTTTGCTAAGTCTTCCATCTTTACAAACCATTGGTCTGAAAGCATAGGCTCAATAACTGTATGACATCTGTAACATGTACCAACATTATGATCATGTGGTTTTACTTCAACTAAAAGATCTTGTTCTTCTAATTCTTTAACAAGTGCTTTTCTACACTCATATCTGTCCATGCCTTCATATTTACCAGCTAACTTATTCATTGTAGCATCTTCATTCATTACAATGATTTGCTCTAAGTTATGTCTTTTACCTATTTCAAAGTCATTAGGATCATGTGCAGGTGTAACCTTTAAAGCACCAGTTCCTTTTTCAATATCTACATATTCATCACCAACGATTGGTAATTCTCTACCTACAATTGGTAGAATTACAGTTTGACCAATTAAGTGCTTGTATCTGTCATCTTCTGGATGAACAGCAACTGCAGTATCACCTAATAAAGTTTCTGGTCTTGTTGTTGCAATCTCTAAATACTCATCTGAGTCCTTAATGAAGTATTTGATATGCCAGAAGTTACTCGCTTTCTCTTCATGATCAACTTCTGCATCTGATAAAGTTGTCTTACAATCAGGACACCAGTTGTTCAGTCTATAACCTTTGTAAATGTAACCTTTTTCGTAAAGCTTTAAGAATACTTCTGTAACAGCTTCATTACAGCCTTCATCAAGTGTAAATCTTTCTTTTGACCAATCACAAGAGTTACCAAGTTTTTTCATTTGATTAACGATTCGTCCACCGTATTCTTCTCTCCATGCCCAAGCATGCTTTAAGAATTCATCTCTACCTAATTCTTGTTTAGTCACACCTTGAGTATTTCTTAAGTGCTCTAATACTTTAACTTCAGTCGCAATAGAAGCATGGTCTGTTCCTGGTAACCATAAGGCTTCATAACCTTGCATTCTTTTAAATCTAATTAATACATCTTGTAATGTATGGTCAAGTGCATGACCCATATGTAGTTGACCTGTAATATTTGGTGGTGGTAAAACAATTGTATAAGGTTCTTTTTCCTCATTTACATTAGCTTCAAAAGCTTTTGTGTCTTCCCACTTTTGATAAATCTTCTCTTCAAATGACTTGGGATCATATGTTTTACCCATTGTTAACTCTGCCATTATGAACTCCTTTCAAAAAATATAAAAAATCCTCCATCCACACATGGGACGAAAGATCGCGGTACCACCCAAATTCCAACACTTAACGTGTTGACACTCATCATCGATGTAACGTATCTGACCCGTCTATACCTACTCTTTTCAGTACAGCATCTCCAAAGCTACCTTCAACAACCTTCACTAGAAAACTCTCACCGAATGTTTCCCTCTCTAAAAGCAAGTATTGCCTACTCCTCTTTTTCATTGATTTTATATCATTATAATAAACCTAATTAAAACTGTCAATTAATTTCTAACTAAGTTTACAAAAGAAAACCTACTACAAAAGTAGTAGATTAAAATATGCATACTTGATTCTTACCTTTTTCCTTTGACTCATATAAAGCCTTATCAGCACGTTTGTATATATCTTTATTGGTATCACCATCGACAAATGGCGTTATTCCCATACTAACAGACAGTTTAACCGGCATCATATCCGGATAATCACTGATGGCCTTCAACATCGGATTGACCTTATTTAATACGCCTTCAATGTCGTCGTATATTACCAATCCAAACTCATCGCCACCGACACGGGTTAGTAAATCCTCTCCATCTATAAATTCTTTAGCTATCTGACAAACAACTTTTAAAGCCTTATCTCCAACATCATGACCATACGAATCATTGATCTTCTTTAGATCATCTAAATCAAACAAAGCGAGACAAAAATATTTATCTGATGCCCTTTTTATTGATTCTCCTAACTTATCTTCAAAGATTTTTCTATTGGGTAAGTTGGTTAAATGATCCATATTAGATAAATAAACAATTTGAATTTTATACCTGTTTATAGCAATTGTTGATGCAATCATCATGGCAAGAACAGCTAGGCCTAAAACGATGTATAACTCCATTCTGTATGTCTGCAATGCTGGTGTAAAATCAGATGTTTCCTTAGTCACAACAAGATACCAGTCTAAACTGGGAATGTGTTCAATGACAAGATACCGATTCCCTATCTGTGTTTGAAAATAAGTTTGATGACTAAAACTTAAATCACCTTCTTTTACCATTTCATAATCAAAAACATTGGTATTTAAGATCATTTCATTTTTTTGATGTACTTGAATATCACCTTGTCCATCAATAATGTAAGCATCCACCTGATGATCATCCATATATTTACCTAGGATTTTTTGTAAATGTGTCAGTTTTGTACCAACACCTGTCATACCTATGTAATTGTCTTCGTCATCATATATTTTTGCATCTACATACATATATAATGCCCAGTTGTCTAATTGCTCATTATTTACAATAGCAGAATAACCACCCTGAGCTTCCATAGCATTTGTGTACCAAAAAGAGCTGTCACTATCTAAGTCAACTTTGGCATCAGTACCACCTGGATGGTAGTAGGATAAGGTGCTATGAGATACTAAAAACACTGAATCATAACCAGTTAGTCTCTGTATAGCAGTTAAATACTTGGCCATTATTACTTCTGTTTCTTCATTGTCTTTATCCATAATGTCTAACAACAAAGTATTTTTAGCCATGACCATAGACGTATTGATAGGCTCAACTATTTCGCGAGTCAACTCCGAATAGATATTGGTTTCAACTAATTTTGTGACATTTTGTATATCTCTTAAAGTTAGTTCATCAATTACATTACCAGTTAAGATGGTTACGACTGCCATAATACTGATGATAACAAGAATGTTTATTGTGTTAATTGGTATAGTATTCTTCTTCATATATTACCTCTCTGAAGTTTATTTATACCTTTTTCTCACACTCATTAAACATCTTTTCTATAATTCAGGATTTTTAACTGTCCAAGCTTTTTCAACATCTTCACCATCGTAATTCTGATCAAATGCCATAAGAGATTCTAGGTCCTTCATTTGCTTTTGATACATAGACACATAACCATCTTCAGCTTCCCTATGTTGTTTGTAAAGGGCACTTAACATTTCATCGTCATGCTTCTTAAATATCCTCATTAATCTATATGCCTTGTAAGGATCCATACCTAGTTCTTTTAATACATCTTGTCCTATTGTCATAGCTGTTCCTAAAGTGGTTCTTCTGACATAATCTACATTAAGATCCATCAGACTGTAGCTACCACTCATATTAGTAGCACTAGCAACTATCTTTAAATTAGGGAAGTGTTTTCTAACCATTTCTATCAACTTTTTAGATACATTTACATCTGGAATCGAAATAACTAAGACCTCAGCTTCTGATGCACCTGCTGATTCAAGTAAATCCAATCTGGTGACATCACCATAATAAACTTCAAAGCCAAAATGACGGAGTATATTTACATTGGATGCATCATGATCTAGTATTACTGGCTTTACACCTGCTGATAGTAAGAATCTACCGATATCAGTACCTAATCCTCCAAAACCAGCCAATATGACTTTATGGCCAGATTCATCTATCATATCCATGTCTTTATCTTCAGATTTTTCAGCTTGTTTACCATCAAATAAGACCTCATAGACTTTAAAAATTAGGGGTGCCAAAAACATTGAAATAGCAACGGCCGAAATTAGAATTTCTGTAAGCTCCCCCTCTAAAACACCGTTGGTCTTAGAGAACTGGAATAGTACAAATGCAAATTCGCCCCCTTGTGCTAAGGCTATTGCAAAGAAAGATCTATCTTTTTTAACCATCTTAAAGAGTCTGCCAATAATATATAAAACAATAAACTTAAAGAGTATTAGACCTACAACAATACCTAGAATGGTTGTAATTTCATGACTGATTAGTGTGAAATTAAGACTAGCACCAATGGAGATAAAGAATATCCCTAGTAGTAGACCTTTAAATGGTTCTATATCACTTTCTAACTCATGTCTAAACTCACTATCAGCCAATACTACACCTGCAAGAAATGTACCCAGAGCTGGTGATAACCCTACGGCTGTCATCAATAAAGATATACCTACAACCATGGCCAGAGCTGTACCTATAAAAATTTCTCGTACCCCAGTTTCAGCAATGGTTCTAAAAATGGGTCTACTGGCATATCTACCAATAAGAAATACTAAAACAACGGCTAGAATAGTAATTAATACCTGTACATAATCAGGCAAATGAGATAAATCAATTAAAGCAGCCTCTGCATGTCCACCATCCGTGTGATGGCCTGTGGCTAAAAGTGGCATCAAAGCCAACATTGGAATGACAGCTAAATCTTGAAACAAGAGCACAGAGAATATTGACCTTCCAGATGAGGTATTCATTAAACCCTTTTCTTTTAAGGTCTGCAAAACAATCGCTGTAGAAGATAATGCTAATGTTAAACCAATTGCTATTGCTTGCTGCCAAGGCAGGAAGTAAGCTGCTACTAATGAAATAACTAAGGCTGATCCCACTACTTGAGCGCCACCCATACCTAAAATCGGCACCTTCATCGACCACAACATAGATGGTTTTAGTTCTAAACCAACTAAAAACAACATCATAACCACACCAAACTCTGTAAAGTGCATCACTGATTCTACATCACCTATAAGTGATAAACCAAATGGTCCGATCACTATACCTGCAATCAAATAGCCTAGTACAGAACCTAAGCCGAGTTTTTTAGCTATGGGAACTGCAATTGCAGATGCTGTGAAGAAAATAAATAATTGTAATAAGAATAATTCCATTATATTAACCTTTCATTATATGATCTAAACTCATACTGCAATAACTCACAGTCTTAGCAAGTTCTAAGTTGACTTCATCTTCTCGTAAAGATACAATAAATTTCCTATAATTTTCTGCATGATGTCTGATTTCATCTGCAGGTAATCCTCTATGAATACCTAATACAACAAATGGTGGAATCCAATCCATCTTACATAAGTCAGCGGTTGCTTTAAAGGGAGATGTCAATTCATTAATGGTAAATGAATTACTACCTTCATGATGGTAAGTTTTCTCATCACCACCTGCTGTGAGAGCTTGTACAAATAACTTCCCCT
>Ga0070724_10001268_pt1 | contig 15395 bp, 12 predicted proteins | sample tdDd001_FD_67278 | JGI IMG/M metagenome (GOLD analysis project Ga0070724, IMG submission 67278) | Marine sediment microbial communities from the Atlantic coast under amendment with organic carbon and nitrate - tdDd00.1 | ecosystem: Environmental > Aquatic > Marine > Coastal > Sediment | place... | reverse complement strand
TGAAATGCAACACAATAACCAATTGGGGTACATGAACAACACCACCGCTAATTCGCTTATTCAGGAAATCGAGAGTAAAGAGCAATAGCATAGCTATAAGATTGGAGTAGATCAGACGAATCAACTCGCCTAATTCGGTATGACGAATGACCCCTCTGTAAGTCTTGAAAATTAAAAAACAGACCAAATAAACTCCTGCACTCCAAGCTCCAGCTAATAAAAAATCCATTAAGCTGATATTGGGTAAACGAAAATTCATACGAATTACATAGGCCAAAACAAAAGCCACTGAAGTCAACAGTAAATCGATTGCAAAAATCCACCAAGGTGACAAGATCCGTCCCTTAAGAATACGTAACAAGCGTGTTTTCATGATAAATAGGTTATTACTCACCAAATTCTAATGGTGAAGGAGGCTAAGTATAAGTTTTCAATAAAAAATTATTGATGCGAGTATCCATATGACATGTTAAACCAATAACCTGTTGGTATAAGGAACTAGATTATGAATACTCTTATGAGATAATAGTAAATACCATATCCTTAATATCGCAAATCTGAACAAAATCAATGTATTAAAGAAATGAAAATCGAAATAGGTATCATTTTTATTTAGCAATACAGTTTTCTTTAATACATGTCAAATCCCATGATATAAAAACAAAATTAATTCACAATAAATCAGAAAAATAACATGTAATCGAAAATACAACGAACAAAACGACATATAACAGTGATCCAATAATCACCATAAAGAAAATCAAATTGATAAGTTAATTAAATCAGATCTTTTTCACTCGCTAAAATTGATATAACTGACTCACAAACATATTTTAAATCTTCTAGATCCATAAAAGGATACAACGGTAAAGAAACAGTCCCTTTCCACACCCTCTCTGCATTAGGATAATCAGCGCTATCCAGATTATAAGTTTCCTTATAATAGGTCATGTGATGTAAAGGCTTGTAATGAACTGATGTACCAATACCTAAATCAGCCATTTTTTCAATAAATTCGTTTCTGGAGATATGGGCACTATCATTCAGTACTACTGGGAATAAATGCCATGAATGATCCGAATTTTTAACTTTACAGATAGGCAAATCAAGACATTCGATATTATTTAACTGTTCAAAATAATAGTCTACAGCCTTCTGTCGTTCTTCTCGAAAAAGGTCAGCTTGCTCTAATTGGGCCAGTCCAATAGCAGCATTAACATCTGGCATATTGTATTTATAACCAGGTGCTACTACATCATACTCCCAAGATGGTTTGTCGGAAGTAAAGCGATCCCAAATATCGCGATTAATTCCATGCAAACGCATAACCTTTACTCTTCGATAAAACTCCTCATTATTAGTGGTTAACATACCACCTTCCCCAGTTGTGATCGTTTTATTGGCATAAAAACTGAAACAAGTAATATCCCCAAAACTACCCACCATTTGATCTCCTAAACGAGATGGAAAGGCATGAGCAGCATCTTCTAATATCTTGATACCATGTCGGCAACAAATATCCATAATTCCATTCTTGTTCTCATTTTTCATTTCAGCAGCATGACCTCCAAAATGTACCACCACCAAGTATTTTACATCTGGATTTTTAGCTATTGCATCTTCCAATATTTTAGGAGTGATTAAATTAGTGCCGTACTCCACATCCAATAATACAGGATCCGCATTTAAATAACGGATAACTTCTGCTGAAGCAGTAAAAGTCATTGCGGGAACAAAGACTTTATCACCTGATTGTACACCAAGAGCTTCAAGTCCTAAATGCAGTGCAGCCGTACATGAATTAACAGCACAAGCATATTTCACCCCAAGTTTTTCAGCAAATTTGTGCTCAAAAGCTTGGGCTTTACCGGCAGTGGTTAACCAACCACTTTCTAATACTTCAGTAACATATTTTAATTCGTTGCCAGTACAAGCAACTTTAGCGAAAGGAACTTTTTGCATCTTATTTTTATTTATGTAGAACGACTTTAATTGTTCTAAAAATGATTTGTAAATCTATACCCAAAGAATGATTTTTAACATAATCCTCATAAAGATCTAATTTTCGAGGAAGAATGTCATCCTTGTAAGTTTCGAGTGGACTCTTAGACTCTGCCAACAACTCTTCTTCGTTTCTAAACTCAATTGATGCATTATCCGTGATCCCAGGTTTTAGTTTATGTACCAATGCCCAACGAGCTGGATATGTTCTAACCCATTGCTCAACTTCTGGTCTAGGACCTACAATAGACATATCACCCTTCAAGACATTTAACAACTGAGGTAATTCATCCAATTTAGATTTACGTAAAATACGACCAACCTTAGTAACACGCATTGTGTCGCCTGCATCAAAAGATCCTTTTTCTGCAGATTTTAAAACACTCATAGATCGGAATTTATAAAGTCTAAATTCAGCTCCATTACGCCCTATTCTCGTCTGCCTGAAAAAAACAGGAAAGCCTGAATCCATAATAATAAAAAAAACAATGGCCAACCCAAACGGAATAAAAAACAACAAAGTCAAAAAAGAAACGATAAAATCAAATATCCTTTTCATAATACATTAAATCTTTTTTACATATCGATTCATCTCTCGATTTCCTGTTTTTCTAAAAGAACTTTCTATTTTAAAATCATTTTTAAGGTAGAAAGCATTCACTGAATCATTACCAACCCTATCAGTAGTTAAATACAACCATTCTACATTTTGGTTTTTACATTCAACAATGAATTCACTTGTCAATATTCTCCCAACCCCTTGTCCTTCAAACTCAGGTAGGGTTGCAATGCTACTCAATAATGTTGCATTCTCTATCTGCTCCGGATTTTCTCCTTTATAAATAAAAGCACTCAAACACTTCTGCATGACAAAAATTGGATTTTTAAACAAACCACCTACAGAAGCTAAGAGAAATCTGTACCAACGCTCTTTTAACAATTGCGAAAAATGAGCATTAGGATTTGTGGTACCTGCGACAAAACCAATAACCTGATTGTCCTTTTCTGCAACTAAGAATATCGCTGATGGCATTTCTAAAAAGCCAAGATAAAGTTGTTTGAGAAATTTAGCTCCAAGCTGTGTTAAAAAAAAACCTGGGAAAGCAGCCTCATGAACAGCTATTGACTGAGTTATATCAGAATACTTAGCCTCCCGAACAATTACTTCCTCTGCTATTAATCTTCGATTACTTTTTTCCATTTGTTAATTAATTGGTTTCTCCCAAAAGAATGTTTAATATAATTCTTTGCATTTTTTTTAATTTCTGTCAAATCAGCTGCCGAAAATTTAGATATACATAGAATCCCTTCGATAATTTCAACTGATGAATTTGTATCACAAGTAATACCTGATTAAAATTTTCCACTATATCATTTATTTATGCTTTTATAGCACTTAACATGGGTTTCCTAATACTCAGCTAAGTGATCAGTTTATGATGAATAGTCATTCTTGAAAGTACATCATCCAATAATGAAATAAATAATATATCAGCTAAACTATAATATTTATTCATATTTTAAGGAGCTATCATCCATGGAAAAATTACGTTCGAAATGGCTTTTTCTGCAACATATTCTTTTAGCTTGGAAATTCAGTACCATCACCTTCAATTACAACTTTAAACTGCTTAGGATACTTAACTTTCAATTCTGCTGTAGACTTTACTAAATGTATTAAATCCTGCAATGGACCAATATTCCCAGCATAAAGAATAACTTTTTGTTCAATCTCGAACCCTAGTCTTTTGCATAGTTTAGAATTTTCATCAATTTCACTTTGACGAAGATCTGCCGAATTAGGAATTAATTATATACTATTTTTATCAAAACCCTTTTCTATCAAGTTCTTGTTAAAACCTTCTTTTTTAAAACAACAATATTGCTTGCAAAAGAATAGACAATAATTTTCAGAAATTTTAATAGACTCTTTCCTTTTAGGCAAGTCTTTTAGTATACTTTCAAAAAAAACATAACCCAAAGATATACTGAAAAAAAAATTGAGGGTGTTATTCTTCTATTGAATTTTACTCTGTTTGCACTAATATCAAATAACTTAATCCAGAATTGTATTGGTGATGATGTGGCATAATTTCTTTAAGTTTTTTCTTTTAGAAAAGTGTTCGATCGCAAACTCGAATCCATTATTGCCTTTTAGTTGTATTTTCTCACTAGGAGAAACAGCAACCATCCTCATAGTTTGAGTAAGTTCATCTATATTATTCGGAGGTAATACCCAACCGCAATTAGCTTTATTTATTGATGTTGCTGTATCACTATCTTCATCCACACAAGCGATAATAGGTTTTGAAGAAAACATATAGGCTGGAAGTTTTGAAGGAATAGAACTGCCTGCAGCCCCTTTTTTTATTGGTAATAACATTACATCAGCATGTTCCTGTATTTCCGGAACTTTCCCATCTGGTACCGGCCAAAATTCAATTGAAGTTAGTTTCAAATCAGAAGCTTTTTTCTGAAGTGATTCTTTCATTGAACCAGAGCCTGCAATCACCAATTTACAATTCTCTAAAGATGCATTCACAAAAGCATTCATCAACAAGTCAATACCTGCAACTGGCCCTATATTACCAAGATACATGAATGTGAAATCTTTATTTTCATCTCTATTTAAAGTATCAAACTTTTCATGATTTATAAAAGTACTTTCATCTTGCCAATTTTGGACTACAGTAATTTTTTCTGCTTTAATATTTCTAGTTTCTATAAGATAATTTTTCATTTTATCAGATATAGCAACGATACTTGAGGCATTTCTTAGAATATATTTATCTATAGGTAATAAAAATGAATTCAAAAAGGAACTTAAAAGTGGTGTTTTATTAGATAGAGATTCAGGATAAATATCTTGAACATGAACAATAGAAGGAATTTTATTTTTTTTTGAAATTCTAACGACCAAAAATTGTGATAGAATTGGCCAGGTATTCATATAAATTCCATCAATTGTTTTTAAATTATTTTTGATGTGATGCTTACATTTTAATCCAAAACTATAACTTTCTCGAAATCGACCAATAATTCTAGAAGCAGAGCAGGTATAAGAGTCTAACCTAAGTACTTTAAAGTATTTAGAATCAATTTCTTTTCCAAAACTAAACCCATGTGGACGTGTCGGTTTTGGACAAAGAACTGTAACTTGATTTTTTTTAGATAAACTTTTTGCAATGTCATGAGATAAGGATGCTGACACAACTGGTTCAGGTGGGAAGACTGCTGAAACTAACAATATATTATTCATTTTTTTTGCTCTACTAAATTATTATTCATTTTTTTTAATAATTTTAGCCAGATTGCCAGCCAAAATCACATTATCAGGAAAAGAACCACTTACAACACTTCCAGCTCCAACAATACAGTTATTCCCTAAAAACGTGCCCTTAAGAATTATTGCATTCATTCCAATAAAACAGTCATCACCAATATGAATCGGACTTTTCTTTATATCAACTGATTTATTCAACAACCGTTTCGTTAGATCAAGAGGATGAAAATCATTATCAATTATTTTACAATTAGCCCCTATTAAGCAATCCTTTCCTATTTTAATTTCTTCCATAGAATAGATAGTAGCACCAGATATTCCTGCATTTTGTCCTATAATAATTTTTCCACCATATCGCGCTACAAGTATAGTTCGTTGATATAGTCCCAATAGATTTGTTAGGGAGCCACTGTTGATCGAACTCCCTTTTCCTATAATAATTTCAGAATTCTTAAAAGGAAAAAAAACTGTAAAACCATTATAGTTTGCTCGACCAAAATCTTTTATTTTTTGAATTAAATAAAGAAAATACAACAAATCGAACTATTATCTAAACATTTAAATTAATTCAACATTTTATTCATCCAACCCCTTGCTTAATAAGCCATTATACAGGTGTATATATTCTTGATATTTATCATTTTTATTATATAAACTTTCTGCACGTTTCCGGCATAATTCAGACAATTCTAATCTATCTTTTTCATTAGAAAGTCTTATAGACTTAAGTATGCCTTCAAAATCTCCTTTTTCAACAATATAACCAGTCTCTAATGATATTGATTCAATACTTCCTCCAGTATTATATGTTAATACCGGTGTCCCACATGAAAGTGCTTCAATGTTAGTCGTTGGAAAATTATCTTCATATGTTAAATTTAAAAATAAATCTGCTGATGAATATAGATCTACAAGGTCAGAAACATTTTCAGTGCGTGAAATTCCAATTATATTGTCAGGTAAAACTTTTATCTGTTTTTCATTAAGTCCAACTAAAATGATAATCGAATTTTCATCAATTAAACGACTTAGTTTGATAAAATCTTGAAATCCTTTTCGTGGTTCCCAAGAGGCAGCAACTCCTAAAAGCATAAAACGATCTCCTACACCGTACCTTTTCTTAATAAATTCACTGTTCTTCTTTGGATAAAATTTATCTAAATTAACCCCATTATTTATTGTTATTAATTGATGTTTTTTTAAAAATGATTTTTTAACAAGATCCCCCAACCAATTTGAAACAGGAACCAATGTTAGGTTCTGAGCCGAATTAAATATTTTCTGTTTGTCTTTGAAATTTCGTTTGGAATTATCAATAAACAAACTAGCAGGATATTCCTTTTTTTGAGGACAAGAAAAACATTCTTTTTCCCATTTATTACAGTCCACAAAATCAAAATAGGAACAATGCCCTGTAAAAGGCCAACAATCATGCAATGTCCAAATAACTGGAACATTTGATTCTGACAAGTACGCAAACAAAACATCAATATTTAAATAATATCCATGAATATTATGAAGATGAATAATATCTGGTTTAATTTCTTTTATACGATCTATTAAAGAAATGGTATCTCGCTTAGATCCATATCCATGCCTATCAAAAATTCGCGTTTTTAATACATGTAAATTTATTCCGAATTTATTTCCTATTTTTATAAGATTGGATTTACTTGTTCTTTCATTCCTACCAAAAGCAATGTAACTTTTCCAACCATTTTTTATAGAAACCTCCCCTATTTCCTCTGCAATTTTGCCTGTTGATCCATAATTAACGACAGTGTTTATTTGTAAAAGTGTTGGCATAATAATTCTAATTTAAAGTAAATTCCACTGCATCTATAACGCCCTGAGCCATAAGGTCTGGAGTACAATTATCATGATAATAATCGTAAGCATTTTCTCCCATACTTATATATTTCGTTGGATTTTCATATACATCTTCAATGATATCCACCAACTCCTCTTTTGCATTATAAAACAATCCATTGTAATTATCAATAATATTAAAGCGTTCACCCCCTGTTATTGCATTAGCTCTTGTTACATAAGGGACACCATACCCCATACTTTTAACAACCGACAAACCTGCCTGATCAGGTGATACACAAACAATTGATTTAGAGAAAAATGTTGCTAAGATTTTTTCATCATATATTGCTCCATGTAATATAATTGATTCAGTCAAATCGAAAGACTTAATTAATCTCTTAATATTATCAAACTCTTCTCCTTTCCCAATAATCTCCAATTTTAAAAAATTTGGCTTAATACAATTTGATTTAGCTTCAATAAAAGCTTCAATCAACTCATATATTTTTTTTTCTTTATAAAGTGTTCCAACAAAAAGTATGCTTTCTTTTTTAACATTCCCAACCATTTTCCCTTTTAAAACCTCAACAGTATTATGTGCTATAAAAATTTTATTTTCATCTAGAGAACCATTCCAAAATTTAATAGATTCTTTCATATAAAAAATAATAGCATCTGATTTTTTTAATATTAATCCATAAACTCTATCAATAAAATTCTTTTTACGAGTAACATCATAACGTAAGGTATAAGAGGCTCTAACACCTATAGTCCAAGGTATCACTTTATAATTTCTGGAAATAAACGGGAGCAAACAAAATGAAAAATAATGTAAATCTGCTAAAAATATGACAACATCATACTGAGCACACATCTTTCGAAAGCTATCTTTAATAAAGAATAAGCCCCCGATTTTTTTGGAATCTAACTTTACAACATTAAATAAAGCCTTCACTTTACATTCATTTTTAACTGTATACGCTACAGTTAAATCCATATTTTGAGCAATAATATTGTATACTGGAATTCTATACGATGATATGGTGCCTTGCAACAATAATACTTTGGGTTTCATACTGGATATTTGTTATATAATTCATTAACAATAAAGTCTACATGTAATATTCACCTAGAATTGGAAAATATTATTTAGTGATTAGGCACAGTTATTTTCTTTTCATATAGGTATTCCTGTGGGTTTTATTACCTAAGGAATCATTAAACAGCTCTACATTATAATCCATTCTTTACAGGATTCAAGTAAGGTATTTACTTAAATTGTCGAGGCCTCATATTTAAAATCATTTACTACATTCAGGAGTAGTATAACAGGATCCTAATTTAGGTAATCTCTCATAAGTTTCATAGACCATGAAAACTTTCTCAATGATATAGAAGCTTGCTGAGCGGAGAAAGATTTTCAATTCATAAGCTGAAATTTCCTAGTGATCTTTAAAAAAAAATAAGATAATAAACTACAAGACTAGACAGATTATACTACTGAACATTATGTGAGTAAATTAAGGGGAATATAAAATATTAAAGAACACTAATCTGTATTCTTAAATCACTTTTCTTGATGGTCACAAAAAAGGAATACCACCTTTTTTTTCAACAAATATTTTTCGAAAATCGATAGAATAAAACAAGCCTAAGGACATCCATAAAAAACTACTCGAATATAATGTTCCTGATAATATCGCACCGAGAAAATACTGAAAAAATAAAAGACCAACCCAAATTAATGAATCCTTATTCTTTAGTAGCCATAATATTTTCTTAGAAACAGATATTATCAGAAATAAAAACACAATACCTCCTATGATCCCCATTGACATGAGTATTTCTATTAAAATATTATGAGGATATCCAATATGGGTTGTGGTTTGACTACCAATAATAGGATTTTCAAGAAATAATTCTATCCCTGTTTTCCAAAGCAAAACACGTGCTTCAGCATCACTATTTCCATCGCCTAAATCTACATGTAAACGATCAGTAAATATAGCACCATTCGAACTAGAGACACTCAAGATCACTGGAGCGCATATAGTAATTATGAGAGCAATGATAAATAATTGTTTTCTATATTTCTTAAAATAAAAAAAACCAAACAGTCCTAACACCAAAATTAATGCTAAGAGTGGGCCTCTTGAGGCGGCCATTACAATCGTAAATAAAGATATGATAAAGCAAGACAGCAAAAGTAATCTTGGAAAACTATCTCGCCTATCAAAATACTTAACAACAATTAGAATTAATGAAGATGCAGCAACATGCCCTAATGATATGGGGTTCAAAATAGAATTACCTGCTAATCGATAAGAAAATCCATTACGCAGTCCCATATAAATAGCTAAGAAGCATATCGTGGTTAAGAGTATTATTAGAGGATTAACGGCTTTTCTTAATATATTATTATTTTTAATTGTTCCTAATACAAATGCTGGAAAGAAAGAAACACCAATACATAACATTAGTATTTCATCTCCGCTTCTGCCAAATTCCAAACTAGAATAAAACAGATCATTAATAAGCCTGAGCAAATAAAATATTGTCAAGCCTAAAATACTAAGAGCTTGATTCCCAAAATTGAGATTACTAAAATTAGAAAACAATACCACTATCCCGAGGGAAAAAGTTAAAACACGAAAGCCTATTGTTACAATCTGCCCACTAATGTTAAATAAATCTGGTAAAAATGACACAATTCCAAAACCACTAAAACATAAAATAATGAAAAACAATTTCAATTTCATTCAGTTCTCTTTTTTTTTAATAACACGATAACCATTAGCTAATAAAAAACAACTCATTACAAGTTGAAATCTCATTTCCAAGAACACCCATAATATTAATTAAGTAAGTTCTCAAAAAGCTCTATCCATCTTTCTCCTATCTTTTCAACTGAATATCTATCAACTGAACTTTTACAGTTTTGTGATAAAACACATATTCTTTGCTCATTATCCATAAGTTTGGATAACTCCTCCACATAACTATTTATATCAAAAGGCTCAACCAAAACCCCTGTCTTATCATGAGTTACAACATCTTTAATAGAGGCAAAACTATCAAAAGCAATTGGAACTGTTCCGAATTTCTGAGCCTCGACGAGAACCAAAGGAAACCCTTCATAGGAAGAAGTCATACACAATATTTTTGCCCCTTGATAAAAGGATAAAGGATTTTGAATACCGTGAAATTTTATCCTTTCCAGACCAAGTTTAATACTTTTCAACTCTAACTCTTTTTTCTCTACACCATCTCCAACAATAGAAAGATTCCAATGAGGATATTTATTTTGAATTCGACTCCATATCTCTAGTAATAAATCAACTCTCTTCTGAGCTGTATTTATCCTTCCCACATACAAAAGCTCATTACCCTTAACAAATTCACCATTACCACCTTCTATTGTGCATGGATTTTGAATTGCTGTAACCTTTGATAAATCGAAATTAGGCACAAAATCCTCCAATTCAGGAAAATATTCTTCTGACAGTAGAACTAATTTATCGTACTTTTTGCAAGTTAGTGTATAATGTTTTTTGTATTTTAACAGATATACCTTTTTCAATATTTTAGATACGAAATTGGTTTTCAACAAAGATAAAAGATAAGGTATACCTATTTTTTTAATTTCTTTTTCGTGAGAGCTTGTAAAATTTAAAACATTTCCAAGCAATGAATTATGGATAACAGATATAACTTTAACATCCAAATATTCTTTAATTTTCAGACAAAATCTTGAAAAGGAAGGTCCCAATCCACCTTGATTAATGACAACATCAATATTATGCATTTTAACTAACTCTACATAATAGTTAATATTCTCACGACAATTCAGATTTTCAAGATTAGGTAAAAAAAACTGATGATTAGCACTCTCGTTACAATCAGAAGTTCGTTGAGATGATAAATATATCACCTGATGTCCTTTTTTTTTAAAATACTTAGTCAAAACACAAGTGACCCTCTGAACTCCACCTTTTTGCTGCAAGAATTCACTACTGTATAAAAATAATATATTCATTACAAAACTGTTTTAATTTGCATGGAAAGGTTTTTGCTATATATTTTTTCATCAAAAGTTTCTGCTCTTTTTCGCGCTTCAACAGCCATATTAGAAAGCAGTTTTGGATTTTCCAACAGATTATTCATTGCTTTAATAAGATTCTCCTCAGCATTCACTCCTCTTTTAACAACAATGCCACATTTATCATTAACCGCCTCTGGCATACCACCAGAATCAGTTAGAATAACAGGTAATCCTGACGCTAATGCTTCAAGTGCTGTTAGCGGAAAAGCCTCCTCACATAAAGATGGTAGAACTGCAAAATCGGCAATTGAAAATAATTTATGTATTTCAGAATAATCAACATAACCCGTAAACCTAATATTCGATTTATGTACTATGCTTATCTTCTGGATTTCCTTAATAAATTTACTTTTTTTACTATTTCCAAATTCAGATCCCCCCACAATAAGCAACTTTGCATTACTGTTTGCATTTAACTTCAGAAAAGATTCAATCAATAATTTAACTCCCTTATGTGCCTGCAACCGTCCTGCGTAAATAATTACTTTATCTTCAGGTGTAAATCCCCAATGGTTCCGGTATTTTTCCCGTGTACTTTCCGAAAAAGTATTGGTAAATCGATTAATATTAATTCCATTATAGACAGTATCAACGCGACAAGTAGAACATGATACTGTCTCAACTCTTTTTTTCACATAATTACTAACAGCTAGGACTAAATCCACATTGCTCAATACTTTTTCGGCATTTTTTATTCCTGCATATAGAGAATCATTATGCAAATGTAGAATAATAGGCTTATTTGTAATTTTTCTTATAAACTTAGCAAATGAAGGCTGATTTTCAATCAAAACTGAATCGAATGAATTAAAGTTTTTTTGTTTTCTTAGAACCTCGTAAATAAATTGATTCCCAACCATAGTTGGTCTTAATTTATTCAACAAAAATCTAATCCCTCTTCCAATTTTATATACAATCTCATCTCTGTTTACAAAAACAAATTGAACATTCTTAAATTGTTCCTTTTGTATGGATAGTTTTGATGAATTAAGCGAATAGACAGTAAGCTTATAATCATTCGTAATCTCATTTGACTTAATAAATGTGTATAATAAATTTTCAACAGCGCCTCCTTCAACAGGTGGCACAGGAAAAACACCAGCTGTTATAACTGCAATTTTTTGCATGTTTTATAATTTTTTAAATTAAGTTGAAACTTCTCAGTTTTGTTTAAAGCTCTAGATGAAAATTTACATGCCTTTATTTGTAATAAAAACAATGATATTTTTAAAACTCCTGAAATCAACTAAAGAATAATTTTGCAGGTAGAAAATATTTCTGGTTTCTTTAAAAATTAACATAGACATATTAGAAGCAATAAATACAGCTATCAATGTACTCACTGCTGCTCCAGAAATTCCATAATATGGTATTAAAAATAAATTCAAAACAACATTAACACACACTCCTAATACACTTCTAAGTAATTCAAGTTTCGTAAAATTCTCTGCAACCATCCATTTCCCATTAACATAACCCATGGCTACAAAAACACCAGCAAATGCCTGTATACGTAAAGCACCATATGCAATATCATACTCTTTTCCGAATAAAATAGAGATAATATCCTTAGAAAATAATGAAATGAAAACGGAAATAAAAACGGCAATCCAAAGAACTAAAAAAAACAATTTATTTAACCTTTCAATATAGATTTTTTGGTTTTGCTCCCTGGCATTTAAAATTGCAGGAAAAAAAGATGCAGTTATTACCATCGGAATAAAATACCAGGCTTCAGACACCCTTACACTAACTGCATAATTACCTAGCTCTCTAACACCTAGGAACCTTTCAATCATTATTTGGTCAATTCTCATGTAAAGTATAATTAACCCCGAAGATAACATCAAAGGCCAAGAATTAATGAGCATTCGTTTAGCCACTGATTTACTAAACCTTAATTTTCTGATTGATTTTTCTGAATATTGATAAACCAAAACAAAACCCACAGATAGTAATAGGAGAGCAGTAACATCAACTATCACAAAGTATATCAATTCAGCTTGATGAACAATTAAAAATGATTTAAACAGTATTAAAAATAAATCACAACTAATTCTACAGATTACGGTTAATTTAGACTTTACTTTTGCCTGAAAAAAATTCTCAAAAACAAGAAAGATTTGATTAAATAATACCATAGATTGTATTATTATCAAAAGCCTAAATAGTTCCTTATCATGGTATAACAGACTTACTATATTAATAAGAATTATAATGAAAATAGCTGCAACAGTTCTAAGAGCTAACGATGTCCCTATAATTACATTAGCTTCTGTAGGTTTATTTACAATGTCGCGAACAATTATTTGATTAAGCCCAAGCCCAACAAAAAAAGTAAATAGAGCAACATAACTCTGAACATAAGTCAGGATTCCTAATTGCACTGGCCCCAAATATCTTGCAAGTAGAACACCTATTCCTAGTATAGATATCAAGTGAAGAATTTTCTCAGTACCTAACCAAAAAGTATTAACAATATATCTATTCTTAACAATCCTATTAAACCCTTTAGTGATATTACTAGTCATAAAAAATTGTTATTACAGAAAAAATATACTCATTATGATGATAGATCAGCAATTCGACGACATGCCAAGCCATCCCCATAAGGATTATTGGCGCGAGACATGTTTTCATAATAAGTTTTATCATCAAGTAATCTTGATATTTCCGATACAATTAATTCGGTACTGGTACCAACAAGCTTAACTGTACCTGCGTCCACAGCTTCAGGGCGTTCGGTGGTGTCGCGCATGACTATTACGGGTTTTCCCAGGCCAGGTGCTTCTTCCTGTATTCCACCTGAGTCGGTCAAGACAATAGTCGATTGGCTCATGAGGTGAAGAAAAGGGAGATATTCTAGGGGTTCAATCAAATATACATTGTCTAATCCGTTCAACAGTTCGTAAACGGGTTTTTGTACATTAGGGTTGAGGTGTACAGGGTAAACGATATCTGCATTTGGATATTTTTCAGCTATTTGTTTTAAAGCAGAACAAATATTTATAAAACCCTGTCCATGATTTTCTCTGCGGTGTCCAGTTACCAGTATTATTTTTCTTGCTGCTAATGTGTTTTGACTCCGCTCAACACACGAGGAGTCGAAGCAATACCCTTTAGATTGAAGTGTACTGTCCATTGATTTCTTTAGTTCTGGATCAGATTCAATTTTATTAAGAGCCAGGTGAAGGGCATCGATAACCGTGTTACCTGTTACGTAAATGTCAGCTTCGTTTATCCCTTCTCTTAAGAGGTTCTGCTTTGATAGTTCAGTTGGTGCGAAGTGATATTTAGCTAAACGACCTGTTAACTGGCGGTTGGCTTCTTCTGGCCACGGCGAATAGAGATTGTGTGTACGTAAGCCTGCCTCAACATGCCCTACGGGTATCTGCTGATAGAAAGCTGCTAATGCCGCAGTGGTCGAAGTGCTTGTATCCCCATGCACCAATACCAAATCGGGTTTGCATTCGGAAAACACATCACGTAAACCAAGCAATACTCTCGATGTTACATCATAGAGATCTTGTCCTGCTTTCATAATATCTAAATCATAGTCAGGTGTAATATCAAAAATACTTAAGACCTGATCTAACATTTCCCTGTGCTGTGCCGTAACACATACAATTGTTTGGAATTTATCGGGTTGAGTCTGGTAAGCCTTAACCAGAGGTGCCATTTTAATGGCCTCTGGGCGCGTACCGAAAACGAGTATTACTTTCTTCATAGATATTTTTATAAAATCCACGAATTTCACTAATTAACACGAATAATTAATTAGTGAAAATTCGCGTATAAATATTATTTATTGACACCACAAAAATCAAGGATCACCTTATTTTCACTATTCGCTAATCCTTTAAACTCTTTGTGATTCACAAGGAAGGCAACAATATCGGCTTGATCGTAGGCTTCTTTATAGTGGGTCAGTTTAAAAACATTGTGCTCCTTAACGTTTGGCTCTACAATCATTAATTCGGCATTGTTGGCAGATTGCATCACCTTTTGAGCGATATATTTCGCAGGTGATTCTCGTAAATCGTCAATGTCTGGTTTAAAAGCCAATCCCATCAGTGCAACCTTAGGCTCTCTACCTTCTTTCAGTTTGAATTCAAGAACAGCTGTTTTCACTTTCTCGGCACACCAAAAAGATTTATAATTATTAATCTTTCGGGAAGCAGCAATCATATTGGCTTC
>Ga0070724_10001265_pt1 | contig 15410 bp, 13 predicted proteins | sample tdDd001_FD_67278 | JGI IMG/M metagenome (GOLD analysis project Ga0070724, IMG submission 67278) | Marine sediment microbial communities from the Atlantic coast under amendment with organic carbon and nitrate - tdDd00.1 | ecosystem: Environmental > Aquatic > Marine > Coastal > Sediment | place... | reverse complement strand
TAAAATTCTCAAACTTTGGTTTAAGAGAAGGGGTTCTATTCTCACAAATTGAAACTACAGACTATAATTTATCTGAAAAATATGCCAAAGATATGGCTGTTGAAAAAGGTTTTGGTTTAGAATACGCTTTAAGCAGTTATAGTTTTGTAACAGAGGCTTTAAAAGATGTAGATCATGATTTATTATACCTAACATCATTGTTAAAAGATATTTCATGGAGAGTTCACAAACAATACCGTGCAGAGGCATTATTTGATGAGATTTTACACTTAGATTTTGTAGGTATTGATCATAAGTTAAGAGCAAAATTAGCTCTTGCATGTTATTTCACTCAAGAACGTGAGCTAACTTTAAGACATATCTCAATTATCAGAAAAATCTTAACAGATGAAGATATCTTAAACTGTAAATTAGTAGGACAGGCTTATAAGTTAACAGAATTAATTAATCCAGCTAGAAATGGTGATTTTTCTGATAGTAGCTTATATTTTAAACATGGTGTTTTAAGGTTAAATACATCAGAGAATATTAAAGAAATTGTAAACTTAGGTCTTAATAAAAGACTGGCAGAATTAAACTCTATATTGGAAGAGTTAAGAAAAGGGGCAGAAGCATAAAATGAGATTTATAGTGGGTGTGGCATTAGTGCTAGGGGTGTCTGTTTCAGCAGCATATGCAGAATCAAGTAGAAGTAATACAGTTAGGCAGGCTTCATTTAGCCAAAGTATCGCAAAGGCTTCAAAAAGTGTAGTAAGTTTATATGCAAGTAAAAATGTAGCTCGTTTAGAAGATAACGTTGAAGCTGCTATTTATGGTAATGTAATGGCAGATGAGTTTAATCAGCATACAAAGGCTCAGGTTAAGCTAAAAGAAGAAAGATCTTTAGGTTCTGGTGTTATTGTAAAAAGCGATGGATTAATTATTACAAATAGTCATTTAGTAAGTGATGCTCAGGATATTAAAGTTATTACTTCAAATAATAATACTTATGAAGCAGCTGTTGTTGCAGTCGATAAATCTTTAGACTTAGCTATTTTACAGTTAGCAAATGTAAAAGGTCAAAAATTTGAAGTTATTGACTTCGCAGATTCAGATTCAGTACTAGTTGGTGATGTTGTATTTGCTTTAGGTAACCCATTTGGTATTGGGCAAAGTGCAAGTATGGGCATTGTATCAGCAATTGGTAGAAGTAACTTTAATTTAGATACTGCTCAGTATTTAATTCAAACAGATGCAGCTATCAATCCAGGTAACTCAGGTGGTGCTTTAATTGATGTTGATGGTAAGCTAGTTGGTTTAAATAGTGCAATTTTTTCAAAAACAGAAGCATTTAGTGGAGTGGGTTTTTCTGTACCATCAAACGCTGTAAAATTTGTACTTGATACTTTAGAAATGAATGGCTCAATTCAAAGAGCATGGCTTGGTGCTAAAGGTGAAGATATTTCTCAAAATATTAAAAATAGACTTGGTTTAAGCTCAACAAAAGGTGTTTATATTAACCAGGTTGTTAATAAGAGCCCGGCAGATATTGCAGGTGTTAAAGCTGGTGACGTTTTAATTAAACTACACCATAGTGAAGTTACAGATTCAAAAACATTAAATGCTTTAACAATTAACCTTCCAATTAATAAGAAGATTTCTGCTAAAGTTATTCGTCATGGTAGAGTTCTAGAGTTAGAAGCTATTCTAAAACCTATTGAAAAACGTTCTGAGAGCGATAAGTTCATGATTAGAGGTAATAACTTCTTAGCTGGAGTTGTTGTTGAAAAACTATCACCTGAGTTAAACTATATTCTTAACTTATCTCTTGATAGTAAAGGTCTAGCAATTATTGATCGCCCAGCAAGAGTTGGTAACTCAAACATTCAGGTTGGTGATGTTATTTTACAAATTAATAAAACACCAATTATTGATATGGCATCATTAAAATCAGTACTTAATAAACCAGCTCCTTTTGGTTTAAAACTAACAGTACTAAGATCAGGAAAAAGATTAAAACTATTTATTAAATAAAAGCTGTTTAAATTATCATTAGTATTAACTCCTATAAAAAATCTACAAAGGTTTGTTATAGGAGTTATTTTTATGTTAAAAAAACTTTGTATAACACTAATTTCTTTTTATTGTGTATGTGTTGTATTAATAAATATAGCATATGCTGATGAATTAAAAACATCACAAGAGACATTGTTTATACAGCAAAAAGTTAATTTTATTGTAGAACTACATACTTTTAATAATATAGCTTTAAGCAGTGATCATATACAATCAATTGAGCAATCTTTTGCGGAAGATCTTTATCGTTATAAGTTGGCAGTAAAGAGAAGTGGTAGATCTTTAGAGTTAGTGAGTGTTAATATTTCAAAAAAAGTTATTAGCTATACATTTTTTAATCATTTGCAACGCTTTTACATTACACAAAAAGATGAAGACTTAGTTGATTATTATGCTGATGATTTGTGTGATTTTTATGTAAAAAAGCACCAAAAATCATGTTCAGATCAACGAGATTTTATTTTTTATGAGTTAATTGCAAAAATTATCAGAGAGAAAGTAAGACTAAATACAGCTAAATATATGAGTTTAGATAAAATAAATCATTCCCATGATTTTGAGCCAGACTTAGAAATCGTGTTGCTAAAACTTTCTAAAGGATATGAAATATTATAACACTATAATTTAGATACTATAGAGGGTTCTTTATGTTAAAGTGCGCGATATTAAAAAAGACTTTTTTTGTATATATTAGCTTATTTTTTTATAGCTCTTCTGTATTTTCTGCATTTGTAGAGACAGAAGAAGAAAAAGAGTATATTCAAAGGAGTGTAAGAGATCTTACCGAATTACATTTAGTAAATGGTATGGTTATGGATATTCCTGAAATGTACCAAATAGAGATGATTTTCAAGAGGGGGTTAGCAGCAGCAAAACAAGGCTTTGTACCAACTCCGTTGGAGTCGAAATTTACTTTTGAACACTCAAAGAAAATTATGAATATTACTTATTTTAATTATCTTAAAGATTATTATATTGTTGATAAAGATTATGATTTAGTTGCTTATTATTTACATGATTTATGTGATTTATATGAGCAGGTAAAGCAATCTGAGTGTAATATACGTTATCGTAATATGGTAGAACAGCTATTGATTTCTAGGATAATTACAGAAAAAAGACATTTAAATATGAATGAAAATATAAGCCTATCAGATTTAAATTTTATGCACATTTATGACTCAGCTTTAAATAATGTTCTAAAGTTATTAGCGGAAGAAATTATTTAATCTTTTGCTTAAATTAGTAATATACTATTGAAGTACTCGATAAAAGTTGTATAATATATAATATACTGATTTCTATAAGGAGCTTCTGTAATGTTGCGCAAAATCTTTTTAGGAGTACTAATTTTTGCTGCCACTTCAGCTTGTGCTGAAATGAATCCACTGAAAAACGATAATCTGACAAAGTTTGAAAGAGAGTATGTTTTTGAAAATGTTTTATTCATTCGTCAAGAAATTGAAAATCTTAAGAAGCCAAAGAATAAAAAGGCTTTTCGTGATCTAGAACTATTATTTCAAAACGAATTGATAGCTCATAAAGAAACATTTGTTTATTTAGGTGAATATGAATTGATGGAGGTTCCTAAGGAAAATTCATCAGTACAGGTTAAACTTAGTTATAGCAATTACATTACATCTTTAAGTTCAAAAGATGTTCAAGTTTTAGCACAGGTAAATAAGTAACTAAGTAACTGATAATCGAAAAAGACTATTTTGTAATAGTCTTTTTTTTATCCGATATTTCAAAATATATAAAAACAAAATAATTTAATTTTTTTTCTGGTAATTGTCATAAGGTCTAAATATAATGGCGCTAATTTACTAGGACCTTTTTAACTTTTATGACTATAAAAAAAATAGCAATACTTGCATTATCTTTATCGTTTATTGGGTGCGCTTCTACAAATGAGGATGTTTCAGATCTAGCTGTTTCTTCTGTAACAACAGAAATAGAAAATACAAATGGAAATTCATTTTTTATGGAGGGATCGGGTTTAACAGATGCAGAGTTAGGTATTATTCTAGACAAACATTCTGTTTTGGCTCAAATATATACAGACTTAGGTCTAGACTTTCCTTTAAATACTCAAGCAGAAGTTTTTAATCATTTGCATATGGCCTTTATTGAAGAAAAAGTAGATTCTTTGATGAGTGGTAGAAACGGTGATTATGACGCAATTTTAGATTATATTTTATTTTCTTATGCTTCAGATATTTTAATTATAAGAGAAGAGCGAGACTCAATAGATTATCATATAGAAAGCTTTTTGGATTTTATTAGCAGGAAGTACCCTGATTTATATGTAGAAAAAGATGAATTGCAAGATATAGCCTTAATTGACTTATCTATTAGAAAGTATAGTGATGGTCTTTATGAGGTTTCTTACGACGAAGATGATTTATTAATTCAAAAGATTATCGTTTATGAGTATTCTTACTTATATTCAGATTATCCGGTTGAAGTAATATTACCTCAATAATAGAAGGCTAAGTGAAAACTTAGCCTTTTTTTTGCTTTTTACTATAAATATGATATAGTATTGCTATAAAATAAATAATAAAGGGAATGAATTCTATGGCATTAGTAAATTTAAGAAAAGTATTAGATCATGCAGCAGAGAATAATTATGCGCTACCAGCTTTTAACGTTAATAATTTAGAGCAAGTTAAGGCAATTTTAAATGCTGCAGATAAAGTTAATTCTCCAGTTATTTTACAAGCAAGCCGTGGAGCAAGAAAATACGCAGGCGATATCTTTTTAAAACATCTTATTATGGCAGCTGTTGAGCAATACCCTCACTTACCAATAGTTATGCATCAAGACCACGGTAATGGCTTTGATGTTTGTAAATCAGCAATTGAGAATAACTTTACAAGCGTAATGATGGATGGCTCTTTATTAGAAGATGGTAAAACACCAGCAAGTTTTGAATATAATGTAGAAATTACTAAAAAAGTGGTTGAGTTTGCTCATAAGCATGGTGTTTCTGTTGAAGGAGAATTAGGTTGTTTAGGCTCATTAGAAACAGGCGAAGGAGAAAAAGAAGATGGTCATGGTTTTGAAGGTAAATTAGATAAAGAAATGCTTTTAACTTCTCCTGCACAAGCTCAAGAGTTTGTAGAGCAAACAAATGTAGATGCTTTGGCGATTGCTGTAGGTACAAGCCACGGTGCATATAAATTTACTCGTAAACCAGATGGTGATATTTTAGCATTAAGCAGAATTAAAGAAATTCACGAAGCATTACCAAACACACACCTTGTAATGCACGGTTCATCATCAGTACCTCAAGAGTTACAAGATTTAATTAATCAATATGGTGGCGATATTGCTCAAACTTATGGTGTTCCAGTAGAACAGCTACAAGAATCTATTAAAATGGGAGTTCGTAAAATTAATATCGATACAGATAATAGAATGGCTATGACTGGCGCTATTAGAAAAATATTCCAAGAAAATCCATCAGCATTTGATCCTAGAAAGTACCTAGAGCCAGCAATTGCAGAAATGGAAACTCTATGTCAAGATCGATTTATTCAGTTTGGTTGTGAAGGTCAGGCCGCAAAAATCAAATAAATATTTTTATATTTCAGTAGAAAAGAGCCCTTGATGGCTCTTTTATTTCGTTGACAGTGCGTTTTTTTGGGCATAGAATATAAATTATAAAGTGTAATATATATTTTAAGGGGTATGTTATGAAAATAAAAAACTTAAAAAAACTACGTCATCCTGCATCGAGCGAAGTGACAGACATACTTGCCCGTAGGGTGAGCAAAGCGAATCAACTTGATTCAGGATCTCATAAGAGATTTGTTAAGCGCGGAGCAATGTTTGGCCTTGACGCACGAATAGCCTTAGCAATATTTGGTGCATTATCAGTAATATCTGGAGCATCATTATATTCTGCTATTAAAGAGGCTAGGGTTACAGCAACCATAGTTGAACTTGAAGAAATGGCTAAGGCTGTAGTGGCGTATCATTTAGATACAGGTAGTTTTGTACCACGGGATTCTTCAACTCCTTCGCTTTTAAAGGTAGGAGAGGTGGTTCAATCATCAGAAAGGGGATGGGGAGGGCCTTATTTGCCATATGAATGGGTTTCAGATACTAATATTAGCAGTTCAGGGTTTGGTCCAATTTGGATGAAGCTTTGGCTGTCAGATTTTTCAGCTAGTTGTACAGATTTAAAAGACTCAGACTGTAAAGTATGGATTCAAATTAATAAAAATGCAGTCTCAGGAGGGGAAAAATTAATGAATGATGTGGAATTGAAAGTTGATGGTGCAATAGATAGCCTATCCGGATATGTAACAAGAAGTGGTCCATTTTATTTCTACAGAATAGATGTTAAATAAAATTTAAGAAGGAAGGCTGCTGATTCTCATGTATTAAAAGCGGACTCTCTAGGTGAGTTTTTCGCTGCCAAGCACCTTGATGGGTTTTGGGCTGGTGCAATAGTATATGCTTGTTGAGGTGTCGAATAAAAAATTTTCATTAGTTTATAAAAGCTTCTAGTAGAATGATTGTTAAGTTTTAGCAATCATTTTTTTATATCAGATGAATAAAAATAAAAGGCTTTTGATATGTATATAGTAGTTTCTTCTTTAATTATATTTTCATTAATTTCATGGTATGCAATTCGTCATTCTTCTAAAAAGGCGTATATTTTAGATAAAAATTTAAGCGGACTTGTTGCTGGTATTAGTACCGGCGCAACATCAAATAGCGGCTTTATTGTAGTTGCTGCAGTTGGTATGGGTTATAGCATGGGGATGAAGGCTTTATTATATCCATTATCCTGGCTAATAGGAGATTTAATCTTTTGGTTCTTCTGTGCTGAAAAAATAGTGGCTAAAAGCCATAGTTCAAAATCTTTAAGCGTTCCCGAATTTGTTGTCTCTGGAATTGAAGGTAAAAAAGAGCATAAGCAAATACTTTTAAAGGTTATGGCTGTTTTTATAGGTATATTTTTAATGATGTATCTAATAGCTCAATTTGTTTCTATTGAAAAAAGTGCTACATTTTTTACAGATTATGATTCAATTGTACCAATGCTAGTAATCTTAGGGTTTGTTATTTTTTATAGTTCAATTGGTGGCTTTATTGCTTCGGTTTATACTGATGTTGTTCAAGGTATTATGATGCTGATATTAGCTTTAGGTGTTTTATTGTGGTCGTTAAATCATTTAGGTGGGATTTTTGAGTTTATTAGCTTAGTACATTATTCTAGTCCTGAATTGTTAAATCTTAATGGAGCCATGACTTGGCTTGAAACTATTGTATTTGTCTTTGCATTTGGATTTTTAGGGTTTGGCTTTAATATTGCTCAGCCACAAGTAACTTCTAGAATTATGGCTATTAGAGATAAAAAACAGGCTAAAATTGCTCGTTATGTTTATATATCTTTTGAGCAGTTTACTTGGATGGCTATGTGCCTGATTGGTTTTATGGCTAAATTTATTGTATCTGGAGCTGAAGATCCTGAAACTGCTCTACCAAAGTTAGCTATGGAAAACTTTCACCCTGTTGTAGTTACATTTGTAATGGCAGGGATCTTAGCGACAATTATATCAACATTAGATAGTTTGCTAGTCGCAATATCAAATAGCTTTAGTTATGATGTCTTTGGTATAGGTAAAACAAACGATAAATTAATCTATAGCAGAATTTTTATGATTGTAACCGGAGCAATTGCAGTAATGCTTTCTGTATTTAGTTCCGAATCTGTTATGGTATTAAGTTTAATGACAGTTAACTTATTAACCGGAACAATTGGTGTTGCCATAGTTTTAAGAATATTTTTTAACAAACTTGATTATATCCCACTAGTATTTTCACTTGGCATAGGGTTAATTTCAACATTAAGTTGGAGGTTTTTAGAGTTTAATAGTCAAATTGGAGAGGGTGTGGCTGGCTTTATAATAGGTATTATTTCTTACTTTCTTTTATTAAAATTAATGAAGAGAAGGTTGGCAAAATAATTCTTTTTATCTTGTTTATATAATTTTAGGTATTTACTTTTATAAAGGGCATTCTTATACTCAACTTAACCAGTAGTACAGTTTTAGGGGACTAGATGTCTAATAAAAAAAATAAGAGTGTTGCAGAGCTTTTGGAGTTTCTTGAAGGGGAAGGTGTCGGTTTCGATGACGTTGAGAAGATTCTTGGATACTTAGATTATTCTCTTAATTTGCCTGAAAATAAAGACTTATCAGGAGATGCTAGAGAGCTGCATGATGTTTGCTCTTTAATAGGGGTTATCTATTCTGCGTGTATGCTCAAGCCTGCGATGTATGGTAAAGATAAAACAGGGTTATATGCATTTGTTTTTCAAAAAGAAGAAGATGCAGGTTCTGTATATAGGCTGCTTATTAAGCTGAAAATGAAAGCCTTTGAACCTGAGAAGACTTTTTATTATCCAGATGATGTAAAGAGAGTGCGCAGCTTGCCTGTTAAAGAACAGAAAAAGGCTTTTAAGAAGCTTAAGTCACATTGGGGTTTTTATTTTAAGTCTCGAATTTAACTAAAAATAATATAGCGAGCAAAATTGAGTGTCTGTTAGGGATGCTCTTTTTTGTTGCATATTATTAAAATATGCTTAATAATATTAGTTACTTATTTATAAAGTTTGGGGGGACTGATATAATAATATGGACTTGTGCTTTTTTTATAGTTAGGGAAAATGTTGTGAATTATAAATATAATTATTTAAAAGAAAAAAGATATTTTATAAATTGTATTATAAATTGCGCAGATCAAGATGTTGATGAGATTCTCAATAATCTAAATATTTTTGCTGAACAGCAGCAGGCTGCAAAAATTGGAAATAGTATTGTATCACGAGATGATTTTGAATTGATAAGGCGAGCTATTGAAAGTCGTTTTGGTATAAAGGTATATTTTGAGTATTTTTCAGTCTCAACGAAGTATTTATTTTATTTTGACTGTTTGTACGATTTGGAAATTGCTCAAAGTTTTTTAAATCAAATAAATGTACTATCAGGGGTTCCTGAAAAATCATTTATAAAAAAAGAAGATTGTCGAAAGTTTATCGTCTTGGATGATGCTAGTAGGAAAATTGCAATAAAGCAGGCAGAAAAATATTGGGCTATTGATTTAATGCCACGATTTATATAACGAGTTATGTTAATAACAAAAGAGAGTTCAGAAATGGGCTCTCTTTTTTTTATTATTGAATTCTTTAGTTAATAGACTGTGATATTTAAGCTATATTAAATGAGGTTGTAAAAAAAATAAAAAAATCAGAAAAACCTTGACTTTTCAAGACAAATAAACTATTTTAAACACTATGTCTGTCGAAGATTACCGGAGATAATAAATCTTAAATAAATAACTTATTGAAAAATAAGCGAAAATCCTGTATGAGACGATAGGCGAAAATTGTGAGATTGCTTTTTGAGTTATCAAAACTTAATCAAACAACGCAACTAAAATTATCAAATGAAGGGGTACTATTTTGGATCGTTCACAAAAGCAGGTTCTGATTACAGGGCTACAAAACGAACTAAAAGAAGCTTCTACAGTTGTTGTTTCACATTATGCTGGTTTAACAGCTAATGAAATGACAAGGTTGCGTAAGCAGGTTAGAGAATCAGGTGCACAAGCTCAAATCGTTAAGAACCGTGTTGCTAAACTAGCATTTGCTGGTACAGCATTCGAAGGCTTAGCAGATATGATGAAGGGCCCAACAATTATCGTATTCTCAGCTGATGCAGTTGCAGCAGCAAAGGTAACCCATAATTTCGCCAAAGAAAATGACGCTCTACAATTAGTAGGTGGTTCTTTAAACGGTGTAACTCTAGACGTAAACGGTGTGCAAGCTCTTGCTACAATGCCTAGTCTTGACGAACTACGTGCGAAACTTATCGGTACAATTTCTGCTCCAGCACAAAGACTGGCTCAATACACTTCTGAGCCTGCATCTAAGCTTGCGCGAGTATGTAAAGCTAAAGGTGAAGCAGCATAGTTTTATAGCTATGAATGTTTTACAAACTTAGAAATAAATATTTAAATATATAACAAGGAAAATTTAAAAATGACAGATATTAACAAAATCGTTGAAGAACTATCAGCATTAACAGTTATGGAAGCAGCTGAACTATCTAAAGCTTTAGAAGAAGCTTGGGGTGTTTCAGCAGCAGCAGCAGTAGCAGCAGCTCCAGCAGCAGCAGCAGGCGAAGCAGCAGCAGAAAAAACAGAATTTGATGTAGTTCTTACATCAGCTGGTTCAAGCAAAATCGGTGTTATCAAAGAAGTTAGAGGTATCACAGGTTTAGGTCTTAAAGAAGCTAAAGAACTAGTTGAAGGCGCACCTAAAGCAGTTAAAGAAGGTGTTTCTAAGGACGAAGCTGAAGAAGTTAAAACTAAACTAGAAGCAGCAGGTGCTACAGTTGAAGTTAAGTAATTTCTACTTATAGTTTATACTAATAACCGGTAGGGAAGATGATTTTTTAGTCAGGAAATCCTTATCGGTTGTTGGTGTTTTTATGTCAGGTGAAAATTTTTATAGCAATATAAAAGTAATCGTTGACAGAAAACAAACTATTTTCTTTAAATTTTTTAGTTGATTTAAACAAAATAGTTTTTTGAAGTTTTTTTAGGAGTATATAGTAAGGTTAATGTTTTTGTAAATTTATGTATTAGTTTGGTTTCATGAATTACAAAAATTTTTTCGTATTATAATCTATATAGGCTTCTTAAAAAATTTCTTGTCTTGAGTTGTTTTTAGTAATTTTTTCGCGAGAGTTATTAAAGATAATTCAATCTAGTTTCAATTCTTATAGAAGGGTAAGACATAATGTCATACACATTTACAGATAAAAAAAGAATTCGTAAGAACTATGGTAAGATTCCAGTAGTAGCAGAAATGCCAAATCTACTAGAAGTTCAAAAAGATTCATATGAATCATTTCTACAATTTGACTCAGAAGGCTCAGCAGAAATTAAAGGTATCGGTAGTGCATTCACTGGCGTATTTCCAATTGTATCTGCAACAGGAATAGCTGAGTTAGAGTATGTTTCACACGTTCTTTCTAGACCAAAATTCGATGTTGAAGAGTGTCTTTCAAGAGACCTAACATTCGCAGCTCCTTTAAGAGCTAAACTAAGATTAGTTATTTATGATATTGATGAAGATACAGGTTCAAAAACTGTAAAAGATATTAAAGAGCAAGAAGTATACCTATCTGATGTTCCTTTAATGACAGATAACGGTACATTCGTTGTAAACGGTATTGAAAGAGTAGTTGTATCTCAAATGCACAGAAGCCCAGGTGTATTCTTTGCGCACGATGATGGTACATCACACATGTCAGGTAAGCTTCTTTATAATGCAAGAGTTATCCCTCATAGAGGTTCATGGTTAGACTTCGAATTTGACCATAAAGATAACATGTATGTAAGAATCGACAGACGTAGAAAACAACCTGCTACTTATATCCTAAGAGCTTTAGGTCTTTCAACACAAGAAATCGTTGAAATGTTCTACCAATCAGTAGATGTTAGATTCAAAAGAGGTAAATTTGCTATTAAATTTACACCTGAACTATATGAAGGTGCTAAACTAGTTACTCCTTTAGTTGATGCTGATAAAGGCGAAGAGATCGCTGCAGCAGGTAAGAGAATGACTAAGAGAACTCTTAAAAAGCTAACTGAAGCTGGTGTTGAGTGGATTGAACAAGCTCCTGAAGAACTACTAGGTAGATTCGTTCACAAAGAGTTAGTTGATAAATCAACAGGTGAAGTTTTAGTTGAGGCAGGTTCAGAAATTACTGAAGCTATCGTTGAAAAACTAAAAGAAGCTGGCGTAAAAGATTTTACAGTATGTTTAATTGATCACCAAAACATTGGTTCATACATCTGTAACACATTAGCAATTGATAAAACAAATTCTCCAGAAGAAGCTCTTATGGAAATTTACAGAATCATGCGTCCAGGTGAACCACCTACAAAAGAAGCATCTGAAAAATTATTTGAAAACTTATTCTCTAACGATTCTCGTTATGATCTATCAGATGTTGGTAGAATGAAAGCTAATGCTAGATTAGGTTTTGATGACTTAGATGATTCTATTGGTATTTTAAGAAATGAAGATATTTTAGCTGTTATTAAAAAGCTTATCGAAGTTAAAGACGGTAAAGATTCAGTAGATGATATTGACCACCTTTCAAACAGAAGACTACGTTCTGTTGGTGAGCTTATGGAAAACCAATTCAGAATCGGTCTAGTTAGAATCGAAAGATCTATTAGAGAGAGAATGGCTTCTACAGAATTAGCTACAATGATGCCACAAGACTTAATTAATGCTCGTCCATTAGGCGCTGCTATTAAAGAGTTCTTTAACTCATCACAGCTATCACAGTTCATGGACCAAATGAACCCATTATCAGAAGTTACTCACAAAAGACGTCTTTCTGCATTAGGCCCTGGTGGTTTAACAAGAGAACGTGCTGGTTTCGAAGTACGTGATGTTCACACATCTCATTATGGTAGATTATGTCCGATTGAAACTCCTGAAGGTCCAAACATTGGTCTGATTAACTCATTAGCTTCATTTGCTAAAGTTAACAAGTATGGTTTCATTGAAACTCCATACAGAAAAGTTGAAAACTGTGCAACAACTAATGAAGTTGTTTACATGTCAGCTATTAAAGAGTCAGGCTTTACAATTGCTCAGGCTAACACTGCAACAGATGCAAGTGGCAAAATTGTAGAAGAAATGGTTATTTGTCGTCGTAATGGTGAAACAATTATTGTTCCTCGTGAGCAAGTAGACTTTATGGACGTTTCTCCAAGACAAATCGTTTCTGTAGCTGCATCATTAATCCCATTCTTAGCAAACGATGACGCGAACCGTGCTTTAATGGGTGCTAACATGCAACGTCAGGCTGTTCCTTTAATGAAAGCAGAAGCTCCGTTAGTTGGTACAGGTATTGAAAAAACTGTTGCTAAAGACTCAGGTGTTTCTATTGTTGCACTAAGAGACGGTGTTATTGATTATGTTGATGGTAACAGAATTACTGTTAAAACAACTGAAGAAGTACAAGCAGGTCAATCAGGTGTTGATATCTACAGAATGTCTAAATTCAGAAGATCAAACCAAAACACTTGTTTAAACCAAAGACCAATCGTTAAAGTTGGTGATATTGTTAAGAAAGGCGATATTATCGCTGATGGTCCTTCAACAGACATGGGTGAATTAGCTATCGGTAGAAACGTACTAGTAGCATATATGCCTTGGAACGGTTATAACTTTGAGGATTCAATCTTAATTTCAGAAAATATCGCTAAGCAAGACGTTTACACATCATTCCATATTAACGAATATGAAGTAATGTCTCGTGATACTAAATTAGGTCCTGAAGAAATTACTCGTGATATTCCAAACGTTGGTGAAGATGCTTTAAATAGCTTAGATGACGCTGGTATTATTAGAATTGGTGCTGAAGTTGGCCCTGGGGATATTCTAGTTGGTAAAGTAACACCTAAAGGTGAAACTCCAACAACACCAGAAGAAAAACTTCTAAGAGCTATTTTCGGTGAAAAAGCAGCTGATGTTAGAGATACTTCACTAAGACTTAAATCTTCTTCAAGAGGTACAGTTGTTGGTGTTAAAGTATTCAACAGAAGAGGAGTTGATAAAGACGAAAGAACTCTACAAATTGAAGCTCAAGAAATTGATAAGCTATCAAAAGATACTCAAGAAGAAAGAAGAGTTATCGAGCTTGATGCTGTAGCACGTTTACAAAGTGTTCTAGCAGGCGAAATTTCAGCAGTTAAAATTGGTTCAATCTCTAAGAACTCTAAAATTACTAAAGAAGCATTAGCTGAACTAAAAACATTAGAAATGTTTAAAGTTATGGTAACAGATGAAGCAGTTATGCAGACAGTTACAGCAATTGCTGAGCAGTTAGATAAAGACTTAGAGAGAATCAACACTCATTATGAAGAAAAAGTTGCTAAAATTAAGGCATCTGATGATCTAGCACCTGGTATCTTAAAAATGGTTAAAGTTTATGTTGCTGTTAAGCGTAAACTACAATCTGGTGATAAAATGGCTGGTCGTCATGGTAACAAAGGTGTTATCTCAAGAGTTCTTCCTGAAGAAGACATGCCATTCATGGGCGACGGTACAACAGTTGATTTAGTACTTAACCCACTTGGTGTTCCATCTCGTATGAACGTTGGTCAGATCTTAGAAACTCACTTAGGTTGGGCTACTCACCACGTTGGTAGAAAAGTTACTGAAATGTTAGCTGAATATAAAGAAACTAAAGATGCTTCTGCTTTAAGAGAATACCTAACAAGCTTCTACGAAGGTGGAGCTGATATGGATGGTCTAAAAGCATTCTCTGATGAAGATATTATTGAACTAGCTACAAACGTTAAAAAAGGTATTCCTGTTGCAACTCCAGCATTCGATGGTGCTACAGTAGGTGAAATTGAAGACGTTCTAGAGCTAACAGGCTTAGCTAAACACGGTCAAACACAGTTATACGATGGTAGAACAGGTGAAAAATTTGATAGACTTGTTACAGTAGGTTACAAATACATGCTGAAACTAGGTCACTTAGTAGATGAAAAACTTCACGCTAGATCTATTGGCCCTTACTCATTAGTTACTCAGCAACCACTTGGTGGTAAAGCTCAGTTTGGTGGTCAAAGATTCGGTGAGATGGAAGTATGGGCATTACAAGCATACGGTGCTTCATATACTCTACAAGAGATCTTAACTATTAAGTCAGATGACGTAGCAGGTAGAACTAAGACTTACGAACAAATTGTTCGTGGTGGCGACAGATTTGAAGCTGGTATTCCAGAATCATTCAACGTATTAGTTCAAGAAATTCAAGCTCTAGGTTTAAGTGTTTCTCTTAAACAAGAAAATGAAGAAGCTTAATTTCTAAGTTTTAGTTACTCGTGAGCCTGATGTTTAGGCAGAAGGCTCACATACTATTAAAATCCTAAAAAGGAAGATTTTAAAAATGGCAAATGTAATGGATTTATTTAAACAACCAACTGAATCAAAGAATTTCGATGGTATCCAAATTTCTATTGCTTCATCAGATGAGATCAGACAAAGATCTTTTGGTGAGGTTAAAAAACCAGAAACTATTAACTATCGTACATTCAAGCCAGAATTTGGTGGTCTGTTTTGTTCAAGAGTATTTGGTCCTGTAAAAGACTACGAATGCTTATGCGGTAAGTATAAGAGAATGAAACACCGTGGTATCGTTTGTGAAAAATGTGGTGTTGAGGTTATTGAATCAAAAGTTCGTCGTGAAAGAATGGGTCACATTGAACTAGCAGCTCCTGTTGCTCATATCTGG
>Ga0070724_10001261_pt1 | contig 15420 bp, 11 predicted proteins | sample tdDd001_FD_67278 | JGI IMG/M metagenome (GOLD analysis project Ga0070724, IMG submission 67278) | Marine sediment microbial communities from the Atlantic coast under amendment with organic carbon and nitrate - tdDd00.1 | ecosystem: Environmental > Aquatic > Marine > Coastal > Sediment | place... | reverse complement strand
TGCACAACTAGATCTAACAAAATACGGATTAACTGGCGTAACCGAGGTTGTACGCAACCCAAGCTACGAGCAACTCTTTGAAGAAGAGACGCGTCCAGAGCTCGAAGGCTACGAGAGAGGTGTTGTTACCGAACTCGGCGCTGTCGCAGTAGACACCGGTATTTTTACGGGTCGCTCACCAAAAGATAAGTTTATTGTTAAAGATGCCACGACAGAAAAACACATGTGGTGGACATCGGACGCTGCAAAAAATGACAACAAAGCTATCAACCAAGAAGTGTGGGACGACCTTAAAGAGCTTGTGACAACCCAGCTTTCAGGTAAGCGTCTATTCGTAATAGATGGCTTCTGTGGGACCAACGAAGATACACGTCTGAAAATTCGTATCATCACTGAAGTAGCGTGGCAAGCGCACTTCGTGAAGAACATGTTCATTCGCCCAACCGAAGAAGAGCTAGCAACGTTTGAGCCTGATTTCGTGGTGATGAATGGCGCGAAAACCACTAACCCTAAATGGGAAGAGCACGGTCTTAACTCGGAAAACTTCACCGTATTTAACCTAACCGAAAAAATGCAATTGATCGGGGGGACTTGGTACGGCGGCGAAATGAAGAAAGGCATGTTCGCCATGATGAACTACTTCCTGCCGCTACGTGATATCGCGTCTATGCACTGTAGTGCTAACGTCGGTGAAAAAGGCGATGTCGCCGTTTTCTTCGGCCTATCTGGCACCGGGAAAACCACCCTATCGACCGATCCAAAACGTCAGTTGATCGGTGATGATGAGCATGGCTGGGACGATGAAGGTATCTTCAACTTCGAAGGGGGCTGTTACGCAAAAACGATCCGCCTATCCAAAGAAGCGGAGCCAGACATCTACAACGCCATTCGCCGCGATGCGCTGCTAGAAAACGTCACTGTGCGCAACGACGGCTCTATCGACTTTGATGATGGCTCAAAAACCGAGAATACTCGTGTTTCTTACCCAATTCATCATATCGACAACATCGTTAAACCCGTATCAAAAGCCGGTCACGCCGAAAAAGTGATCTTCTTAACCGCGGACGCCTTTGGGGTTCTACCTCCTGTGGCGAAGCTAACACCAGAGCAAACCAAGTATCACTTCCTTTCTGGCTTTACCGCTAAACTTGCCGGTACTGAGCGTGGTATTACGGAACCAACGCCAACGTTCTCGGCGGCATTTGGTGCAGCATTCCTAACCCTACACCCAACCAAATATGCAGAAGTACTGGTTAAGCGTATGGAAGCTGCTGGCGCCCAAGCTTACCTCGTCAACACAGGTTGGAACGGAACGGGTAAACGTATCTCGATTCAAGATACACGTGGCATCATCGACGCTATCCTAGATGGCTCTATCGATAACGCAGAAACAAAAGAGATCCCGGTCTTTAACCTAGAAGTACCGACTTCGCTACCAGGTGTCGACCCTGCGATCCTCGACCCACGTGACACCTATGTTGACCCACTACAATGGGACAGCAAAGCAGAAGACTTAGCGCAGCGCTTTATTAAGAACTTCGCCAAGTACACCGATAATGCGGAAGGTAAGTCACTCGTTTCCGCTGGCCCTCAAATCGACTAATTGATTAGTTTGAGTATCAAGCCCCTCTTTTGAGGGGCTTTTTTTGTTGAATCTATTGCCAAATTGAGCCAATCTGAATGCGGTGACAATGTTCAACTTCATGGATATAAGGGATCAATACATGAAAAAAGCATTTGCAGTGATTATTTTGATGCTCAGCTTGCTGCTTATGCTGCTACTTGGCGTGTATGCCAGTTTGCACACCCGCTATGCCACTCCTGTGGTTAACTTTGTCTTAAACCAGGCGGTAAAACAGCCCGTCCATGTGGAGTTAGTCGAATACCGGTCACCTTATCAATTTACTTTTCATGGCGTTGAACTCTCTACCTCACCCGAGCCTTTGTACATAGAAACCGTTAAGCTCTGGATCAATCAAGGGATAATCTGGCAAGGTAAGATCGCCATTGATAGCCTGCTGTTAAGCGGTTTTCAACTGCAGCAAGGCATTCCCGAGTTCACCCCATCCCCTTACATCGACATCGCTCAATTGGCAGTTGACCACCTAGACTATTCCGACCAACACTTTATAGCCCGAGATCTCAGCTTTCAAATCAAGCAGCCTCAATACCATCCCGACAAGGTTTGGCCTTGGTATGGCGAGCTTCAGCTTTCCGCTGAACAAATCTACTGGCGTAATGAGGCATTTGATAATGTGCTGCTTGACGCCGACCTGTTACCCGACCGTGCGCAAGTCTACGGGTTATCCTTCCAATGGCGCGGCGCCGATATTGCCAGCCAAGCCGAATGGCGTGACGATCAGTGGCATATTATTAATGGCTCGGTTAGCCAATTGAACCTAGACAAGTCGCAGTGGCAGGCCATCCAAGACAATCAACTGTTCGCTTGGCCACAGCTCAAGCTTTATATCGATAGGCTCGATCTCCTTTCCGCCAACATCGACAGCCCTGATCTGGCATTTACCGCCGCCGATATCACCTTAGAAGATATCCAACTGCCTTTTCAGCTGTGGCAACAAGAAGGGCGAATATCCCTTAACGCAGAGAGCCTTATTGCCGTCAAGCAGCAGTGGCTTGAACCGACTCTGGACCTACGTCTTAAACCAAAAAAACTGCATGTTGACGACTTGAATGTCGGGTTTAAGCAGGGTTACATTCAGCTCCAAGGCGACATTAGCCCTAAAAGCGCACAACTTGAGCAGCTAAACATCTCGGGGGTAGAGTGGGTAAAAGAGAGCGGTGATCTCACCCCTTCCCTATCCCTTGCCAGCCTATCACTTGGCGAGTCGCTCAAATCGCTCACCATTGAACGCTTACGGATCAAACGAAGCCAATGGATTGATTTGGCCAGCCAACCTAAACGACAAGTCTCTGGACTAAACATCACAGGCCGCCAATTGACCTTAGTTCAAGATGGCCAGCTTGGTCTGTGGCAAGGTGAACTCTCTGCCAGTGCCAACAGTGCCAGTATCGGTGAGTTAATTGCTCAACAAACCCTACTCGAGGCGCACGCGAAACAAGGCATTAGCTATTTAGATAAGTTAGTCATGCCACTCGAAAATGGCTTGCTGCGCGCCCAAGGGCAAATGGATTTATCTCAGCTAAGCCAACCGTGGCAGCTTAAATTCCATGTTGATGGATTGCCCGTCGAGCTATTGCATAATTGGTATCCATTGCCGCTTGAAGTCACGGGGCTAGCTGAAGTTCAATTTGACTTACACGGACTTGGCGGCGACCAAGCGATGTTCGCCCACTCTTTGTCTGGTTTCGCCAACGCCAGCTTTCGCGAGCTCACCACCCCCTATCGTTTTGAACAATTGGTCGGGCTAGATTTAGACCCATCACAGCAGAGTTACGAATTAAGAATTGATGACATGACCCTGAATGCCGAGCGAGGGTTACTCACCCTGCCTAACAGCGCCATTCACGGGCCTAGTTACTCGGGCGAATTTGGCGGCGAAGTGGATCTGGTGACCCCAGCCCAAGGCAAACTGCAGCTCAAACTCGCCAATCACTGCGGCACGTTAAGTAAAGAGTTGTTATCCGATATCAGCAAGATCAGCTACCAGCCTTGCGACAGCGACCAAATCATTAGCGAAAAGGTCATCATCCCGTTTGAATAGAATCACTTAGAGTTTCGCACTTCGTACTTAACCCTTATTTTTTAGGCAACAGCATATAGGTGCCGACGAACTCGACGGCGGCTTGGTGGCCGCTGAAGATGGTAACGTTGATGATCACTCGGGCTTTACGGCCAGTAGCAAGGCGATCGAGATCGCCACTGATCCCGTCTAGCGAGGTGCCGGCGATGGGGCTTTGCTCCACCGGATGACGATAGCGAATTTGACTGTCGGCTAACACAATGTCAGCCTCTAAGCCGCGCTCTTTCATTAGCAGCCAAGTCATTCCCCAACCTGTCAGTGTCGCTAGGGTAAAAGCGGAACCGGCGAACATGGTGTTATGAGGGTTTAAATTGGGGTTAAGTTGGGCGGCGCATTCGAAGCGATAACCGGTATATTGGTTGATTTTAATGCCCATTTTATCGCTGATCGGGATCTGGTTTTCCCAGCGCTGCTGCAGTTCAGCGCACCACTCAGGGCGGCGCAATACGTTGGCCAGTGGGTCGAGCGATTTGATCATTTGCTGATGACGAACCGGGCCACGCTCATCACTCAACTCCCCCTGACTTTCAAAACCGTTTTTTTCATAAAACGCGATCGCATCAACCCGCGCGTTGATCACCAAACGTTTCACCCCCTCTTGGCGAGCAAAAGACTCCAACGCCACCAGCACCAAAGAGCCTACCCCTTTACTGCGCCGATTCGGTTTCACCGCCATATAACGAATTTGACCTTCGTTATCTGGGGTAATATACAAGCGCCCCACCGCCATCGGCCGACCTTTACCGTCAACAATCATGCGGTGATGGCTCATCTCATCATATTCATCCCGCTCCGACCCAATCGGCATCCGCCAAGGCTCCCGCAACATCTGCCAACGAAAGTGGTAGTACTTATTTTGCTGGTTCGCCGTCTTGGGCGTGATCAGTTTAAACATGGAAATCCTTTTCGGGTGAAGTACTAAAAGCGAAGTGCTTAAATCGAAGTATTAAAAGCTAAGTGGGCGAATACTTCGCTTTTCGTATTTAGCACTTCGCACTTCCTCACACCTGCAACCAAAACGTTACTGGCCCATCGTTCACCAGCGATACTTTCATATCGGCGCCGAAGCGGCCGCGTTGGGTGTTGAGTTTTTTGCTGCATTGGTCGGCAAAATAGTCGTACCAACGCTCGGCATCATCTGGCTTAGCACCTTTAGAGAAGCCTGGACGCGTGCCTTTTTTCGTATCGGCTGGCAATGTAAATTGAGACACCACCAATACGCTTCCGTTCACTTGTTGAACGTTGAGGTTCATTTTCCCTTCGTCGTCTTCGAATACGCGATAAGTTAAAACACGCTCAATTAAGCGCTTGGCCTTTGCTTCATCGTCGTCACGTTCTACGCCGAGTAATACCAGTAATCCTTGGTTAATTTCACCGGTGATCTCACCGTCTACTTTTACTGCTGCTTCACTCACTCTTTGGATCAGTGCTATCACTCTCTTTTCCTTGTTGGTTAATTATAGTCGCTGGAGGCGCTTGTGTAGGTACGTCCTCGTCAGCAAGGTGCTGCTTAGAATACCACAGCTGCCACTCACCTAAACTGGCGGTCACTTCCGCGCCCATTAACACAATTAACCAACACAAGTAGACCCAAACAAACAAAATCGGGATCGCCGCTAACGCGCCATAGATCAACTGATAAGAAGGGAAATGGGTAATGTAGAGCGCAAAGCCTTTTTTGCTCAACTCAAACAGAACCGCGGCGAGTAACGCGCCAATCGCGGCGTCGCGTAACGACACTTTGGTGTTGGGCACCAGCAGGTATAAGCCGACAAAAGCAAAGAAAGAGAGAATAAACGGCAGCCAACGTAAGAACCAAGTGTAAACCGTCGAGATAGCCTCACTATCAAGGAAATTAAGCGAGGTTATGTAAGAGGTGGCTGCAATACTCGCCCCAACCATAATAGGGCCAAGGGTCAGTACCATCCAATACATCGAAAACGAATACACGCTACGGCGTTTGTCTTTCACCCGCCAGATGTAGTTGAGGCTTTTATCGATATTCGAGATCAACATGAGCGCAGCGACAAACAAAAACGCACCACCCACCGCGGTCATTTTGCCAGTATTAGCAACAAAATCCGTCAGGGCAGATTTCACCGCCACCCCAGCCGCAGGTACAAAATTGGTGATCACGAAATCTTGTAGCACTTCGCCCACATCAGCAAAAATCGGAAACTTAGATAAGACCGACAGCAGCACCGTAAGCATTGGAACTAACGACAACAAGGTAATGTAGGCCATGTACCCCGCGCTGACGGTTAAACGGTCGTGGGACATCCTGGTCAGTAAATAGCGGATAAAATTTTGAGACTGAATTGCTATCTTGTTTAGCGTCAACTTGTATCTCCTTACCAAGTCGTCCATAGTTCGAATAATCACTGTATCCAATAAGTCATGGATATCGCTGGCTTATATTCTATACGAAAAGGAAAATCGAATGCGCTATTTGTTGCCACTTTGCATCGCACTATTTAGCCTTACTGGCTGTCAGTCTACCTATTATTCGGCCATGGAAACCGTCGGCATCCATAAACGCGACATCATGGTCGACCGCGTCGAAGACGCCAAGAAATCTCAGCAAGAAGCACAAGAGGAGTTTTCTAGCGCCCTTGAAGCCTTGTCGAGTTTAACCAATTTTGATGGCGGCGACTTAGAAGCCATGTATAAAAAAATCGACGACAAGTACCAAGACAGTGAGCAGGCCGCCCAAGACGTCGCCAGCCGTATTAGCGCGATTGAAGATGTCTCTGAAGCGCTCTTTGACGAGTGGCAACAAGAGCTAGAGCTGTACACCAGCAGTAAACTGCGCCGCGACAGTGAAAGTAAACTCAAGCAAACCAAAGCCTCCTACAATGACATGCTGCGCGCGATGAAACGCGCCGAGAAAAAAATGACACCGGTACTCAACACCCTCCGAGACAACACCTTGTACCTAAAACATAACCTCAACGCCAACGCGATTGGCTCGCTTCAGGGCGAGTTCATGAGCCTAGAAAAAGACATTAGCGTCGCCATCAAAGAGATGAAAGCGGCGATCGCTGAGTCGGATAAGTTTTTGGCGAAGTTGCAGTAAAGGGGAAGCAGGACGCTTCGCTTGAGGCGGAAGGCGGAAGGCGGAAGGCGGAAGGCGGAAGGCGGAAGGCGGAAACAATAGCGCTTTTGAGTTCAGTTAACAGTATGAATTCTGTATCCTAATAATCAGTTTTTATTAGGGATTGATACCAATGCGACCTATCATCATTACTGGCGGCCCAGGGGCGGGGAAAACCACTCTGGTTGACGCGCTTGAGCGCCAAGGCTACCAAACCTATGCAGAAGGGTCACGAACGCTGATTGTGCAGCAGAGTGCCATTGAAGCCGGTATTTTGCCTTGGCATGATCTCGTGGGGTTTGCCCAATTATGCTTGGATTTAATGTCCAGCCAAAAAGCGGCGGCTATCGCGAGCAAGCAACTCGCCTTTATGGACCGGGCCATTCCCGACATTTGCGGTTACCTTAACAAAGGTGGCCTGGTGGTGAGTGAAACCTATCGTCAAGCGAGTCTAGGCTACCACCCTCAGGTTTTCTTCTGTCGTCCGCACGGCGATATTTACGTCCAAGATGACGTCAGGCCTTACCCATTTGAAGAAGCACTCGAAATCCACGCCGAACTCGTTACTAGCTATCAAGCGTTAGGGTATGAAGTGGTGGAGGTGCCGTGGGGGACGGTGGAGCAGCGAGTTGAGTTTGTGGTTGGGGAGATTAAAGAGCTGAGTACAGACGGGCTGCGCCCTTGAGAATACAGAATTCGCTGCGCTCACGAAGAGAAGAAACTAGAGGTTAGAACGCTTCGCTACTATAAGAGCGAAAGCACTCGCTCTTGCTCTTATCGTTTCTAGTCTCTAAAAGCGAGCCTGCGAGCGCTCTGTACTCTAGTGAGCAAAGCGAATTCTGTATTCTTCTTTCCAAAAAAAAGCCCCGCTATCAAGCGGGGCTTTTCAATTCTTAAACCAGATTAAGCTTTAGCAGGACGTGCTGCGCGCTTACGCTCGTTTTCAGTAAGAAGCTTCTTACGGATACGGATGCTTTCTGGCGTTACTTCTACTAGCTCGTCATCATCGATGAACTCAAGTGCTTGCTCTAGCGTGTACTTGATAGCCGGTGTTAGTACTTGCGCTTCATCAGTACCTGATGCACGTACGTTAGTTAGCTGCTTACCTTTCAGACAGTTAACGGTTAGGTCGTTAGAACGGTTGTGAATACCGATCACTTGACCTTCGTAAACTTCATCGGCGTGCTCTGCAAACAGACGGCCACGCTCTTGTAGGTTAAATAGCGCGTAAGTCAGTGCTTTACCCGTTGCGTTCGAAATTAGAACACCGTTGTTACGTTGACCGATGTTACCGCCTTTGTGTGGGCCGTAGTGATCAAACGTATGGTAAAGAAGACCAGAACCAGACGTTAGGGTTAGGAACTCAGTTTGGAAACCGATAAGACCACGAGAAGGCATCATAAAGTCCATACGTACACGGCCTTTACCATCTGGAGACATGTCAGTCAGCTCACCTTTACGTAGGCCGATGTTCTCCATGATGCCACCTTGGTGCTCTTCAAGCACATCGATGGTTACGGTTTCGTACGGTTCCATTAGTTGACCATCTTCTTCTTTGATGATTACTTCAGGACGAGATACTGCTAGCTCGAAACCTTCACGACGCATGTTTTCGATCAGGATAGATAGGTGAAGTTCACCACGGCCTGAAACACGGAAACGGTCTGGGTTGTCGGTTTCTTCAACGCGTAGTGCTACGTTGTGAACCAATTCTTTTTCAAGACGCTCAAGGATGTTACGTGAAGTCACGAACTTACCTTCTTTACCCGCAAACGGAGAAGTGTTTACTTGGAACGTCATGGTTACTGTTGGTTCATCAACAGAAAGCGGAGTCATGGCTTCAACGTTGTTTTGGTCACAGATAGTGTCTGAGATTTTCAGCTCACCAAGGCCGGTGATAGCAACGATGTCGCCCGCGTTCGCTTGCTCAACTTCGTGACGCTCAAGGCCTAGGTAACCAAGTACGGTGCCCACTTTGCCGTTACGTGTTTTGCCGTCAGCACCAACGATAGTCACTTGCTGGTTTGGCTTAACGCTACCACGAGTTACACGCGCAACACCGATAACACCAACGTAAGAGCTGTAATCTAACTGAGAAACTTGCATTTGTAGCGAACCGTCTAGGTCAACGGCTGGCGCGTCTACTGTATCAACAACCGCTTGGAACAGTGGTTCCATATCTTCGCCAGTTTCACCTTCAGTCATGGTTGCCCAGCCGTTTAGTGCTGAAGCGTAAACTACGGTGAAGTCTAGTTGCTCATCGGTTGCGCCTAGGTTGTCGAACAAGTCAAACACTTGATCCATAACCCAATCAGGACGTGCGCCTGGGCGGTCAATCTTGTTGATAACAACGATTGGCTTAAGACCGTGTGCGAACGCTTTTTGCGTTACGAAACGAGTTTGTGGCATTGGGCCATCTACTGCGTCAACGATCAAAAGAACAGAATCAACCATCGACATGATGCGCTCTACTTCACCACCGAAATCGGCGTGTCCTGGGGTATCTACGATGTTGATGCGGTAGTCATTCCAGTTAATTGCAGTGTTTTTTGCAAGAATGGTAATGCCACGCTCTTTTTCGATATCGTTCGAGTCCATGACGCGCTCTTCAGCTTCACCACGAGACTCTAGCGTACCTGACTGCTGTAGCAATTTGTCAACCAAAGTCGTTTTACCGTGGTCAACGTGCGCGATAATCGCGATGTTTCTTAACTTATCAATCTGTGGAGTAGCCATGGATTTCGATTCACTCATAAAAGTAGCCGCACCTTATTAACAATTAATAAGTGCCGCTCACTTGATTAAAAAAACGGCCAATAATGTATCAGATTTTGGCAAAAATCCCAGAAATATGTGATCTATTTCCGCTTATTTCTTATTTATTCACCAAAAACCGCTGATTTTTCCATTTATTGGCCAGTCGGAGCACATTTTTTTCAAGTTTAGCCGACTTCTCGACTTAAAGGTCACTTCGGCCAGAATAAAAAGAGGATTGACAAAATAAGAAATTGGTTGCTCAATAAGCTCTGATTTCTGCAGCGTTATCGCCCTAGCCTTTTAGCACCAAAATGGTGCAACGGCCGATCATTTTGGTGCAATTAGCCAGCACTAAAAACGACATCAAAGCATAACTAGCTGTAATTAAAGGACTAAAATTTTTGGCACGCTTTTCGCTTTAATGGAACTGTCATCGATTAATTAACACTAAAAACATTAATCAATGCCGGTTTAACGAAACTTGTGCACTATCAAATTCATAACACTGGAGGTTATCCAAGATGTCAGTAGAAAATGTTCTATCGCTAATCCAAGAAAACGAAGTTAAGTTTGTTGATTTACGCTTTACTGATACCAAAGGTAAAGAACAACACATTTCTGTGCCTTCTCACCAAATCGACGCTGACTTCTTTGAAGAAGGTAAAATGTTCGATGGTTCTTCAGTAGCTGGTTGGAAAGGCATTAACGAATCTGACATGGTCATGATGCCAGACGCTTCAAGCGCGGTACTAGACCCATTCACAGAAGACGCAACGCTAAACATTCGCTGTGACATTCTTGAGCCTGCAACCATGCAAGGCTACGACCGTGACCCACGCTCTATCGCGAAACGCGCCGAAGAGTACATGCGTGCTTCTGGCATTGCAGAAACAGTACTGGTTGGCCCAGAGCCAGAATTCTTCCTATTTGATGATGTTAAATTTAACACCGACATCTCAGGTTCATTCTTCAAAATTGACGACATCGAAGCGTCTTGGAACACAGGTTCTGACGTAGAAGGCGGTAACAAAGGTCACCGTCCTGGCGTGAAAGGCGGTTACTTCCCAGTAGCACCAGTTGATTCATCTCAAGACATCCGTTCTGCCATGTGTTTGATCATGGAAGAGATGGGCCTAGTGGTTGAAGCACACCACCACGAAGTAGCAACAGCAGGTCAAAACGAAATCGCAACGCGTTTCAACACCTTGACTGAAAAAGCCGATGAAATCCAAATCTACAAGTACGTAGTACACAACGTCGCGCACGCCTTTGGTAAAACAGCAACCTTCATGCCTAAGCCACTTGTAGGCGATAATGGCTCTGGTATGCACGTTCACATGTCTTTAAACAAAGACGGTCAGAACTTGTTTGCTGGCGACAAGTACGGCGGCCTTTCTGAAATGGCGCTTTACTACATTGGCGGTATCATCAAGCACGCACGTGCGATCAACGCCTTTGCTAACGCATCAACCAACTCGTACAAGCGTCTTGTACCTGGCTTTGAAGCGCCTGTTATGCTGGCTTACTCTGCACGTAACCGCTCTGCTTCTATCCGTATCCCTGTGGTACCAAGCCCGAAAGCACGTCGTATCGAAGTTCGCTTCCCAGATCCAACAGCGAACCCATACCTAGCGTTCGCTTGTATGCTAATGGCAGGCCTTGACGGTATTAAGAACAAGATCCACCCAGGCGAAGCGATGGATAAAGACTTGTACGACCTACCAGCGGAAGAAGCGGCAGAGATCCCAACCGTTGCTGAGTCACTACAACAAGCGCTTCAGGCACTTAACGATGACCGTGAGTTCCTAACGGCGGGCGGCGTATTCTCTGATGACTTCATCGACTCTTACATCGCGCTTAAGTCTCAAGACGTTGAGCAAATCAACATGGCGACACACCCACTTGAGTTTGAACTTTACTACTCAGTATAAGTTTGACCAAGCGCGGTTTCTCAGTGAGAACCTGAGCGTTTGATTGCATAATTATTAGGCTCACCTCGCAGGTGGGCCTTTTTTATTTTCATTTAAAAAAACCATCATTATCATCAAGTTAACCAACTCATTATGGATGATAAATTATGGCTAGGATGCACTACTGGCTACTGCTGTGGTTGCTTTGCCCACTCTCTTTTGCACAAACCATTTATACTTGGACAGACAGCCAAGGGGTGGTGCACTTTAGTGATACCCCGCCCCCTAGCAACGCCCAAGATCAAGACAGCTTTTTTATGCCCGACCAACACCAGACCACACTAAGCCCTTCTGTCGAACCCGCGATTCCTGCCAGCCAAGACCCCCAACCCGGCCCCGCGGAAAAAAAAGCACAACCACCCGCGCTTACGCTGCGCATCGCCTCCCCCCAGCACGATCAAACGATCCGCAACAATCGTGGCCAATTCGACATTCACGCTAAAATAAACCGAAAGCTCATGGTGGGGGAACAGCTGCAATTGCAAATCGATGGAGAAGACTTTGGCGCGCCACAAACTCTGAAAAAATGGCAATTAAAAAATATCGATAGAGGCACACACAGCTTAGTAATCAAAGCCTTAATAAACGGCAAGCTTATTGCATCGTCTGATCCTATCACGGTGCATCTTCATCGAGCTAAGGTCAAGTAGCGTAACAAAGCCCAGAAAATAAAGGATTTTCCTTTCAAGGTGCTTTTTCTTCCTGCTTTATTGTTCCATACTTAGCCATCGATGCACCAATGTGGTGCATTGGCGAACTCTGGCGATGCCAATGCACGCAAAGGTAGGGACTATGCTTGTGAATGACCAACTCTCGACAACCATCTTGGATAATATCGTCACCGCGACTTTAATGCTCGACGACGACTTGATCATGCGTTTTGCCAACCCCGCCGCTGAGCAGTTGTTCTCTCAAAGCGCTAAGCGCCTCATTGGGGCGCCGCTGGCCAGCCAGATCCAGCACTCATCGATGGATTTGAACCTGCTTACCCAGCCGCTACAGTCAGGACAAAGCATCACCGATAGCGAAGTAACCTTTGTGATTGACGGTAAGCCTATGATGTTGGAGGTCACCGTCAGCCCTCTCACGTGGCAAAAACAGACTCGGTTACTGCTTGAGTTAAGACAAATCGACCAGCAGCGCCGTTTGAGCCAAGAATTAAACCAGCACGCTCAACAGCAAGCGGCCAAAGTATTGGTGCGCGGCCTGGCTCATGAAATCAAAAACCCCCTCGGTGGACTACGCGGCGCAGCGCAGTTGCTTGCGCGGATGCTACCCGACCCATCGCTGCAAGAATATACCCAGATCATCATCGAGCAAGCCGATCGGCTACGCGCGCTGGTAGACCGCTTGCTAGGCCCACAAAAGCTGGGGCAAAAGAAGCATGAAAACCTGCACCTGGTCTTAGAGAAGGTACGCCAATTGGTTGAGCTCGAAGCGGGTGAGGCAATCAAAATCGAGCGAGATTACGACCCGAGTCTGCCCGATTTTTTGATGGACCCAGACCAAATCGAACAGGCGCTACTCAATATTTTAAGCAACGCCGCCCAGATCCTAGCGTCACAAAGCGATGGCGTGCTCACCATTCGCACCAGAACAGTGCATCAGGTCAATATTCACGGCAAACGGCATAAGGTCGCAGCCTGTATCGAAGTGATTGATAATGGCCCCGGCATCCCTCCTGAGCTGCAAGACACGCTGTTTTACCCTATGGTCAGTGGCCGTGAAGGAGGCACAGGGTTGGGGTTATCAATTTCACAAAATCTCGTCGACCAGCATCAAGGTAAAATTGATGTCATCAGTTGGCCTGGAAAAACAAAATTCACCATTTTATTGCCTATTTAATTTCGCTAGGCGCAGCTGCAAGGAAACACCATTATGAGTAAAGGCTTTGTTTGGGTCGTTGACGACGACAGCTCCATTCGTTGGGTGATGGAAAAGACGCTCTCGTCTGCACAGATCCAGTGCGAGACCTTCGCCGATGCCGAAAGTGTCTTACTGGCACTGGAAAAGCAAGCCCCAGACGTACTGGTGTCCGATATTCGTATGCCGGGCATGGACGGCCTTGCGCTGTTAAAGCAAGTTCAGCAGCAATACCCAGAGCTGCCCACCATCATCATGACCGCCCACTCGGATCTTGATGCGGCGGTCAACGCCTATCATGAAGGGGCGTTTGAGTATCTGCCTAAACCGTTTGATATTGATGAAACCTTGGCACTGGTTGAGCGCGCCATCGCTCACAGTCACGAACAGCGCAAACAGCAAGCCAGCGAAGAGCCTCTTATCAGCAGCGCGCCAGAAATCATCGGTGAAGCGCCCGCAATGCAAGAAGTCTTTCGTGCAATCGGCCGCTTGTCGCGCTCATCCATTTCGGTACTTATCAATGGCGAGTCAGGGACAGGGAAAGAGCTGGTCGCGCACGCTTTGCATCGCCACAGCCCGCGGGTGAAAAATCCTTTCATCGCCCTCAACATGGCCGCGATCCCAAAAGATTTAATTGAATCTGAACTGTTTGGCCATGAAAAAGGCGCCTTTACCGGGGCCAATGCGGTGCGCCAAGGTCGTTTTGAGCAAGCTAACGGTGGCACACTATTTTTGGATGAGATCGGCGATATGCCGCTCGATATTCAAACCCGCTTACTGCGAGTATTGGCTGACGGGCAATTTTATCGCGTTGGTGGCCACTCTCCGGTGAATGTCGACGTGCGCATCATCGCCGCCACCCACCAAGACCTTGAGCAGTTAGTCGCAGATGGGGAATTTCGTGAAGACTTGTTCCATCGCCTCAATGTGATCCGCGTACACATTCCTGCGCTGCGCGAGCGCCAGCAAGACATTGAAAAGCTCACCTTGCACTTTCTGCGCCTTGCCGCCGATGAACTTGGCGTCGAGATGAAAACCTTGCATCAAGCTACCGTCAAGCAGCTCAATCAACTCACGTGGCCTGGCAATGTGCGTCAACTCGAAAACGTCTGCCGCTGGCTTACCGTGATGGCCAGTGGCAATGAAGTGCTACCAAACGATCTGCCCCGTGAATTACTCGATCACAACCCCGTTCCCGCTCAAGATACCGAGGCACAAGGTTGGCAAACGCAACTGCAGCTGTGGGCCAAACAAGCATTAAATAACGGCGATTCTGAGCTGCTTACTTACGCACAGCCCGAATTTGAACGTATACTATTAAAAACCGCCCTCGAACATACCAATGGTCATAAGCAAGACGCGGCCAAACTACTCGGTTGGGGGCGCAATACACTCACTCGGAAACTAAAAGAGCTCGACATTTAATACTAAGTACAATTATTTCAATTGTATAATTGGTAATCAAGTTGGCCGTGCTATCATGGCTTGATGATAGGCGTTTGTTTAATAAAGCGATGACAAAAAAGAAAGTAACCCTACGAACGGCGGTGATCCTTCCATTTGTAATAGTGTTCTTGTTTACACTAGGGGTTATCGCGTTTGTTCAATACAGCAGTTATCAAAATATGGTGGCCAGTCTCAGCCACAAACAGCTGGTCGCTTTTACCGAAAACGCCAATAGCCGCTTAGATATTTTTTTAGAAGAGCCTTTTCAAGCCAATATCGCCCTCACCCGCACCATTGAATTCAGCCGCCTTTACCAAAAGCGCAACATGGCTGACATTCAGGCGTTTTTAAAGATGAGCTTCGACTCGCTTTACCAAGATATTGAACACTTAGATGTGATCGCATTCGGTGGCGAAGCGGCCGAATTCGTCGGTTATCGGCGAGAAAAAAGCAACAAATTTACCTTAATGCTCGACGACGAACGTACCGATGGCGAGCTGATCATTTACCAAGGGGAAGACCAACTCTCTGGCATTCGTTCGCGTTTTCAAAACTACGATCCAAGAGT